>OCPX01001911.1_pt1 | contig 14375 bp, 10 predicted proteins | sample 1538771 | NCBI WGS metagenome assembly OCPX01 (sample SAMN04571725, study PRJEB22368) | human gut metagenome | biome: human gut; material: stool | host: Homo sapiens | place: Luxembourg | collected 2012-11-01 | reverse complement strand
CTCAAAATAAAAGCTCAAATCTGCTATTTTTTGCTTTTTTTACCAGTCTTTTTTCAAAAAATATGCGATTTTTGTGGTTTTCGGGGGTATCAAGGGCGAAATGCACATGATTTCCGGCTTCACCGCCGTTACCATGGCGCAGGGCGAAAGGGCAGTGACGCGGCTGCAATTGGAGGAACAGAACAGGGAGAAAAGCCCGAGCGGTGCCACCTCCCCCACCATGACTGCGCAGCGCACAGTGACCGCCATCGCGACCATCATCCATTGATTGTTGCCTGTCTCCGCTGCAAAGGGAGGCGCACGGAGCGGCTCCAGGAGCGGAGATAGCCGCACAGAGACCATCGCCGGCCACGCGTATCGTCCGACGCGGATGCTCGTTTCTTCCGATACGAACCGGCGATGATGGTCAGGAGCGCGCCAACAATGGTCAGAACACTTGCCGACGATAGTCAGCGAGATTAACGAAGACAATCAGGAGAATGTTGGAGGTGGTCATAATTCTCATGGAGGTGAACAAAAATTTCGTGGAGGTGGTCATAAATTTAGCGGAGATGGTCATAAATTTTGTGGAGGTGTTCAAAAATTTCGCGGAGATGGTCATAAATCTCTCAGAGATGGTCAGGAGGGTGGCGGGGAGAATCTGGGGGATTATCGGGAGTGCGGATAGTGTGGCGACGGTTAAAGACAGAACCCTGGGAACAGCGAGCAGCGATAGCTCTATCGACGGCGTGGTGGTAGTGGCGACTGCGGATTACACCTTATTAATATATATAAGCGGGAGAGTCAGCTCGGCAGGAAGGAGTATCAACACCATGGCCAGAAGGAGCAGCATGTTGGGCAGAAGGGGCTGTGTGATGGGCTGGAGAATTAACATAATACTCGGGAGAGTCAGCTCGGTAGGAAGGAGTATCAACACCATGGCCAAAAGGAGCAGCATGTTGGGCGGAAGGGGCCGTGTGATGGGCCGGAGAATTAACATAATGCTCGGGAGTGTCAGCATGGAGGGCGGAACGGGCAGCATGGAGGGCGGAAGGGTCAGTATGGAGGTCACTAACGCGCAAACGTTGGTCGGGAGGGTAAGCTCGGCGGTCGGGAGTGTTCGGACAAAGGCAATAAAAAAGGGGAGTACCGAAGTACTCCCCTTGGATGTATTGCTAATATAAATTACTCAGCAACAGTAACAGTTGCACGACGGTTGAAAGAAACTGGAGACAGTTCATCAACGCCACCATTACCCTTAGTAGTAATGTTGTCGCGGCTTACGCCCATCTTAACGAGCTCGTCAGCAACAGTTTCAGCACGCTTCTCAGACAGTGCCTGGTTGTAAGCGGGCTTACCGGTAGCGCTATCAGCGAAACCTGTAACAACCAACTTAGAGTTGTTGTCAACAGCGTACTTGGCGAGAGCCTGTACGTTTACGAGGTCCTTCTTAGAAGCAATCTTAGACTTGTTGATGTTGAAGAATACTGATACAGGAGTGTGTACGAGTTCCTTAACAGCAGGAGTCTCATTTGACTTTTCAGCCAGGAGCTTCTTCAGGCGAGCGTTCTCAGCGTTAGCGTCGTTGAGCTGTGCGTTGAGAGCGTCAATCTGAGACTGAGAAAGAGCCTTGATAGCGTCTACATCAGGAGTCTTGTCCCAAGAAGCCTTGCCCAGGTTGAAAGTAAGACCAACTTCACCATAGAGGTGGTTGTCGTGAGAATCCCAACCACGGCCAGTACCTGTGAAAGCAGCATTGCCATCCTTGTCGTTCTCGCTGGTAATCAGACCAAGTTCAACATTGATAGCGACCTTCTTGCTTACATAGAACTGGTTAAGAAGACCAGCGCTGAGACCGAGAGCATAAGAGTTGTAGCTCATAGAACGGCCAAAGCCACCACCGAGGAAAGGAACGAAGTTCCAAACGCGCTCAGGGTTGTAACCATAGATAAGGTTGCTGAGGTTGAACAGAACCTGCTCCTGAGCTACCCAATACTTGTTACCTACGTCCTGACGTGCGGGAGTGTGGTTAACCTGCTTGCCCCAGATACCCTGTACCTTAGTACGGAGACCGATGCCGGGAGTGAACCACTTACCTACAGCAACAGCAACACCGGGGTTAGAACGGAAACCCTTCAGAGGGCTATGTGACAGGCCTGAGCCGTGCTCCTGACCTGAATACCATGCATTCCATTCACCACCAACCTGGATGAACCAGTTGCTCCAGAAAGAATTAGTTGCTACACTGTGCTTCAGTGTAGGATCTGCATCCTGTGCAAATGTGCACAGAGACACGCTGGCAAAAGCCAATACAATCAATAATTTTTTCATAACTTTTATATTAAACAATCAATAATCTCGTTGTTCGCTATTCACGTCGACGCGGGATGCCTTGCATTACGCGCACCTACGTATGTTAGTGTATGCAAAGTTAGTAAAATTTTCCATAGCTCTTATAGTTTTCTTCAAAAAAATAGTTACAAAAAGCGTAATCATGTAAGCAATTTCAGTTTATTTATATTGCATAAACATTTTTTTACATATTTATAAACCTGGAGACGCCATTTTCTGGGCCCAAGAGCAACAAAAAGCCCCGGTTCTGCCTCATTCTTGATGATTTAGAGGACAGAACCGGGGCTGGAGTAAGGCTGGAGCGGGATGATTAGCCCAGCAGTTTCTCTATCTCTTGCTGTTTGAGGATGCAGAGGATGTTTTTGCCGTCGGGCGAATAGTTGACATTGGAGCAGGCGAAGAGTTGGTTGACGATATTCTCCATCTCGACGTTGCTGAGCACTTGTCCCTGCGGGATGGCTGCATGTCGGGCCATGCTCGACGCAAGCCGATGATTGATATCGTCTTTGATGCCACTGCCCTTCTCGCGGGCGGCAGCCAGCATGTCGGTGATGAGGGCGGTGACGCTGATACCCTCGATGTCGGCGGGGATGGAGTTGACGGCATAGCTGTTGGCTCCGAGGTCGGTGAGTTCGAAGCCCATGTCAACGAGCTCGGGCATCACCTCCTGCAACATGGCCGCATCGTCGGGGGTGAGCTGCAGCACCTCGGGGAAGACCACTCGCTGGGCGTCACCCTTCTTGTTTTGCATCTGGAGGAGGTATTTCTCGAAGAGGATGCGGTAATGGGCGCGACACTGGTCGATAATCATCAGGCCCGACTTGACGGCGGTCATGATGTAACGGCCCTTGTACTGGTAGTGGACGGGCGAACGGTCGTCGGAGATATTGGCGTTGCTCACGGGCTTGGCGGCGAAGAAGTCTTCGCCCTCGCTGGCGTCGGCAGAGGGTGTGTCGGCATAGAGCTGCTGCCAGTCGCAGGGCACTGATGACGACGGCGACGAGGTGTCGGGGGTAAAGGGGTTGTAGTGGGGATTGTAGTTGACGCGCGGGGCCTCGACCTGGGGCGCGTGCTGGGTGAAGACGGGGATATCGGGACGGTCTTCGGTATCGAAGTCGATGGACGGCACATCGTTGAAGACGCCTATCGACTCGCGCACAGCGGCAGAGAGAATCTGCCAGATGGCCTGCTCGTTTTCAAACTTTATCTCGGTCTTGGTGGGGTGGATGTTGACATCGATATTGGCTGGCTCGATGGTGAAATAGATGAAGTATGGCACCTGTTCGCCCATCGGTATGAGTCGCTCGAAGGCTGCCATCACCGCCTTGTTGAAGTAGGGATGCTTCATGTAGCGCCCGTTGACAAAGAAATACTGCTGGGCGCCTTTCTTCTTGGATGTTTCGGGCTTGCCCACATATCCCTTGATGCTGCAGAGGGTGGTCTCGACCTCTACGGGGATGAGGTCGCTGTCCATCTTGCGTCCGAAGATGTCGGCAATGCGCTGGCGGAGACTTCCGGAGCGCAGATTGAACATCTCGGTGCCGTTGCTCGAGAGGGTAAAGGCAATGTCGGGATAGACCAACGCAATGCGCTCGAAGGCGGTGACGATGTTAGCGAGCTCGGTGGAATTGGACTTGAGAAACTTGCGGCGTGCGGGAACGTTGTAGAAAAGGTTTTCGATGAGGAAGTTGCTTCCCGACGGGCATGAACATGGTTCCTGGCCTGTGAAGCGTGACCCCGAGATAGACAGATGGGTACCCAGCTCGTCGGCTTCTTGGCGAGTACGCAGTTCAATCTGTGCCACAGCGGCTATGGAAGCCAACGCCTCGCCTCGGAAGCCCATCGTGGTGAGTGCGAAGAGGTCCTGGGCTTGTCGGATTTTGGACGTGGCGTGGCGCTCAAACGACAGTCGGGCGTCGGTCTCGCTCATTCCCTTGCCGTCGTCGATTACCTGAATCGCCGTGCGACCTGCGTCGGTCACGAGCACCTGAATGTGACGGGCACCGGCATCGACTGAGTTTTCGACCAGTTCCTTGATGACACTGGCGGGACGCTGTATCACCTCGCCGGCGGCTATCTGGTTGGCCACCGAGTCGGGGAGTAATTGGATAATATCGCTCATAATGATGATTTGCTAAAGGAGGAAGATAAAAATGGTAAGAACGAGAAAGAGCATGAGCAGCGGGACGACGATGGCGCCCACCAACCTCATGGCGGCATCGCGCGACTGGCGGCGGCGCTCTGCCAATGCTGAGACGAAGAGCGGTCCGGCTGGCGAGGTCTCTGGCGCGGGAGTGGCGGAGGCGGCTGATGGCTTGGCGGAGGCAGCTGATGGCTTGGCGGAGGCGGCTGACGGCTTGGCGGCATCAGCTGATGAAACAGCGCCATCCCCCGCAGCGGTAAGAGAAGCCTCATCTGCCGCCGCTTCCACCCTACTCTGTCTGAGACGGCGCACGGCTTCGTTGCGCTCATCTATATAAATATAGGTATGGTGGAAACCTTGCGGCTTGCGGCTATTCAACCAGCCCATCGTGGTCAAGATGTTGGAGAGGGGCCTCCTGACGCTTGCGCACCACGAGTCCTTCGCCGGCTTTCTTACCTCGCCAGTTGAAGATGTCATCCTTGTCGCGGGGCTTCAGGACCTCGAGCCACACAAAGACATCGAGGCGCTCCGTGCCGGGCGGGATTTGCGTCATGGGGTACATCGTGCCTTGCGGCTTGCTTGCCCATACCTTCTCCAACTGACGCTCGGGCGAGAGAAACATGCGCAGGGTGTCGGTCTCCATGTAGTTGAGCGCCACAAGCGAACTGTCTTTCTCGTCGGTGTAGTAATACACGGTCCTCACGTTGCCTATGGCCTCGGTCTGGCGTATGCTGCCTGCTTCGAAGTAGGCATTCATCAGTCGCGACGACACCTGGTTGTAGTGCTGTTTGTCTGGCAACTGCTCTACCGAGAATGCCTGGCCGTCTACCTGTGCAAAGCGGATGGTCGAGTCGTTCATGTAGACGCGTATGACTTCGCCGAGCAACTGTCTGCCGCCGTTCCACACCACCGGGTCCTTGTACATGGTCATGCAGGAGTCCTGGCTGTTGAAGACGATAGAGTCGCTGATGGCCTGGACATCGGTGCGATAGACGCTGACGTGGTTGTAGCAGTGTATCTTGCGATAGACAGAGTCGGTATTGATATTGAAAGTGTAGATGCGGATAGAGTCGGAATGGGCGTAGAGCGTGTCGGCACTCTGCGAAAAGTCCTTGAGCAGCGCACGCTTGGTGGCATAGCCTTCGCCGGTCTTCTCGTTGTACTTGAGCTTGTCGCAGACGAGCGAGTTCTTGTTCTTCTTGTCGATGTAGACCACGCGTCCGTAGCCGTAGCTGTCGCCATCCTTGGCGTAGAAGAGGCTGTCGCCCTCGAGCACCTTCTGACTGTCCTCGAGTCGTGAGCGATTGAAGAGCTGGGCTTTGTCGGTCTTGGTGTCATAGTAGGCATCGGTGGTGAGCACCACGCCATCCTTGGTATGTATCGTCGAACCTGGGCCAACGATATGGGCCTGCGACTTGCGAGTATCGTAATAGAGAGTGTCGGTGGCGATGTCGGTGTCTTCGCTGCGCATACGCACATTGTAGTAGAAGACAGCCTCGCGGGTCTCAAGATTATACTTTCCCCAGTCAGCCACGAGCTTGTCCTTGCCGTCCTCGAGCACACCGCCCTCAAGGAAGTAAGCGTAGTTGTAGAGTCGGTCGTAGTTGAGGCTGTCGGTTCTGAGCACCTGCTTGCGGTGGGTCAGCACCACATTGTAGCGTGCCGCCATACGCTGCTCCACGCCGTCGTAGTCGGCATAGCGGGAAGTGAGCGAGAGCGTGTCGCCCTGACGGAAGCGCACGTTGCCGAAGGCTTTCACCGAGTTGGACTCCTGATAGAAGTAGGCACTGTCGCACCAGAGCTCGGCACCCTGGTGGCGGAAGTGGACACGTCCCTTGGCTATCTGCGCATCGGGGTTCATGCCATAGTGGTCAAACTTGAGTTCATCGGAATGGATGAGATAAATCTTCTCATCCTTGCCTTTGGGCTTGTGCTTCTTCTGCGTCACCACCGACTGCACGCAAAGCGCAAAAAAGCATAGAACTGCAACCAATGCAATTCTATGCCCTGATAAATATATCTTTACTTGTTTACCTTTCGTCATTTCACCCAACCTTGGTATTCAAAATCACAGTTCTTGTATCTGTCGGCCATCCAAACATACGTATGTTTGATTTTGTCGACCACCCAGTTGTGCAGTTTTTCCTCGCGCATCTTGTTGAGCACGATGTTCTTGAGCAGCTGGTAGTCCTCTGCCAGCGTAGCGCGATGACCGGGGATGCGGCTCTTGAGCTTGATGACGGCGCAGACCTTCTGTCCCTTGGCGTTAATCATCTCAAAGGCTTTTGACACATCGCCCACCTGCATGTTTTCCACCTGCTGTGCCACCTCTGTGGGCAGCGCCTTCATCTGGAAACGTGATGTTCGGCCTTCCTCTGTCTGGCTTGTGGCCATAAGTCCATTGTTGTTGCGGGTATCCTTGTCGTCCGAGATGTAAGAGGCAGCCTCTTCAAACGAATACTTGCCCTCGCGGATTTCGTCGGCGATAGAGTCAAGGCGCAGACGCGTCTTCTCGACCACCTCCTGGTCTACCTTGGGCTTGCGCAGGATATGGCGCACCTTGATACGGTCGCCTCGCTTGTCGATGAGCTGGATGATATGGAAACCGAACTCAGACTCCACAATCTTGGAAATTTTCTTGGGGTCGGTGAGGTTGAATGCCACATTGGCGAAGGCAGGGTCGAGCATACCGCGGCCTACATAGTCGAGCTCACCGCCACGACGGGCTGACTCGGGGTCCTCTGAGTAGAGGCGCGCCAGCGTGGCAAACGATGTCTCGCCACGGGTTACGCGGTCGGTGAAGTTGCGCAGCTCCTCCTTGACCTTGTTTATCTCTTCACGGGTGGCCTTGGGCTGGCGGGTGATAATCTGCACCTCGACCTCTACTGGCACGAAGGGCAGACTGTCTACGGGCAGCTTGTCGAAGTACTTGCGCACCTCGCTCGGAGTCGTCGCCACATCCTTTACCAGTTCCTTGCGCATCTTCTCTATACGCTGCTGGTTCTTGAATTCATCACGCATCTGCTGGCGCATTTGGGCTACAGTCTGGTTGCGATACTCTTCGAGCTTCTCTTTAGAGCCCGCCATCGAGATCCAGTAATTGATCTGCTGGTCTATGCTTGTGGTCACTTCGCTCTCAGACACCTCGATAGAGTCTATCTCGGCCTGATGGAGGAAGAGCTTCTGCACTGCCATCTGTTCAGGGATGGCACAGTCGGGGTCTCCTTTCCACTGCATGCCTTCCATCTGTCCCTGCAGGCGCATAGTCTCGACATCCGACTTGAGGATGGGCTCGTCGCCCACCACCCAGATTACTTCGTCGACCACGGCCGACTCGGGCACGTTGGCCACTGTGTCTTTAGCTACCTTGACGGTATCTTTGGGCGCCTGACCTTTCATGACCCACTGGCCCTTGCCAGCCATCGCGTTGCCGCCGGCTATCAGCGTGAGGGCGGCGGCACCTATACCTATTTTATATATATTCTTCATCTTCTAATGTTTGTTTACCGTGTTTACCACATCCTCGTTGACCGTGAAAGTATACCGCTTACGCAACTCCCCGACCCACTTCTCCTCGAGATACTCCTGATAGTCGGCCACCACGAGGGCGTTCACGTCGGCTGCCTCTTTAGGGGCCTTGAGTTTCTTGCCATAGACGGCGTCGAAGGGGAAGTCCTTGTTGGGCTTGGCCTCATCGCCGGTCTTGAAGACCAGTCGGTCGATGGTTTTGTTGTCGCCTTTGACGAATATACCTTTCTCTACGCGTATGCGCAGGATGCTGTCATTGTTGAATGTGGTGCGCAGCCGCTCAGCCCATTTGTCAAAGGGCAGCCCCTTCACCGCTTTCTTCACCGCGGCGATGTCTGCCTGGGTACGGGTGTGATAGGCAATGCCTTTGTAGTGAGGCTCAGTCCACTTGTAGCGCTTGCGGTTGGCCTTGAAGTAGTTTTCCTGACCTTCCTTGTCGTTCTGGGCTTTCTCCCATACGGTGCGGTTGCTCATTTCAAAGAGCAGCAGACCGTCGTGATACTCCTGGATAAGATAGCGCAGCTCGGGCTGCTTGGCCTCGAGCTCCTTCATGCGGGCGGTGAGCACCTCTTCGTGCGACACATTGCTGCCCTGCTGGCGCGCTATCGAGTCAATGCGCTGGTTGATTATTGCCTCAACCATTCCCCTGCGTTCTACAAACTGCAGGATTGACGCGCGCAGTGTGTCGTAGGGCATACACATGCGGCGGTCTTTCATCAGGATGATATGCCATCCTGCCGGCGACTCAAAGGGACGGCTCATCTGCCCTTTCTCGAGGGCGTAAGCCTGGGTTTCAAACTCTTTGAGCGTTTGTCCGTGCTCTATCCACGGCAGTTCACCACCCTGCTGGGCAGAGCCCTTGTCGTCAGAGAGACGGCGAGCCACGTCGGCAAAGTCGGCTCCCGCCTGCAGCACGCTGTAGATTGAGTCTATGCGCGCCTTGGCTGCAGCCACCTTCTCCGGAGTGGTCTTCTGGCGCAGCATCACGAGGATATGCGCCGGCTTTACCAGTCCGCCGTTGCCATCCACACGCTGCCGGTATTCGGCATAGACGCTCTTGGCCTGGGCCTCCACGTCTTCGGGTGTGACAAACGATGGACGTATCTGCTGGTCACGGTAAGTGGCAAACTCCTTGCGAAACGACTCCATCGTGTCCAGTTTCGCGTCGAGAGCCGCCTCTACCTTCAGCTTGTAGTTGATGAACAAATCGACATACTCCTTCACGCTCTTGCGGTCTATGACGCCCGCATTGTTGTTTTTGTTGTACGAGTACTCAAACTCCGAGCGCAGCACAGGTTTGTTGTTGACCGTCATGATGACGGGGTCGCTCTGAGCATGAACTGGGCTGCCCCACCAGAGTGCGGCAGCCATCAGTAGTATTGTTGTTTGTTTCATCTTGCTCTATACCTTATTATATATATTACTCGTGGCGGCTGTAGTTAGGCGCCTCACTGGTGATGACTCTCCATGACACCGGCATTGGTGATTCGGGTAAACTTGGCATTGTGCAGCAGGTCGATGGTGGCAGCTCCACAGTAGCCCATACCCGAGCGCAGACCGCCAATGAGCTGGTAGATAACCTCCTGTACAGTTCCCTTGTAGGGCACGCGGCCGGCGATGCCTTCGGGCACCAGTTTCTTCACGTCGGTGGTGTCGCCCTGGAAGTAGCGGTCCTTAGAGCCATTCTTCTGCTCCATAGCCTCGAGCGAACCCATACCGCGATAGCTCTTGAACTTACGACCGTTGAAGATGATGGTATCGCCAGGACTTTCCTCGGTACCGGCAACGAGCGAACCTATCATCACCGACGAACCGCCGGCAGCGAGAGCCTTGACAATGTCGCCCGAGTAGCGCAGACCGCCATCGGCAATCAGTGGCACGCCAGTACCCTGGAGTGCAGAGTAGACGTCGTAGACAGCGCTCAGCTGGGGCACACCCACACCGGCTACCACACGGGTAGTACAGATTGAGCCCGGGCCGATGCCCACCTTGATGGCGTCGGCGCCATTGTCTACCAGCATCTTGGCTGCGGCACCTGTAGCCACGTTGCCCACCACGATGTCTATACCGGGGAAGGCAGCCTTGACCTCGCGCAGCTTCTCTACCACGCCCAGTGAGTGACCGTGGGCTGTGTCTATCACGATGGCATCGGCACCTGCGCCCACCAGGGCTGCAGCGCGCTCCAGCGTGTCCTTGGTGACGCCCACTCCGGCAGCCACACGCAGACGACCCTTGTCGTCCTTGCAGGCCATAGGTTTGTCCTTGGCCTTGGTAATATCCTTATAGGTGATAAGACCCACGAGATGGTTCTCGGCATCTACCACCGGAAGTTTCTCAATCTTATGTTCCTGCAGAATCTGTGCAGCCGCAGCCAGGTCGGTCTGCTGATGGGTGGTCACCAGATTTTCGCTGGTCATCACCTCGTCGATGGTCTTGTCCAGGCGACGCTCGAAGCGCAGGTCGCGGTTGGTGACGATACCTACCAGATGGTTTTCCTCATCCACTACGGGTATGCCGCCGATGTGGTAGTCGTGCATCATGGCCAGCGCATCCTGCACGGTGCGGCCCTTGCGTATGGTCACGGGGTCGTAGATCATACCGTTCTCAGCACGCTTCACGATTGCCACCTGACGGGCTTGGTCGTCGATGCTCATATTCTTGTGTATCACACCGATACCTCCCTCGCGGGCAATGGCGATGGCCATCGACGACTCGGTCACGGTGTCCATGGCAGCCGTCACAAAAGGCACATTGAGCTCAATATGGCGCGAAAACATGGTTTTCAACTCTACCGTCTTGGGCAACACTTCTGAATAAGCGGGAATCAAGAGGACGTCGTCGAAAGTGAGACCGTCCATCACTACTTTATCTGCAACAAATGATGACATATGTATTTTTGAAATTTATTGCATGCAAATTTAGCAATAAAAATTCATTCACGAGTGTGTTTTCCCGATTTTCTATCACAATTAATTGTATTTAACGCTGAAAGGGCGACTCCCATCAGGCCCGCTCTTACACATCCGAGATGCCTCACGACGATTACGACCACGACCGTAGTCTCTATCCAGACCGCGGTGGTTGACGGCAGCAGGGAGCGCACCGACACTGGCAGGAAGCGGCGAGACATTATCAAGGAGCAGCAAGACACCGCAAAGCCGACACCCTCAGATGTCGCCGTGACCATCACCAGACTGATTGCAGACCGCGAAACAGTCATTTCACAGTCTGCAATCGTCATATCCTGCCGCGAAATACTCCTATCGCGCCGCGCATCCACATTATACAGCATCCCGGCAGAGTCTGCGGTCGCCGGCGTACCTTTGCCGCAGCCCTCTGCCCGGTGCTTGTCCATCTCCTTGCCCGTCTACGCCTTGCCCGTCGCGGTGGGGGTTACGGCGCTACTTCGCCGTGGGCGCTTTCTTCAGGTCGTCATTATAGATAGAGTGACGCGAGCGCTTGGTCTTGGAGTACTTCATGTCGCCCAGACGATAGCTGACGCCTATGCTGATGCCTTGACGCGAATAGCGTCTGTCCGACTGGCTCTGATAGCCGGGGCCTTGTGTATAAGTGGTACGGGTGAGCCACTTATGAAACGGGTCGGCGGCACGCAGTGACACGATGAGCCGCTTGCTGCGCAGGAACGGCCGCGACAGCGAGAAATAGTTATACACGAGACCGTCTACCCTATCCTGCAGCGTGATGTCTCTCGACCGCGCCGACAGGATGGCATAGAGCGAGATGTCTGCGGGCAGCCTCCACGACAGGTTGAGGTCTGCGTTGCCGGTCCATCCGTGGTTCTGCAGCTGGCGGCAGGGCGCTCTGAGGTCTATATAGGCGGCTCCCATGCTCAGCGTGAGCCAGAGCTTGGAGGTGATGTTCCACTTGTAGTAGACATTCACAGCCGTACGCTCCACCTTGCCTACATTGAGATAGGTGGTATAGACGGCACCGGGCGCGGCATAGTGCTTGCCGTTGTCGAAATACTCGCCCCCTTCGCCTATCAGTCTGCTGTAGCTCTCGATACCATTGCTCAGATGGCGGTAACTCAGGCTCAGACTGAGGTTGGTCTTGCGGGTAAACCATCCATAGGTGGCGCCCAGGTTATAGCTGTTTTCTGCGTCCAGGCTGCTGTTGCCCTGCACGATGTTCTGCGGGTTCAGGTTGTTGAAGTAGGGGTTGAGATAGTATATACTGGGGCGTGCCAGCCTCTTGCCGTACTCCAGCCTCAGCGACTGGGCCTTGGCGAGCTTCAGGTTGACCCTCACCGACGGCACCACGTTGGCATAGTGGCTCGAGTAGTTGCCCTCGGCGCCTATGGGGCCTGCCAGATACTTGATGTCCTGATAGGTATATTCGTAGCGCAGGCCCGGCATCACCGAGACGGTCTTTCCGCGGTAGGTATAGCTGAGATAACCGCCCACGATGTCATTGCGGTTTTTGTAGTGGTTGCTCCGCAGGTCGTTGTGGGCCCACTGCCCCGACATGGCCCTGCTATCATAGAGGTCGTTCTGGCTCTCGTTGTTGCGCAGGATGTACTTGGCGCCCACTTCCAGCGTGTGCTGCCGCCCCAGCGGTGTGCTATAGTCCAGCTGCAGGGTGTGTTCGTTGGTCTTGTTGTCACGGTTGGAGCGGTTGTCATAGAGCTGGAGCTGTTCTATCAGGCTCGCCATGCCGCCACTCACGATGTCGGCATACTGGGTGATGTCCTTGCTGTGCGACGGACCGGTACTCAGCTGATACGACAGCGTGGTGACGCGCTGGTGGTTGCGCCTTCCGTTGCGCTGGTAGTCCAGATTAAGGGTGCCGTTGAGCATCGAGTTCTTCAGATTGCCATGGCGCAGATACGAGTAGTCTGCCTGACTGTTACCCTGGCTCCACATGCCGGTACGCTCGTCACTCATCATGTGCTGTTGGGCACCCATACCCATCAGCGAGAAGGTGATCATCTGCACGCTGTCTATCTCGTAGCTGGCGTTGACCGAGGCAAACTCGGTGTTGTCCTGCGGTTTGGTGCTGTTCACGCTCCTGAGTTGGGTGGCGCCACCCGCGCCGTAGCCATTGCGCAGCAGCGACGTCCTGTCCTCGGGCGACAGTATGCGGTTGTAAGAGAAGTCGGCGTCAAAGGCAAACCGTCCTATCTTGCTCATCGTCATCACGCTGCCGTTGTAGGCCACCGTACCTGCGTCGACAGACAAGGTGGTAAGATGGCCCTCATACTGCGAGCGCATCACGATGTTGATAACGCCGCCTATGCCCTCGGCATCATACCGGGCACCCGGCGAGGTGAAGACTTCAATGCTCTTGACCATCTCGGCAGGCAGACTGCGCAGCACCTCCTTGGGGTTGCGCGTGACGGCGGTCTTGCGACCGTTCTGCAGGATGAGAAACTTCTTGGTGCCGTTCATCTCTATATTGCCGTCGCCGTCTACGCTTATCAGTGGCACCTTGCCCATCATCTCCGAGAGTCGCAGTATCTTGGCGTCGGGATCCGACGCCACATCGTAGGTCAGCTTGTCCACATCCATCGTCACCAGCGGTTTCTGTGCATCCACCGTTACCTCTTTCAGCATCTTCACATCATCGGCGACATAGACGGCCCCTATGTCCATGACTTCCTGTCCCTCCGTCAGAGCGAAGCGACGGGGCTCTGCCACTCTGCCCACCATGGCTGCGGTGACGGTGTATTGGCCGGGCATGACGGGCACCACCACCTCAAATCGGCCAACGCTATCGGCCAGCACCTTCTTCACGCCGGTGCCCGGCAGCGACTTGTGTGCCACGCATACGGTGGCCATCATCTCAGGCTCGCCGGTCTCCTTGTCCATCACCGTTCCCGTAACCTTGCACATCGGGGCTGTGGCGGGCGTCTGGGCGCCCATCGGCATCGCAAACATGACAGCCAGTACTGTCAGCATCATTGATAGTGGTTTCATAGGCTTATAGTTTTATTACACATTCACAAAGCGTAGCTCCGCAAAACTCCTGGATTAGAAAGGAATGTCCAAATGTAAAAAGAAAAAACGATACGGCAATCTTTTTCCTCGTTTTTTTTACGTTCCCCGTGCATTTTTTTCATTTCCACGCTGATTATGTGGCCATTTGTATCGCCGATGACCACTCCGGCAGCCACTTCCACCATCGGGCGACGGCTGCCGACCTGCTCTGCCACCCTCTGCTGCCGTTGCAGAGATGCCGCATGGCTTTGCCCTGGCGAGAGGATGACCACAGACTGCGCCGTGTAACCGGCAGAAAAGTTATTGCAAACAATTAGGCTTATGGATGAGCACCTCGGGGTCTGAGCCGCCAGCGAGCCTCACTCCTTGGCTGACTATACAGAAATAGCGGCTTGAGAGAGTGGCGTTGCCCACCC
>OCPX01001894.1_pt1 | contig 14540 bp, 11 predicted proteins | sample 1538771 | NCBI WGS metagenome assembly OCPX01 (sample SAMN04571725, study PRJEB22368) | human gut metagenome | biome: human gut; material: stool | host: Homo sapiens | place: Luxembourg | collected 2012-11-01 | reverse complement strand
TCGTCAAGGGCATCCTCGGCGACCGCAAGGAGTACGGCGTTCGCTACGAGTAAGCTATATTCTTTCTCTTTTTACCTTTAAAGCCAAAGGCCGCGGGTACAGCTTGTACCCGCGGCTTTTCATATAATCAAATTCACTCCGCTTCGCCCAGATCCAGCGTCGCATACGCATTGAGATCCAGCCCGGCGCGGCGGCCTGCGAGATACTCATAGTACCCCTGCGCGCCGATCATCGCGCCGTTGTCGCCGCAGAGCTTCAGCGGCGGCATGAACAGCCGCAGCCCCTCGCGGCGGCAGGCCTCCTCCAGATCCGCGCGGATGATGGAGTTCGCGGCCACGCCGCCCGCGGCAACGAGCGTTCTGCGCCCCGTCATGCGCGCCGCCGTCATTGCCCGTGGCACCAACTCGTCCGAGACGGCCTTCGTGAAGTCGCGCGCGAGCGCCGCCGCGTCGAGCTCCTCGCCCTTCTGCTGGGCGTTGTGCGCGAGGTTCACCACCGCCGTCTTGAGCCCCGAAAAGCTCATGTCCAGCTCCGCCCCGTCCACATGGGCGCGCGGCAGGACGTATTTCCCGCCCTGTGACTGCTGCGCGAGCAGATCCATCGGCTTGCCGCCGGGGTAGGGCAGACCCAGCACGCGCGCGGCCTTGTCAAAGCACTCGCCCGCCGCGTCATCGCGCGTCGCGCCGAGGATTTTCATGTCCGTATAGTCCGCGACGTCGACGATCAGGGTGTTGCCGCCGGAGATGGCCAGCGCCAGAAACGGCGGCTCCAGCTCCGGGAAGGCCAGATAGTTCGCCGCGATATGCCCGCGGATGTGGTGCACCGGGATGAGCGGCAGATCCAGCGCATAGGCTACGGACTTCGCGAAGCTCACGCCCACGAGCACCGCGCCGATGAGCCCCGGCGCATATGTCACCGCGACGGCATCGATGTCCTTTTTCGTCAGTCCCGCGTCCGTGAGCGCCTGATCCGTCAGACCGGCGATGGCCTCCACATGCTTGCGCGAGGCGATCTCCGGCACGACGCCGCCATAGAGTGCGTGCATGTCCGCCTGCGACAAAATCGCGTCCGAGAGCACCGTCCGTCCGTCGCGCACGATGGCGACCGCCGTCTCATCGCAGGAGGATTCAAAAGCCAGAATGTTCACTGCTGCTCCGCCTCCCCGGTTTCAAAATACTTCGTCAGGATCAGTGCGTCCTCCTTCGGAAGGTCGTAGTAGTTCTTGCGCCGCCCGACCTCCTCAAAGCCGAAGCCCTGATACAGCGCGATGGCCGCGGCGTTGCTCGGCCGCACCTCCAGCGTCAGGAACGCCAGATGATTCGCCGCAGCGAACTGCAGGAATACCTGCAGGATCTGCGCGGCGATGCCCTGCCGCCGGTACTCCGGAAACACCGCCACGTTCGTGATGTATCCCTCGTCGGCCACGACCATCAGCCCAGCGTAGCCCAGCACGCGGCCGCTGACGCTGTCCTCGGCGACGAGAAAGGCCGCGCACTGGTTCTCCAGCTCCTCGGCCAGCATCTTGCGCGACCACGGCCGCGAAAAGCAGATCCGCTCGAGCTTTTCCAGCTCCTCCAGATGATCCGCCGTCATCGGTACAATTTTTACGCTCATTGCTCTTTTATCCTTTCGCTGTCAGCCAGTTTTTTCCGCAGTGTGCCTCGGCGGGGAGGGGGACGGCGAGGGTCATGACGCCGCTCATCTCCTCCTCCAGCAGCGCCTGTACGCGCGCGGCTTCATCCTCGGGGCACTCGACGATCAGCTCGTCGTGCACCTGCATGATGATCTGCGCGGCGAGCCCCTCGTCCGCGAGCCGCCGCTCGACGCGCACCATTGCGAGCTTCATCAGATCCGCCGCCGTGCCCTGAATGGGCATGTTCAGCGCCACGCGCTCGCCGAAGGCGCGGAGGTTGTGGTTGCTGCTCTTCAGCTCCGGAAGGGCGCGGCGCCGGTGCATGAGCGTCTCGACGTAGCCGTCGGCGCGCGCCTGTTCGACGATGCGGTCCATATAGGCACGCACGCCGGTGTACGTCTGGAAATACCGCTCCATATACTCCTTCGCCTCGGCCACCGTTACGCCGATGTCCTGTGAGAGGGAGAAGGGGGAGATGCCGTAGACGACGCCAAAGTTCACGGCCTTGGCGCGGCGGCGCATCTCCGGCGTCACGTCCTGCGGCTCGACGTGGAATACGCGCGCCGCTGTCAGCGTGTGGAAATCCTCTCCCGAGCGGAACGCCCGGCACATGGCCTCGTCGCCCGAGATGTGCGCGAGCAGGCGCAGCTCGATCTGCGAATAGTCGGCGTCGACGAGGACATTCCCCGGCGCGGCGACGAACATCCGGCGCATCTGGCTGCCGAGCTCGGTGCGTGTGGGGATGTTCTGCAGGTTCGGCTCGGTCGACGAGAGCCGTCCCGTCGCCGTCACCGTCATCTGGAAGCTCGTGCGGATGCGCCCGTCGGGGCTGACGGCCTTCAGAAGCCCGTCGGCATAGGTGCTCTTGAGCTTGGCGTACTGCCGGTATTGCAGCACGTCCGCCACGATCGGCACGCCGCGCAGCTTATCGAGCACGTCCGCGTTTGTGCTCCAGCCGGTCTTGGTTTTTTTGCCGTGCGGGAGATGCATGTCCTCGAAGAGGACCTTCCCGAGCTGCTTGGGGGAGTTGATGTTGAAGGGTGCGCCCGCGGCGGCGTAGATCTGCTGCTCAAGCTGCGTGATCGAGGTCTGCAGCGTCTCGCCGAACTGGGCGAGCGCCGCACGGTCGATGAGAAAGCCGCGCTGCTCCATCCGGGCGAGCACCGCGCACAGCGGCAGCTCGACGTCGTAGTAGAGCGGCTCGAGCTCCAGCTCGCGCAGCTTCGGCTCGAGCGTCTCGCGGAGCGGCAGCATGTCAAGCTTTTTGACGATGCCGAGCGCCGCGACCGCCGCCGTATAGCTCAGCAGCGCCGCCGCGGCCGCCGCGCGGTCGCCAAGCATGGAAAACGCGTCCGGCTCGAGGTGGACGGGCCTCGGCAGCTCCTCATTATAATATGCAACAAACAGCCGCTGCAGGTCATAGCTCCCCGCCGTCGCGTCGAGCAGGTACGCCGCGAGCGCCGTGTCGAACACGAAGCCCTCGATCGGGAGCCCCTGTGCCAGCAGCGCCGCCATGAGATCCTTCACGTTGTGCGCGGCTTTTTTGATGTCACCCGAAAACAGCGCCGTGAGAAGCGCCTGCCAGTCGCCCTCGTAGCGGTCGGCATAGAGCTCCGCCGCGCGCGAGCCGTCCGCCGCTTCGCACTCGACCGCGAGCGCCGACAGATCCGGCAGCGCATAGACCGCCACGCAGTCTGCTGCGCGCCAGAGCGCGAGGAATTCCTCCGCCTGCGCCGCCGTGAGAAGCTCCTCCGCCGTGGCGGTGCAGTCCGGCTTCTCCTCCGTCTGCGCCGCGGGGCGCAGGCCGTATCGGTCGATGAGCTTCTGGAACTCCAGCTTCAGGAGCAGGTCGTATAGCTCGGGCCTAAACGGGCGGCGGACGTTCTCCGCTGGGTCAAACGCGAGCGGCGCGTCCGTCACGATCGTTGCCAGCCAGTAGCTGTGGCGCGCGGCGTCCTCGCCGGCCTGCAGCTTGCGGATGGCGGCGGGCTTGGCCTCGATGTCGGGGAGAAGGCGGTAGATCTCGTCGATGCTGCCGTAGCGCTGCACGAGCGCCATGGCCGTCTTTTCGCCCACGCCGGGGACGCCGGGGATGTTGTCGGACGTGTCACCCATGAGGGCCTTGAGGTCGATCATGTGGATCGGGTCGAAGCCGTACTGCTCGCGGAACGTCCCGGGCGTCATATCCTTTGTCGTGGTCTGGCCCATGCGGGTGGAGACGAGCTTGACCTTTGTGTGCTCCGTGACGAGCTGGAGACTGTCCTTGTCTCCCGTCACGATGATGCAGTCCCAGCCCGCCGCCTCGCAGCGGCGGCTGATCGTGCCGATCAGGTCATCGGCCTCGAAGCCGACGAGCTCATAGCGCGGGATGTCCATCGCGTCGAGCACCTGCTTGAGCACCGGCATCTGCACCGCCAGCTCCTCGGGCATGGCGTGGCGCGTGGCCTTGTAGTCGGCGTCCGCCTCGTGGCGGAACGTCGGCTCGCGCCGATCGAACGTCACGCACAGCCCCTCGGGCTTCTCCTCGTCGAGCAGACGCTGCAGCGTCGTGAGAAAGCCGTATACCGCGTGGGTATAGAGCCCGTCGCGCGTCGTGAGCGGGCGGATGCCGTAAAACGAACGGTTGATGATGCTGTTGCCGTCCAAAACCATCAGCTTCATGGCCGATTCCTCCGAATTCCATAATGTAACACTTTATTATACACCAACCGTGGCGAATACACAACCGGCAAACAAGGCGTATCGTCCGTCCGCCGAAAAATATCGCCGCACACAGGTTTTACACAGGCCGGCTTTCAGATTTTACACGGCGCTTCTATCATGGAAGCTGTCCCCAACAGAGGGATAACTCATATGAAGGGAGTTCACACAATGCGAAATGGAAAGAAAACCGGTGCCGCGGCGCTGCTGCTGTGCGGCGTGATGGCGGCCTCCGCATAAGCTCGTCCCCGGCGGTACGCTGTTCATCAACAGCTCCATCGTCAAGAGCGAGATCACCCGCACCGACGTCAAGGTTGTGAAGGTTCCCGTCACGGAGATGGCTCTGGAAATGGGCAACGCCAAGGTGCTGAATATCATCATGCTCGGCGCCTACGTCGGCTATACGCAGGTTGTTCCCGAGAATGTCGTGTGGAACACGATCGAGCACAAGCTCGGCAAGAAGCCGAAGCTGCTGCCGCTCAATAAGCAGGCATTTGAAGAGGGTCTGAAGATCGGCAAAGGCGCGCGGTAAAAATATACCCCCCGAAAAGGCTCTCCGTCTGCATCCTGCGGTCGGAGAACCTTTTTTGTCTGTTTCATGCAGCTTTATCTTGTCCCTCATCCTGCGTACAGATATAATGGGATCAGAAACGTCTACCTATCAAGCGAAAAACAACTCGTGAGGAGGACTTTTTGTGCAGCCTATTAAACTGTCAAAACACTCTAATTGCTGCATCTTTTGGAGATGTTGGCTGGATGATCGTGCAACGAAGCATTGGTTTTGTCCTGCGAAAGCGGAGCTGGTTGATCGTGTAACATATGAATATCTGCTGTCGGATGATGAGCGCAAGGGGTGCATTCCAGTGGCGCAGATCAGTCGATCTGACATCCAAAGGGCATTTTTTGAGCAGCAGGACGAAGAAGTGCGGGCGATGTGGGAGGAAAGCATACGGGAATGCACGGATGAGCAATCTTTTGAGGAAGCGTCTTGGAAAATCATAGAAGATAATTTTCACAGGCACTGGGCATATCTGGAATTCGCGGCAGATTATAAGTTGTCTTATGCAGAAAACTGGTGCCGGGAAAATCAGATTCCATTCGTTGAAACAGAAGAGTTGGTGGATCCGCCAACTCATCCGTACATGTTCATAGACGACGTGGAGGACGTTCTGTCATATTTGAAACAGGGATGGTCTGTTGAGGATTACATGAATATGCTCCGTCAATTTAATCCAGATGTGGAGGATTTCTCGGCGATTACGCCCGCGATCGAAGCCGCAGTAGAGCAGATGAAGAAGGACTCCGGGAAGCAGGCGTGACATGTCCGCATATTTTCCTGCGATCCCTTCTCCCGGCGGTGATGGGATGGATTTTTCGTGAAATGTCACAGATTTTCTGTGCGACCTGACAAATTGTATGACGATCTAAAAAACTTTTTGCCAAATTCGATTTACAATGCTTTGCCGGTATGCTAAAATAAAGTATCAAATACCCGACAACCAATCCCGGGACAGCAGACTCCCCCATCCCAGAAAGAAAGGATGACCGCTTTGGACTCTTCATGCGCCATTAAAATGGAAAACATCACAAAGCGCTTCGGTTCGGTGGTGGCCAACGACGCCATCAATCTGGAGCTGCACGAGGGCGAGATCCTGTCGCTGCTGGGCGAGAACGGCAGCGGTAAAACTACCCTGATGAACATGCTCTCCGGCATCTACTACCCCGACGAGGGGCAGATTTATGTACACGGAAAGCCTGTCACCATCTCCTCGCCGAAGGACGCCTTCGACAACCATATCGGCATGATCCATCAGCACTTCAAGCTGGTGGACGTGTTCACCGCCACGGAGAACATCGTGCTGGGTCTGGAGGAGCCGGGGAAGTTCGACCTGAAGGCGGCCTCCGCGCGCATCCGCGAGATCTGTCAGAAATACGGCTTCGAAATCGACCCGGACATGAAGGTCTACGACATGTCCGTCTCACAGAAGCAGACCGTCGAGATCGTGAAGGTGCTCTACCGCGGGGCGGATATCCTGATTCTCGACGAGCCGACGGCCGTGCTGACCCCGCAGGAGACGGACAAGCTCTTCGGCGTCATGCGCGCGATGAAGGCCGACGGCAAGTCTCTCGTCATCATCACCCACAAGCTCCACGAGGTGCTCGACGTGTCCGACCGCGTGCTCATCCTGCGCAAGGGCAAGTACGTCGGCGACGTCCCCACAAAGAACGCCTCGCAGCAGTCGCTGACGGACATGATGGTCGGCCACTCGGTGACACTGAACATCGACCGCCCCATGCCTGTCGACCCGAAGCCGCGGCTCGAGATCAGGGATTTGACCGTGTTCGACGAGATGGGCGTCAAGCGGCTCGATAAGGTTTCGTTCACCGCGATGAGCGGCGAGATTCTCGGCATCGCGGGCGTGGCCGGCTCCGGCCAGAAGGAGCTGCTCGAATCTGTCGCGGGACTCTACCCTGTGACGGAGGGCACCATCACCTTCTATGATCCCAAGGCCGAGGCTGACGGCAGGCCCGCCACGAAGAACCTCGTCGGAATGGATCCAATGGCCATCAAGAAAACAGGCGTGGCCATGGCCTTCGTCCCGGAGGACCGTCTGGGCATGGGCCTTGTCGGCTCGATGGGCATGACGGGCAACATGATGCTCCGCTCGTGGCGCATCGGCAAGGGCCTGTTCGTCAACCGCAAGGCCCCCGAGCAGCTCGCCCGCAACATCTGGGAGGAGCTCGACGTCGTCACCCCGAGCACCGACTTCCCCGTGCGCCGCATGTCCGGCGGCAACGTGCAGAAGGTGCTCGTCGGGCGTGAGATTGCCCAGCGCCCGTCCGTGCTGATGATGGCCTACGCCGTGCGCGGCCTCGACATCAACACCTCCTATACGATCTACAACCTCCTCACGGAGGAGAAAATGAAGGGAACCGCCGTCGTCTATGTCGGCGAGGATCTGGACGTGCTGCTTGAGCTGTGCGACCGGCTGGTGGTTCTCTGCGGCGGTCAGGTCTCCGGCATCGTCGATGCACGCACCACTACGAAGGAAGAGGTCGGCCTGCTCATGACCCAGCACAGAAAGGAGGGTGCCGAGTAATGGAACACAAAAAGGCACATGAGCCCCTGCTGCGCATGGCCAAGCGCGGCACGGCGCTCCCCGGCTGGAAGGCCTGGGGCATCCGGCTGATCGGCTTTCTGCTGAGCCTTGTGGCCTGCGCGCTGCTGATCGTGTCGGTCGTACATATCAGCCCCCTCAAGGTCTACGGCACCATCATCAATGCCGCCCTCGGCGACAAGACCAGCGCATGGGTCACCACGCGCGACGCGATGACGATGCTCTGCATCGCGGTCGGCCTTGCCCCCGCGTTCAAGATGAAGTTCTGGAACATCGGCGCCGAGGGGCAGATCCTCGTCGGCGGCATCGCCACGGCGGCCTGCATGATCTATCTCAAGGCGCTGCCGCCGGTGGTGCTCATCCTTGTGATGATGATCGCGAGCCTTATCGCCGGCGCGGCGTGGGGCTTCCTGCCCGGCTTCTTCAAGGCCCGCTGGAACACGAACGAGACGCTCTTCACGCTGATGATGAACTACATCGCCATCCAGCTGACGTCCTTCTTCGTGGCGAAGTGGGAGTACCCCTTCGGCTCGAACACCGTCGGCATCATCAACCCCACCGGCAAGCAGGGCTGGCTGCCGAACATGTTCTCTGAGGGCTATAACGGCGACTTCGGCTGGAATGTGCTGATCGTGCTGGTCGTGACGGTCGGCATGTACCTCTACCTCTCCAAGTCCAAGCACGGCTATGAGATCGCCGTCATCGGCGACAGCGAGAACACCGCCCGCTATGCCGGTATCCGCGTCAGCCGCGTCTATGTCCGCACGATGCTCGTCTCCGGCGCCATCTGCGGCCTTGCGGGCTTCATCGCTGTCTCCGGCGCGGCGCACACCATCTCCACCACCGTCTCCGGCGGCCGCGGCTTCACCGCCATCATCGTGGCGTGGCTCGCGCAGTTCAACAGCATCGTCATGGTCATCTTCTCCTTCCTGTTGATCGTTCTGCAGAAGGGCGCCATGGCCATCGCCTCGCTCTACGGCCTGAGCCAGGAGGTCTCCCAGATGATCACGGGTATCATCCTGTTCTTCCTGCTCGGCAGCGAGTTCTTCGTCAACTACACCGTGCATTTCCGCGGAAAGAAGGTGTCCAAGTAATGTCGTCATTCATCTCTCTGTTTACCTCCGCCATCGCCTTCGGCACGATCATCATGTTCGGCGCTCTGGGCGAGATCCTGACCGAAAAGGGCGGACATCTGAACCTCGGCGTGCCGGGCATCATGTATATCGGCGCCATCTGCGGCCTGATCTCCTCGTTCTTCTATGAGCGCGGGGGCGGCACGTCACCGTTTGTCGGCATGCTGCTGAGCCTGATCGCCTGCTTCGTCGGCTCGGCGATCGGCGGCCTGATCTACGCGTTTCTGACCATCACCCTGCGCGCGAACCAGAACGTCACCGGCCTTTCGCTGACGATCTTCGGCGGCGGCGTCGCGAACTTCTTCGGCGCGTCCGTCTCGACGCTCTCCGGCGGTGTCGGTCAGGTGAGCGTGGCCCAGACCAGCAGCGCCTACTGCGCGAAGATTCCCTTCCTCTCCGGTCTCGGCACGTTCGGCAAGCTCTTTTTCTCCTATGGCTTCATGGTGTATCTCGCGATCATCTTGGCCATCCTGATGGCGCGCTTTCTCAACAAGACGCGCACGGGTTTGAACCTGCGCGCCGTCGGCGAGAGCCCCGCCACGGCGGACGCGGCCGGCATCAACGTCACGAAGTACAAGTACCTCGCGACCTGCGTGGGCGCGGGCATCTCGGGTCTCGGCGGCGTGTTTTATGTTATGGAGTACACGCTCGGCACCTGGGCCAACGGCAAGATCATTGAGGGCCTGGGCTGGCTGGCCGTGGCGCTCGTCATCTTCGCCTCGTGGAAGCCCGTCAACGCGATCTGGGGCTCGTACCTGTTCGGCTTTGTGTACTGGGCGTATCTGTATATCCCCGGTCTCGGCCGCTCGACGCAGGAGCTGTTCAAGATGCTGCCCTATGTCATCACGCTCGTCGTCCTGATCGTCGTCTCCCTGCGCAAAAAGCGCGAGAATCAGCCGCCCGCGTCGCTGGGACTGAGCTATTTCCGCGAGGAGCGCTGAAGCCCCATCAAACCGCCGATAGCCCCCGGAAACGGGGGCTATTCTTCTCAGGAAAGGAGTTTTTTCGTTGTCTACCCTGCTTATCCGAGGCATCTCCCAGCTCGTCACCTGCGACGACGGGGACCGCATCCTCAAGGGCGTCGACCTCTTCTGTGAGGGCGGCTTCATCCGTCAGATCGGCGCGCATCTCGATGTCAGCGCCGACGAGGTGATCGACGGGACGCACATGCTGTGCTACCCCGGCCTTGTCAACACGCACCACCACCTGTATCAGGTCTTTTCCCGCAACCTGCCGCAGGTGCAGAATATGGAGCTGTTCGACTGGCTGAAAACGCTCTATGAGATCTGGAAAAATCTGGATGCCGACGTCGTCTGGCTCTCGAGCCTGACGGGGCTCGGCGAGCTGATGAAGCACGGCTGCACCACCTGCTTTGACCACCACTATGTCTTTCCCGCCGGGAGCGGCGACCTGCTCGGCGCGCAGTTTGCCGCCGCGGATGAGCTGGGCATCCGCTTCTATGCCAGCCGCGGCAGCATGGATCTGAGCGTCAAGGACGGCGGCCTGCCGCCCGACAGCGTCGTCCAGACGGTCGACGAAATCATGGCCGACAGCGTCCGCTGCATCGAGAAGTACCACGACGCGAGCTATGGAGCGATGCACCGCGTCGCGCTGGCCCCGTGCTCGCCGTTTTCCGTCTCGGCGGAGCTGCTGCGCCAGAGCGCGCTGCTCGCGCGCGAGTACGGCGTGCGCCTGCACACGCACCTGTGCGAGACGAAGGACGAGGAGAACTTCATGCTTGCGCGCGAGGGGATGCGCCCGCTCGCGTACATGGAAAAGCTCGGCTGGCTCGGCAGCGACGTCTGGTTCGCCCACGGCATCCACTTCAATGACGACGAGCTGCGCCTGCTCGCCGAGACCGGCACGGGCGTCGCGCACTGCCCTATCAGCAACATGAAGCTCTCCTCCGGCATCGCACGCATCCCGGAGATGCTGCGGCTCGGCGTTCCGGTCGGCCTTGCCGTCGACGGCAGCGCCAGCAACGACGGCTCCTCGCTCATGGAGGAGCTGCGCGTGGCGTATCTGCTGCACCGGCTCAACTCCAGCCGCGAGGCGCCGAGCGGCTATGACGTGCTCAAAATGGCGACGCGCGGCAGCGCCCGCCTGCTCGGCCGCGACGACATCGGCCAGCTCGCCCCCGGCAAGTGCGCCGACCTCTTCCTGATCGACAGCCGTCATCTGGAGTTCGTCGGCTCGTGCTTCGACGCGGGCTCCGTGCTCGGCACCGTCGGCGTGCGCGGCCCGGTGGACTACACCGTGGTACACGGGAAGGTCACCGTGCGCCACGGCCGCCTTGTGACCGTCGACGAGGACCGCGTGGCGCGCGAAGCGAACGAAAAGTGCCGCGCGTATCTTAATATGTAAAAAAGTTGCCCCAAAGAGCTGTGCTCTTTGGGGCAACACATGGCATATCAGTTTTCCTCCTGCGGCAGGTCGTAGCGGCTGCGGTACTTCGCCATCGATTCGGCGAAGAGCTCGGCGCTCGTCGGCGGGGTATAGGTGATGGCATTGGCGCCGGCGGCGATGGTCGCGCGGATGCTCTCGTCCGTCGGGCCGCCCGTCGCGATGATCGGTACGCGCGGATACTGCCTGCGGATCTCGGCGACGATCGCCGGCGTGCGCGCCGCGCCGGAGACGTTCAGAAAGTCGACGCCCGCGTCGAGACGGCTCTGGATGTCCGCGTGCTCGGAGACAACGGTGAACACGATCGGAATCTCGACAGTCTCCTTGATGGCGCGGATGGCTTCGTTCTGGATGAAGGCGTTGCACACGACGCCGAAGGCGCCCTGATGCTCGGCATAGGCCGCGATGCTGGCCGAGCGGCGGCCGTTCGTCATCCCGCCGCCGACACCCGCGAACACCGGCACCTCCGAGGCCTCGATGATCGCCTCGGTGATGGTGGGCTGCGGCGTGAAGGGATAGACCGCGATGACCGCATCGGCGTTGATGTTCTTGATAATCGCCACGTCGGTGGAGAACACCAGCGACTTGATGCGTCGACCGAACACGCGGATCCCGCTGCACTCGCTGATGCACCGGGGCACCTGCAGCGAGTGTTTTCGCAGTTCCCCCTCATAAACCGGTACAAACTTCTTCAAAGCGTCCTCCTCCGTTCTACGTTGTGATATTATGTAAACGTATTTTAGCATACGGGACGCTTTTTGTAAATAAAATCCTGTAAGCGGAGAGAAAGTTTAAAATTTGTTCATCTTTCTTAGCCGCTGCTGAACACTCCATCTTGTGAAAAAGGAGCCGTTTTATGCATCTTTCCATCATTCTCGACCCGCGGGCAGACGTTCTGCACGCGGAAAACGCGGCGGAAATGGCCGCGTTGTACCACCGCCTGCTCACGGATGCCGCGCGGGCGGGGGAGAGGGAGCTCAAGCTCAGCGCTGCGGCGGCGGACGGCATACCTCCGGCCGCGCACGTCACACTGCGCGCCATCGTCGAGACGCTGCGCACGCTGCCGCCGCTCGCCGTCACGCTCCGCTGTCCCGACGAGAAAACCCACTGCGCCCACACCGTCGACTGGAACATGTTCTATCAGGAGGAGAAGCCGGAATAGAGAAATCTGTCAAAGTGAGACGTCTGGACGACGAAAAGGCTTCCGGGAAGTTCTTCCCGGAAGCCTTTTGCGAATGATCCCGGAAGGCCATCGGCCTTCCAGAATAAAATTTTTACTCCGCGTTGATGGTGGAGACGGAGATGGTCATCTCCTCCAGCACCTCCGTAACGATGCGGGCGGTGTCGAGCGAGGTGAAGATCGTGACGCCGTTTTCGATCGCGCAGCGGCGGATGGACGCGCCGTCCTGGCTGTGCGTGCCGGAGGAGACAGCGCGCGTGTTGATGACGTAGCTCACGAAGCCCGAGCGGATCAGGTCGAGAATCTCGCTGCTGCCCTCGGAGAGCTTGCCGAGGCGGCGGGTGCGGATACCGTTTTTCTTGAGGAAGGCGGCCGTACCCTCGGTGGCGGCGATGTTGAAGCCCATGTTATAGAAGCTGCGCACCATCGGGAGGGCCTCCTCCTTGTCCTCGTCGGCGAGGGTGACGACGACCGTGCCGTAGTTCTGCAGCTTCATGCCCGAGGCCTGCAGCGCCTTGTACATGGCGCGCGAGAGCGAGCGGTCATAGCCGATGGCCTCGCCCGTGGACTTCATCTCCGGGGAGAGGTAGGCGTCCAGCCCCTTGATCTTGTTCGAGGAGAAGACGGGCACCTTGACGTAGTGGCGGGGCTTCTCGTCGGGATAGATGCCGAAGATGCCCTGCTCCTTCAGGCTGTGGCCCAGAATGACCTCCGTCGCGATATCCGCGAGGGAGAAACCCGTCGCCTTCGACAGAAACGGCACCGTGCGCGAGGAACGGGGGTTGACCTCGATGATGTAGACGCGCTCATGGCTGTCGACGATGAACTGGACGTTGAACAGACCCACAATCCCGATGCCGAGACCGAGCTTCTTCGTATACTGCAGGATCACGCCCTTCACGCGGTCGGAGATGGAGTAGGACGGATAGACGCTGATGGAGTCGCCCGAGTGGACGCCCGTGCGCTCGACGAGCTCCATGATGCCGGGGACGAACACGTCGCAGCCGTCGCAGATGGCGTCGACCTCGACCTCCTTGCCCTGAATGTAGTGGTCGACGAGCACGGGCTTGTCGGTGTCGATCTCCACGGCGGTCTTGAGGTAGTGGCGCAGCATCTCCTCGTTCGCGACGATCTCCATCGCGCGGCCGCCGAGCACAAAGCTCGGGCGCACGAGCACAGGGTAGCCGATCTCGGCCGCGGCGCGGACGCCGTCTTCGATGTTCGTGACGGCGCGGCCCTGCGGCTGCGGGATCTCCAGCTGCTGCAGGATCTCCTCGAAGCACTCGCGGTTCTCGGCGCGCTCAATGGCGGCGCAGTCGGTGCCGATGATGCGCACGCCGCGCGCGGCCAGCGGCTCGGCGAGGTTGATGGCCGTCTGGCCGCCGAGGGAGGCAATGACGCCGTCGGGCTGCTCATAGTCGAGGATCGCCATGACGTCCTCGACCGTCAGCGGCTCGAAATAGAGCTTGTCGGAGGTCGTGTAGTCGGTGGAGACCGTCTCGGGGTTGTTGTTGATGATGATCGCCTCATACCCGGCGCGGCGGATGGTCTGGACGGCGTGGACGGTGGAGTAGTCGAACTCCACGCCCTGTCCGATGCGGATGGGGCCCGCGCCGAGGACGACGATCTTGCGCTTGTCGGTCAGGCGGGACTCGTTCGTGCCGGTATAGGAAGAGTAAAGATAGGCGATGTAGGTGCCGGTGTGGAGCGTGTCGACCATGCGGAAAACCGGCGTGATGCCGCGGCTTTTGCGCAGATTGTAGACGTCCAGCTCCGCGACGTTCCACAGCTCCGCGACGCAGCGGTCGGAAAAGCCCATGATCTTCGCCTCGCGCAGCACGTCCGCGTCCTGCGGCGCGGCGGCAAGGCGCTGCTCCATGCGCGTGATGCGCTGCAGCGACTCGAGGAACAGCTCTGTGATGGCGGTGACGGCGTGGATGCGCTCGACGCTCTCACCCCGGCGCAGCAGCTCCGCGATGGCGTAGATGTTGTCGTCGTGGAATTCTGCGAGATACGTCAGAAGCTCCTCGGCGGGCACGTCGTCGAACTTCGCGAGGCGGAAGTGGCACACGCCCGTTTCGAGCGAGCGCACGGACTTGAGGAAGCACTCCTCGAGCGTCGCGCCGATGCCCATGACCTCGCCCGTGGCCTTCATCTGCGTGCCGAGGACGTTGGGGACGGACTGGAACTTGTCGAACGGGAAGCGCGGGAACTTCGCCACGATGTAGTCAAGGCTCGGCTCGATGGCGGCGGTGCCGCCCGCGACGGGAATCTCCGGCAGCGTCATGCCGACGGCGATCTTCGCGGTGACGCGGGCGATGGGATAGCCGCTGGCCTTGGACGCGAGGGCGGAGGAGCGGGAGACGCGGGGG
>OCPX01001886.1_pt1 | contig 14591 bp, 9 predicted proteins | sample 1538771 | NCBI WGS metagenome assembly OCPX01 (sample SAMN04571725, study PRJEB22368) | human gut metagenome | biome: human gut; material: stool | host: Homo sapiens | place: Luxembourg | collected 2012-11-01 | reverse complement strand
AGTTCTTAAACGTCACGGACATCGCCTGCCCATTCCAAGGACGAGACATCACGCTCGTCAGCTCATCCCAACCCTCTTTCTCCTGCACGGAAGCGATATCGGTTGGCTCGGAAATAAATGTCTTAGAGGCGGCATCCTCAAATTCCGCTTTCGCTAAGACAGGATCGACAGCCGAGATACGCATCGCCAAACGCATACGCAAAGAGTTGGCGTACTTTTTCCATTTCGTAACATTTCCCGCATAGAAAGCATCCTCGTTAGCCATAGCGGACATATCCAAGGAGGGGTCTAACGCAGACTCAGCTTCCCGTAACTCTTTCAATATAAATTGATAGATAGCTTCTACACTATCGTACTCAGCCGGTACACCGGAGAAAGCGGCCAACGCAGGGATCGGCCCGAAACCGTCAGCTACTTCCGAGTTCAAGTAAGCACGCCAGATACGGGACATCTGGATCACGTTCTTATAATAAGGATAGGTATCCGCCTCGCCATTGGCAACCATCTGCTCTCCTAACTGGATCGCTTTGGTCACTTGATTCAGCCAACCTACGGCGTAATCATTACTCAAGTAGATCGTACTATAATCATTGTTATCCGTACCGATCGTAAAACCACTTCCCCTATTGAAACGGGAAGCACGGTCCCAGTACAAGATAAAGATACGCTCGGCTATCTCTGGGTTCATCTGGTCTCCCATGATAGAGGCATTCAGGAACCATTGGGGCTTCACCTTATCCTCTCCCACAAGATTCGGGTCCTCATTGATCTCCTGAAAGTCATTACAGGAAGAAAGAAGAGCAGCCACCGATACCAATCCGGTAAAAAGTATATTTCTTGTTTTCATCTTCATCATTTTTATCGTAATTCAAATTATCATGTATTCCATTAGAATCCCACGGTTACATTAAACGTATAGGAACGGCTGGTCGGCGCGGCTCCATTCTCGAATCCGGTAGCGTTGGTATTCGTGGCGGCAACGGACTCGGGGTCGATACCCGGCAAGTTATAATGGATCATCCAAACATTGTTACAAGTAGCGGATAGACGTACACGCTGGAAAGGCGTTTTCTTCAACATCTGTCGATTGAACTCGTAGCCAAAGGTGATATTACGCAAACGGACATTGGTGGCGCTATAGGTATAAACCTCTGGTAAACCATAATTTCCGGTAGACCCAATACGCTCCCAATAGTTCTGGGGAGTGACGGCGACCGTATTCTCCGCATAACCACTACCCTGTTGAACCACGGTATTCGGTACCACGAATTCGGCACGATCACCATTCACCACTGTTCCGGCGGCGTTACCCCGGGTATACAGGTTGGAGGCTGTCGCCGAATAGATGCTACCACCGATACGGAAGTCTATCAAGAAGCTCAGGTTAAAACCTTTATAAGAGAAATTATTGGTCCAACCCATCATCCAATCCGGACTCTGGTTTCCTACTTTCGACTTCTCGGTAGAGATCAAAGGCAAACCATCATCACCTACGACGATCTTTCCATAGTGAGGACTATTCTCATCGGTCACACGCATAAAGGTCTGCCCGTAGATCTCACCATAATAACCACCTACCGGAGCTACGATCTGGATAGCGTCGAACGTCTTTATATCATATAGATTCACGCCCTCGTATAATTCTTTGATCTTATTCCGGTTCAAGGAGAACTGCGCCGTAGAGCTCCAGCTCAATCCGGCGGGATTGTCTAGAATCGTACCGTTCAAGGAGATCTCCAAACCCTCGTTCTGAATGTTACCCGCGTTAATCTTACGGGAAGCATAGCCGGAGAACGGGTCCATCGGTAAATCCAGTAACTGGCGGGTAGCGTTGGAGTTATACCAAGCGGCATCCAAGCCCAATCGGTTATTGAAGAAACGGATATCGAAACCGGCCTCCCATGATTTAATCAACTCACTACGTACATCCGAGTCGTAAAGTACCTTACCCGGTTTCGCCGTCGTATTCCCGTTGGGGTCCTTGCCTACAGAGTAGAAGTTATATAATTGATACGGGTCCAAGTCGTTACCTACCTCAGCGAAGGAGGCACGTACCTTAGCGAAAGAGAACCAATCCGGCATGCTTCCGCCAATCTTCGGCAACATATCAGAGATCACCGCGGAGAAGCTGACAGACGGATAGAAATAAGAGCGGTTGGCTTTCGACATCGTAGACGACCAATCGTTACGTGCCGTAACATCCAAGAACAGATAACCATCCCAGTTCAACTGCAACGACCCGTACAAGGAATTCATACGACGGCGGATCAACTCGGAAGTGACCGTCGGCTTATTCACGCCATTATTCAGCGAGAACAAGTTCGGCACCAACAACTCTCCGGCAGAAGCGTTCATCTTATTACGTTGCTGGAGCATCAAGTTACCACCGAAAGTAACGAAGCCTCCCAGCCGATCGATCAAGTTATCCTTCCGGGCCGTAGCCAAGAAACTGAAGTTATTCTCATAGAAGGTCTCCGATCCCTCGGTATACAGACCTCTCGGACTGGTATTACCACCGGCATATACTTTCTCGCTCTTCGTCGTGGTATAATAATCCGTACCACCTCTCAACTCAATATCGAACCAATCGGTCGGGGCATATTTCAAGGAGATATTTCCTAACAAACGGTTACGGGTATCCTCGTTCTGGCGATAACGGGTCACCCAATAAGGGTTCTCCTGCGGATTCTTGGAGGCATCATACCAAATCATATTGCCTTGCTCATCCACGTCATCCTCAAACTCACGGATATTCAAGGAACGAGGCAGGTTATAGATCGTATTGAAAGCGTTCGAGGGATTCACGCCCTGAATCGGGCGGTTATGTGCGTTTTGATTGATATAATTCACCTTGGCATCTACTTTCCACTTTTCCGCCTCATCCAAGAAAGTGGTGGCACGCAAGGTAATATTCGTCTTGTTTAGTTTTGAGCGTGGGGTGATACTAGCATCGTCGGAACGGTTTACGGAGGCGAATACCGCCGTACCCTTTATGTTCTGCTGGAAGCTGACACCCTCGTTAAAGGAGGTTCCGGTGCGGAAAAAAGCGTCGATATTATCATAAGTATGCAGAGGGATTTGGTTGCCTCTCCAATCGGTTACCATTTGTCCCATGGCTTTCGGTCCCCAGCTAAGGCGGGATTGGTTATCGTAAACGCCCACGGAGCCTTGTCCGAAGTCGTTCTGTAAATCAGGTTTCAGGAAAATCGTCTCGGCGGTGATACCGGCGTTGATCGTAATACCGAGTCCCTCGTTCTTACGTCCGGACTTGGTAGTGATCAAGATCACGCCGTTACCGGCACGTGAGCCATAAAGGGCGGCGGCGGAAGCACCCTTCAATACCGTCATGGACTCGATATCTTCCGGGTTGATATCCGAAAGGCCGTTACCCATGTCCGCTCCGGAGTTACCCCATACATCATCCACGCCACCGGTGAAGTTATCCATCGGGGTACCGTCTACGACGATCAAGGGCTGGTTGCTACCCGTCAAGGAGTTGTTACCACGAAGTACGATCTTAGAAGACCCTCCTACGCCATTGCTTGAACGGACGATCTGCAAACCGGAAACCTTACCGGAAAGGGAGTTCGCCAAGTTCGGCTCACGGGAGGCCAAGAGGTCATCCCCTTTCAACTCCTGCATGGCATAACCCAAGGCTTTCTTATCCCGTTTCATACCCAAGGCGGTCACCACCACCTCATCGAGTTTCTGGGTATCTTCCACGAGTTTAACCGTAATCTCGGACTGGCCAGTATACGGGATGTCTTGCGAGGTATAACCGATAAACGATATCTGTATGATATCCCCTTTCTTCACGTTATCCAAGGTAAAATGTCCGTCCAAGTCGGTCATAGTACCATTGGTAGTTCCTTTCACGATTACGGACGCCCCGGTAACGGGTCCTAAGGCATCCTCAACTATTCCCGACACCTTTGCGTTTTGCTGTGAAATGTCAACCCTCGGAATCCCGGACATAGGCGTGGCGTATAAGTTTCCCGAGAACCCAAGCGCCCCTACCAACAGGATTAAGCTGACTGGTCTGAATCTTTTCAACATAACTACTGTTTTTTGTTTATTTTTCTAGACAATGTTTTAGTTTTTGCGTCAACAAATGTCATTTATCCTGTATAAACATAAAAAGGGCAGATATGTTTTGAGTTTAACATATACAAGAGGTAACTGGTGAGGATACCGCAACTACTCTCTCCTTACAGACAAAACGAATAAGAGTTATCCTTACTAACATCCATAAAAAATTGATTTACAGAAATTTTAACCAAAGGATAACCAAACCGTAAAAGAGGCAGGAAGCCGTTAGTTATTCACTTCAGAAGCCAATAAAAGTTCCAGTTTACCCATACAAATCATCACCACAAAAAAAAGAAGGCGTACCGACATTTACATCGATACGCCCTTTTCTCGTAAGAATATTATTCTCTATAATTTCCGAATCAGTTACAATACAAAGTTGTCAAAAGACAAGAAAAGACAAGAAGTAGATATCTTTATTTCCTATAAAGTCTAATAAGCATGAATAGTAATCGTCAGCACATCACCATTCTTGTCTGTGACACAAAAAACAGCCGAGTCCCCTTTACTTGCACTCTGTGTCCAAATTAACGCAAAACGTCCAGACCCACCGGGATTAAATTGAATATAGTCACTACCACTCATTTTTTGCCACAAGAAATCTCCAGTAGAAGGTTGAGTAAAACGAATTTCCACTGATTTCCCAGCTTCAATACCAATTGAATTACTAGTCCTAGGTTCTCCATCCGCAAAAAGCGCTAGATTACCACTGTCTTTTACATAATAACCATCTATTTGGGCATTGCAAAAAACACTAATTGTTCCAAATAAAAACAATACCATTAATAACTTTCTCATAACTGTAAAATTTAAAAGTTTAACATTAAAAACATAAATCCTCACGTTGAATGATGATACATCCCAACGTGAGGATTCCTATTATTTTGCAGTAAAAATACTATTCATATTATTTCATATTCCACCACAAAGAAGTTGTCGTCATGTTCGGACCACCAAGTCTTTCTAAAGCTTGGTTATACCCTTCCAAGTTATTGGTTTGAAGAACTGCCGGGTAACGAAGACGCTTCGGGTAGAACTCTACTTTACATTCCTTGCAAGTAGCAGGAGTTAACAACACTTGGTTAGTTGGATTGTAAGCAGCCTCTACAGCTTGATTCTCGAAGAACGGCAAACCTAAACGACGGTGATCAGACCACACTTCCAAAGGCAACCAAGGATTCTGAGCGATGAACTTCTGCGTAATGATCTTAGTCAATGCATCATTATTATACTGACCATTCTTATAGATCGTATTTTTAGGATACTCATAAGTCGTTGTCTTATTCTGTTTCGTATATGCATCGTAATAGTTGATCGTATAAGCCTTAGCCTCTACCGTATGATCGAAAGCTACAGATGTTCCTACACGGTTATAAGCCTTAGATTGCAAATATTCTAAGAGTTTATCGGAAACACCGTTATATTCAAAACTAGCGGCGATACCTTTCTCATAATTATCCTTTGCGCTACCCGGAACATTCCAACCATAAACCGCAGCTTCCGCTAACAAGAAATAACTTTCCCACGGGCCAAACCATACACGTTTGTTCGTGCTATGACGGAACTTATCAGCCAAAGAAGGGAAGTTGTAGTTATAACTTGTATAGTCACCAACTAAACCGGCCTTATCGTTCCAGTTTCCGGCAACAACGGTCGTCCAAGAATATTTCATGGGAAGTTTTACTTCCGGCGCGGAAACTTTTTGTCCGGTCAGCACATCCGTATAATCTCCCGCAATCAATGTTATCTCATCCTTTACCTCGGAAGCGGCACCTATATAAGAAGGATAAACCACTCCGTCATCATACCCCGGAATGCTATACAACTGAGGCGCACGAGGATCGATATATTGTGGGATACCATCGAAAAAATAGCCCGCACAAGGATCATTTGTGGTTGTTGGGAAATGCAGGCTGACATTCTGGCCTAAGTAAGTATAAGGATCTTTCAAATTGGATTTCAACTCATCAGGAACAGGAAATTCCACACCGCCTAGTCCCACTACGAGATTATTGAAAGTAGTAGACATCGCTTGGTTATTCCAAGTTCTTGTCATGACACCTGTATACGGATCCCATCCATCTTTCTCCGCAACCTGGGCGATATCATCCATAGAGGCGATAAACTCACCCTTGGCAGCATCCTCAAACTCAGCTTGCGCCAAAGAAGGATTGACCGCAGTCAAACGCATCGCTAGACGCATACGCAAAGAGTTTCCATACTTTTTCCATTTCTTTATGTCACCACCAAAAAACGGATCATATTTGGACATCGCACTCATATCAATGCTCTCATCCAAAGAAGCGACCGCCTCTTTCAACTCTTTCAATATATAGGTATAGATATCCTCCACCTTATTATATTCTCCAGGAACACCGGTAAAAGCAGATAACGCCGGTATCGGGCCAAAGTTATCAGACAATTCAGAGTTCAAATAAGCTCTCCAAATACGAGCCATATTCGGGATATTCCGATAATAAGGATAGGCATTATCCACATCTAATTTGATTTTCTCCTCTCCGACCTCTATCGCTTGATTCGCCTTATTCAACCAACCTACACCATACGAGTTCGAAGTCAAGTATAATCTATTATAGTCATCATTATCCGTACCGATTGCGAAACCGCTACCCCGATCAAAACGAGCAGCCCGCTTCCAATACAAAATAAAAATACGTTCTGCTATTTCAGGGTTCATTTGAGCATCTCCAATGGAGCCATTCAAGAACCATTCCGGTTCCACTTGCTCCAAATCAGCCTTATTCGGGTCTTTGTTGATATCCTCAAAGTCATTACAACTTGTAACCGTTGTCAATGAAGCGACCGCCAAGGCTCCTAATATAATGATATTTTTCGTTTTCATATTATCTCCTTTCTATTAGAATCCTACAGTTAAATTAAATGTATAAGAACGATTTGTAGGCGCGCCACCATTCTCGAATCCTACCGCATTCGTATTTGTAGCTGCCACAGATTCAGGATCGATACCCGGCAAATGAGAAACAATCATCCATACGTTATTACAAGTCGCGGACAGACGCAACTTTTGGAACGGGGTTTTCTTCAACAAATTCTTATTGAACGTATATCCTAAAGTAATATTTCTCAAACGGATATTCGTAGCGTCATACGTAAACACCTCCGGCAAACCATAGTTTCCTGAAGAAGCGATACGCTCCCAATATCTTTGAGGCGTAACAGCGACATCATTCTTCACATACTCATCACCTTTTTTCATGATTGAGTTTGGAACCACGAAATCAGCACGATCACCATTCACAACCGTTCCGGCAGCGTTACCATTCTTATGCAAAGAAGAAGTCGTCGCCGAGTAAATCTCACCACCTATACGGAAGTCGATCAAGAAACTCAAATCAAAACCCTTATAAGAGAAATTATTCGTGAGACCAAGCATCCAATCCGGGTTCTGATTACCGATCAACTCTTTATCTGTCGTAATCAAAGGAAGACCATCTTCACCTACCACGACCTGCCCATTGTGGCGAACAAATTTCTGTCCATAAATATCACCATATTTACCACCTTCGGTAGCGGCAATCTGTAAGACATCCACAGTCTTGATATCATAGACAGTCACCCCTTCGGTTAATTCCAATATCTTACTTCTATTCAAAGAGAAATGAGCTTGCGCATCCCAGTTAAACCCACTAGCAGTCTGCATAATAGCACCATTCAACGAAAGTTCGAAACCTTGGTTCTGGATATTACCCGCATTCACTTTTCGAGATTCATATCCGGAAAAAGCATCCATCGGAATATTCAGCAACTGATTGGTCGCATTTGTCTTATACCAAGCGGCATCAATACCAAAACGGTTATTGAAGAAACGTAAGTCGGCACCAACCTCCCAAGACTTGATCAACTCACTCTTAACCGAAGAGTCAAACAAGGTACTTCCGGCAGAAGCCATACTATTACCATTAGCATCCTTAGAAATTGTATATACATTATATAACTGATAAGGATCCAAATCATTACCTACCTCAGCGAAAGAAGCACGCACCTTCGCGAAACTAAACCAATCAGGCATACTTCCTCCGTTTTTCTGTACCATATCAGAGATTACAGCAGATAAGCTAACAGAAGGATAGAAATAAGAACGATTCTCTTTTGACATAGTGGATGACCAGTCATTACGTGCCGTAACATCCAAGAACAACCAACCATCCCAGTTCAACTGGAGAGATCCGTACAAAGAGTTCATTTTACGCTGGGTCAAAGAAGATGTAATAGAAGGTTTATCAACACCATTATTGACATCAAACAAATCAGGAACCAACAACGTTCCCGCACTTGCATTCATTTTGGTACGTTTCTGCTGCATGATGTTACCACCAAATGTAACAAAACCACCCAATTTGCTGATCAAATCATCCTTACGCGCCGTAGCCAAGAAGCTAAAGTTATTCTCATAGAATGTCTCAGAACCTTCAGAATAGCTACCTTCCGGCTTCGTATTACCTCCTGAATATAACTTTTGAGTAGTCGTGGTAGTATAATAGTCAGTACCTCCTCTCAGCTCGATATCAAACCAATCCGTAGGAGCATATTTTAAAGAAGCATTTCCTAAAATACGATTACGCGTATCGTCGTTCTGACGGTATTGAGTTACCCAATAAGGGTTCTCCTGTGGACTATTACTTTTATCATACCAAACCATTTTCCCTTGATCATCCACACAGTTCTCAAAATCAAGAACATTCAAAGAGCGAGGCAAATTATAAACGGTTGAAAATGCGTTGGATGGGTTTATACCAATGATCGGACGATTATGGGCGTTTTGGTTTACATAGTTCACCTTCGCATCCACCTTCCATTTCTTAGCCTCATCCAAAAATGAGGTAGCACGTAACGTTAAATTCGTCTTATTCAGACTTTGCTCTGGGGTTACACCCGAGTCATCTTGGCGATTGAAAGAAAAGAACATAGAGGTTCCATTCACATCTTGCTGGAAACTTACGCCTTCATTGAAAGAGGTACCTGTACCAAAGAAAGCGCCAATATTGTCATAAGCGGCCATTGGCACTTGACGTCCGTCATACGTAGTAATAGTCTGTCCTTCAATCCTCGGACCCCAGCTCAGATTGGTTTGGTCATTGTAAGCACCAACAGAACCCTGTCCGAAAGAACTTTGCAGTTCCGGCAACATAAAAGGAGTATCCGCCGTAACTCCAAAGTTCACATTGATACCCAGACCATCATTCTTCTTTCCTGATTTCGTCGTAATCAAGATAACACCATTACCGGCACGAGAACCGTAAAGAGCGGCAGCGGAAGCACCTTTCAATACAGACATAGACTCGATGTCTTCTGGATTGATATCCGAAAGACCGTTACCCATATCCGTACCGGAGTTACCCCAAGCATCATCTACACCACCGGTGAAGTTATCCATCGGAGTACCATCTACAACTACCAACGGCTGATTAGAACCCGTCAAAGAGTTCGCACCACGAAGTACAATCTTCGAAGAACCGCCTACACTACCACTAGAACGAACTACCTGCAAACCGGAAACCTTACCGGACAACGCATTGGCGATATTGCTCTCGCGAGAATCCAGCAAAGCGTCTCCCTTCAACTCTTGCATCGCATAACCCAAGGACTTCTCAGATCGCTTCATGCCTAAGGCCGTAACCACGACCTCATCCAATTTCTGGGTGTCTTCCGCTAATTTGATAACGCCTACCGGTTGGCCGGTATACGTAATTTCCATGGTGGAGTAACCAATGAATGAGATTTGGATTACATCACCATTCTTGACACCTTCCAAGGTGAAATTACCGTCCATATCGGTAATCGTACCATTGGTCGTGCCTTTCACGACAACTGACGCTCCGGTCACTGGGCCGAAATCATCTTCCACTGTACCTGTTACTTTCCCGTTTTGCTGGGAGATAGAGGTACCTTGCTCAACAGGTGCGATGTTGGCATACATGCTTCCCGAGAAGCATAACGCACCCGCACATAGAATTAAGCTGACAGGTTTAAAGTTTTTCAACATAACTGATGGTTTTATTGATAAATAATTAGACAATGTCTTGGCGAAACATTTGTCTTTTAAAATTATTCACATACATACACTCACTCCTGAGTTCTAGCGTAATTAAGTTCAAATAAAAAATGGGCTAACTATCGGAGTCCTACATGAACTTTTCTTAAGTAGAAGTTGTTTTATTTAGTTGGCGCCAAAATACCTAGCACATTTTATATCGGAGGCAAAGATATGAAATATTCATTATATTGTGTTATTATAATTAAATAAATCTTTCCTTATTTTTATGTTTTACAATATAAAATTAGAAATATAAACGGTTTTAAGTTAAAATCGACTTGAGTTCATGTAGAACTAAGTATCTGCGGTAAGATATGAAATCACAGTAATTCAGGCGTTTTTTCAGAATATAAAAGCAAGCCAGCTTCATTAGCAAAGTAAGTTAATTAAAATGCCAAAGTAAGTTAACTTACTTCGCCGATGAAGTTAACTTACTTTTATTAGATATCTTCTATTGAAAAAGAAGTATAATCTCTAAAAATCTTTCTCATTCGCCATATACCACATATTAAGGAACGAGGCCTTCGTGATATTCACCACCTTGTCCCAATTAATCCGGTCGGCATGGTCGCTCGGTTGATGGTAATCCGGATGCCCGTCGGTATGATACCAGATAATAGGGATACCTATCTTTGCGAAGGAACCGTTATCACTCCCTCCTACCGGGTTATCCCACGGACGATAATCCGGTGCCAGATTCAAGTTGTATTTCTTGATATCGTTCTTCAGCCAATCGCCGAAAGCAGGGTGCGCCTCCGTATAGAAATAAACCACATGGGTAGGCTTCGCCTCGTTATTGTTACGGCCGATCATATCGAAATTCAAATATCCTTTCACGTTCTTTATCTCTGGAAAAGACTGAACGAAGGCTTTCGATCCGAGAAGCCCTTTCTCCTCACCGTCCCAGAAAGCGAATACAACGGTTCGCTCCGGTTGCTGGCCCGTGGCAAGGAAAGCCCTCGCTATCTGCAAAACGGCAGAGACTCCGGAGGCGTTATCGTCCGCCCCGTTATAGATCTGGTCGCCATCCAGCATCGGGTCGATACCCAGATGGTCATAGTGAGCGCCGACAATCACGATCTCGTTCGGGTTCTTCCCCTCTATCTTACCCAATATATTATTCAAGGATAGCTTCTGGAAAACACCGGTCTGCTTGATAGCGGCCACCGAGTCCGGGTGGACTTGCCAACGGGCTCCTCTTTTCTGGCGTTCCAGATGGTAAGCCTCGAACGGATGGTAATAGGAATCGCCCACGGGATCGATACCTAAAGACTTCAAGTTCGCCACGATATAATCTCCCGCTATACGGCCTCCACGGAAACCGGCCTCACGGCCCTCCAGATCATCATCGGCCAAGAAACCGATATGCGCCTCGGCGGTCGATCTATTTATCACCTCCAAACCTTTCTTCTCCGGACTTTCCGCCCAAAGAGCCGTACTTAATGCCAGCGACATTAAGAGTAATCCTGCTTTTTTCATCGCTTTTGTGTTCAAATGATTATTGTTTTAGCTTTTTCATTCACAAATATAAGTAATTTCCCTGATACGCGAAGGAGAAGGAAAGGAAAGGGCACAAAAAAAGGCTCACCCGGCCGTATTGCCAAAGGTAATCCTCATTTCCTATCTCTCACCATTCCGTTTTGAACGGAGGTAAGAGATGACATCTAATTTATTTCTTACTTTAATTCTTTACTTAAAAAAGACGCGGTCTTTTAGTTCTTATCCGCATCTACACTCATTTCGCTCATAAGGCGACGGATCTCAGCGTTTAATCGCTGACTCATGGCACCATTGCCAGCTGACTGGTAACGATCTGCTTGATAACGCAACATCGCTAAAGCACGAAGGCTTTTCTCATTTTCTCTCATCATCATAATCTTTTTGTTTTACGCTTCCCACGCTTGGAAAGCCAGTTAATAAATAATCCTAAAACGATCTTTCTTTCTTAATTCGTTACAAAGATAACCATTTTATCCGAAACAATGTTGTAGAACATAATAAAATATTTCATTTTTTCGATTATTTATGAATTGTGCAAATAAGTCTAAATACGCCGGGGATTACTCCACCGGCGTTAATTCACCTGTAACAGAGTCTATTACAAACCCTCTTACCGTTATATCCGACGGAATCAGCGGATGATTCCGAATTTGCTCCACGGTCTCGTGCACGGAAGCCTCGGAGGTCTCGAATCCCCGCAACCACGACTCGAAGTTTATACCGCAATATCGGATCATATCTATTCGTTCCTGCGGAATTCCCCGCTCTTTCATCTTTTCGATCATCTCGGAGCTATTCATGTGCTTGGCTCCACAATCGGTATGCCCGATTATCATTACCTCTACAACCCCAAGCTCGTAAATCGCCACCATCAAGCTCCGGATAACGCTTCCGAAGGGGTGGGATATGATCGCCCCTGCGTTCTTTATAATTTTCACGTCTCCATTCTTGATGCCCAAGGAGGCGGGTAGCAACTCGGTCAGCCGGGTATCCATGCAAGACACGATGGCGATCTTCTTATCGGGATATTTATTCGTGATATACTTCTCATACCCCTTGTTCTTTACGAACTCACGATTATAGCTTACCAATTCATCAATCATAGCGTTTGTGATTTAGCGTTATTAAACTGTTTATTTATATAACATCGAAATGTCTTAAAGCGTTCATGACACCATCGTCATCTACGGAGTCGGTCACGTAATCCGCCGCCTCTTTCACCTCGTCGCCGGCGTTACCCATGGCTACCCCGATCCCGGCGTGGCAAAGCATGGCCATATCGTTGCCTCCATCGCCAAAAGCCATCGTCTCGTGGAGCGAGATCCCGTAATACTCGATGATCTTATCGATCCCTACCGCCTTACTGCTCCCCCGCGGCACGACATCCGCAAATAGCGGGTTCCAGCGAGTAGCCTCGCAATGCGGCAAGACGGACATGATACGTTCTTCATGGCCGGGAGAGAAAAAGGCTATCAGCTGGTATACTTCCTTACCCCCGTTGCCACGCAAAGGACGCAAGGGAGGATGAGGGAAGTCTAGCATGTCGTAAAGCTGTCGCACAGAATCATCCACGTAGTTCTGGTAAATCCCATCTTCCTCCACCAAGGCGCACGGGAACGCCTCCTCATTCTCTTGATAGCGGATCAACGCCTCTATATCCCCCGACGGGATATTATGTTTATAGATAACCTTATCTTTTCCGGCCAAGCAATATCCTCCGTTCAAGGTAACATAACCATCGAACTCTTGCGTCCCGAGGTTATTGATAGATTGCAACTGGCGGCCGGTAGCGATGAAAACCTTGATTCCCTTTTCTCGCAACAGGTCCAAGGCCCGGACCGTGGAGTCCGGTAGTTTATGCGTCTTGAAACTTACCAACGTACCGTCAATGTCAAAAAATACTGCCTTAATCATACTTATACTACTCTTCTTTTCGTACAAAAGTAGGTAAAAAAAGCGGAACCTAGGCATAAAGTATTTATGATCATACTATCGGGAGCATAAAATAAATCGACAACCTCTTGTTGATAAACATTTGTTTACCTACCTTTGTAAGGTCAAGATCTTTTAGATGGATGATAACCAAAAAGAGCTAAAGGCTCTGATAGAACATGAAAAGAAAAATCTTCTGTTCTATTCTCTCTACTGGGATATTTTAGCGCAAAAAACCTCAGAAGGGGAACTTGAAAAGCAAATAGACCTGCATTTAGACAGGTTATTGTTGTTACTCAAGTTGAAAGGTTAACAGAAAGTACTCCTAAAGGAGTACTTTCTAAAAGATCTTTTCACTGGAACTTTTTAACAGAACAACATATGGCAAATTACGATCAACTCAATCAAGAACTGGAAACATTAAAAAGTAAATTCATGCTTCTGGATACAGATGAAGAGCGCAAGGCTTTCCGCTCTGAAGTAACAGCGTTTATCGACTCTAAAAGTGACGAAGAAAAACAGTTGGTCAACGAAGCGTTTATCGCAGGGGCAAATGATGCCTGCGCCAGAGCCGATAAGTTAATCGACAACGTTCTCAGAAACAAACTTGACGGTATATATGAATCGATCTCTTGGTCTTATATCGCACGTACTTATTTCAACAAAAGCAGGGCATGGTTGAGCCAACGTATAAACGGCTTAATGATCCATGGCAAAGAGGTGCAATTCACGTATGAAGAAAAGCAGACGTTATTACAAGCGCTCCGCGATATTGGCAAAAAAATAGAACGTACGGCTCAAGTTATCGAGCAAACACTCTGAAGATCTTGACAAATTTACAGAGAGCAGAGACCCGGCCGACATCATGGTTCGCCGGGTTTTCTCATTAATCCAACCGCACTCAAATCGATATCCAAAAACAATTTGTACTTTTGTAGTCTGTTACCAACTAAATCTATCGTATGAGGAAACATTTTCTACTTTTCTTGCTTTG
>OCPX01001871.1_pt1 | contig 14643 bp, 14 predicted proteins | sample 1538771 | NCBI WGS metagenome assembly OCPX01 (sample SAMN04571725, study PRJEB22368) | human gut metagenome | biome: human gut; material: stool | host: Homo sapiens | place: Luxembourg | collected 2012-11-01 | reverse complement strand
TTTTTATAACTGGGTCCGTCGTTTTCGCAAGCAGGCTTGTGAATTTCCAGCACCAACAGGAAAAGACCGGTTTCAGGCAATCCATCAGGAAGTTGTAAAAATGGAAATCATTCCAGACCAGTCAACCGATCTTTATGGACAGTCTTCTACAGAAGATATTGCAGAAATCACAAAACCTGCCGCAGCAATGGAACTTCAGATCGGACAGGCTATTCTGCGGATCAGTAATCAGACCAATCCACGATTACTGGAACAGACATTAAAACTTATAGGAGCATTCTTATGTTAGGTGATATCTCTGTTGTGGATGATATCTTCATTGTCTGTGGATATACCGATATGAGAAAACAGATTGATGGATTATATATCACAAACAAACAGCTGATGGATAAAAGATAATAATAAAGCAATAGAGTTTTATAAAATAATTAAATTTATATTAGAAGATATTGCTTCTTTTAAAAATGAAACAACAGAAGAATCTGATTTAAATAAAAATAACATACAAAGTAATCAGAAATCTGAAACAGAGAAAGAATAATTATGCGGAGAGGTCTTCAAGAACTTAAGAAGATACATTAAGGATATTAAAAAATCAGATTGACAAATTTGAAATCGATGTTATACTACAACTATAACAAGTCTGATAATAGGATTTGGTTCGATTCCAAACACCATCAAATTAACATTGGAAGCATTGTCGAATTGCGTAGTTTCTGGATTGATTTATGATGTGGTTAAAGAAGACATTTGCAAGAAAGGAATTGATTCGATGAGAAAAGAATATATATTATTATTTGGTCTGGGAATATACGATGGTGAGGTGTAATGGTTGCACGATTATTCCCCCAGATCACCCAATAATTCAGAGATTATAAAAGCTCTTTTTTCTTATAAGATAATTAGAATGTAAAATAGTCATGTATTTGAAAGAGAAGGGATAGCAGAATTTATGAAATTAAAAGTAAATAATTTTGCAAAAATAAAAGAAGCGGATATTATTATTGATGGTATAACAGTGATTGCAGGAGAAAACAATACAGGAAAAAGTACAATAGGGAAAATATTATTTTCCTTGTTTAATTCGCTGTCAAATGTGGATTTAAAAGTCACTGAAGAACGAATAAAAGAGACGGCACTCACAAATCGATCAATCATACAGAACAAATTATCTGATAGTGAATTGTCTCGAAATGTGATAAATCGTATAACCCTTGAGATAACAAAAATAATTAATAATGTTATTTGGGAACAAATTCGTAATAGTGGAGAATACTTTGATTCTTCTTTTTATCAAAAGATAAAAAAAGTAATGGAGTCTAAATTTGAAATAGTAAAAGAAAAAAGAGATAGTTGGGATGAAATAATAGAATATATTTGCAAAAACATGAAAGAAGTTTTTGATATACCAGAGGAAAAGATCATTTTAGAAATTGTATCAAGATATTTTAATGAGGTTTTTCATTTTCAAATAGAATCGTTATCAGCAAATGAAGAAGATGAAACATCTTTGATTTTAGAAATTAAGGATAAAAAAGATAGATTAGTTTTTAAAGACAATAATTGTATAAAACTTGAAGATAATATAAAACTTATTCATAATGCCATATATATAGATAATCCATTTGTAATAGATGACATGGGATATTATGTAAGTAATAGAAATACAATGAGTGATTTCCTTGTAGAATTATTAACTGATACTATGGAAGATGGTTTCATGGATGGACTTGTAGGAACTGTTAGAGCAAAAGAAAAATTTAATGATATTTATGAGTCATTGAATAATGTTGTTAATGGTGAGATAGGATTTAATTCAATGAATAATGAATATTATCTTAAGAGTAATGATTTTAATAAACCTATTTCATTGACCAATTTATCAACTGGAATGAAATCATTTGTAATTTTAAAGATTTTATTAGAAAAAGGATGTATTAGAGAAAAAGATGTAATTATATTAGATGAACCAGAAATTCATTTGCATCCGCAATGGCAGATAATTTATGCAGAATTAATTGTATTAATACAGAAATATTTTGATTTGTCAGTTGTTGTAACAACTCATAGTCCATATTTTGTTGATGCGATTAATTTATTCTCATGCAAGCATGGAACAGATAGTAAAGTAAATTACTATTTATCAGATAATGTAGATAATGAGGTTACAATGGAATGTGTTACAGAACACATAGATTTAATATATCAGAAAATGGCATCACCAATTCAAGAATTAGAAAATTTAAGATACGAATTAAATAATAATTGAGGTATACAATGACAGAAAATACAATTTCAAAACTTCCAAAAGTTTTAAAGAAATACCTATGTACGATGACAAGAGCATCTAAAGACATAACGAATGATGAAGCTATGTGTGAAAGCAATATAACAGTTATTAATTTTGATAAGATACCGAACGAATATACAAGGGGAAAAGGCTGGAGAGGAGTTCCAAAATCAAATGATGCATTATATATTGATGATGATAATAAGTGGTTTTTTGTTGAATTTAAAAATGGGACAATTCATAAAGAGGATATATATCGAAAAATATATGATAGTTTAATAATGCTCATAGAGTTAAAGATTATTCCTGATTTTGAATTTGCGAGACAGAATATTACATATATATTAGTATATAATGAAGGAAAACATAGTAAAATTCAACAGTCACAAGGTCGAAATCAAAATATGAATTATTTATTAAGATTGTCAGGAAAAGAAAATCGTATGTTTGATATATATAAGTTGGAAGATTATTTGCTGAAAGAGACTCATACATATACCAAGGATTTATTTAATACTAATTTTATTATCCCAAAAGAAAAAGAAGAAACATAAGAGATTTTTAGTATAAATAGATTTAAGTGCCCTGAGACCTTAAGAAGTCACAAATACAGAGAGGTCCCGAGCATTCACTTAAGTCCCAGAGAACTCAAAAAGTTTTGTTTGAATGGAGGAAAACTATGGCGAGAATAAATCAAGCTATTTTTAAAGAAATCTGCGATGAATATAAAGAATTATACAATGATTATGTGAAAATTAATAATAGATATTTTCCAGATGAAATCTGGAATTATAATTATGATTTTGTGACAGAATTTGCTTATTCAGCGGATAGTGTATATAAAAAAGCAAAAACACTATATATAAAAATTGATAAAATGTTGGAGTGTACAAAATTTGAAATAGAAGATACTGCTAATAAATATATAAAAATGAGGGATAAGTGCAAAGAAATAAATGAAGATATGAAATACAAATTTGATGATACATTAAGGCAAATATTATATGGAGACAGTATTAGAGAACTGGAAAAAAATACTCTAGAAAAGATGGATATATACAGAGTATAATGGTCTCATAAATTAAGACACTTTTTCGGACAGATCTTAATGAATCTGATATACTTAAATCAATACATTAAGAAAGGATTCAGTGTCATGCCCAGAAAAAGAAGAAATTTTAGTGCAAAATTCAAATCAGACCTTGTGATCGAGTTACTCAAAGGAGAAAAAGATCTCAATACCTTAGCAACAGAAAACAATATTCAGCCAAATCTTCTCCGTAACTGGAAAAGAGAATTCTTGAACAATGCTTCTGCTGTGTTTGACGACAAACGTGAGGAAAACATCAAGGAAAAGCTTGTCGAAGAACGCAAGGAAAAAGCTGAGTATGCAAAAAAGGTTGGTCAGTTAACCATGCAGGTGGACTGGCTCAAAAAAAATCTGAAGAAATTTGTGGACCTGACTACGAGAGTAAATTTAGTCAGAAACCTTTTGACGACTAAAGAACTTCCTGCTTCTGTTGGCACCAGCTTACTTGACATCAACCGTACAAGTATTTATTACAAAGGATCTCCAGTATCTAATGATGAACTGGCATGTAAGGAGATCATTGATCATCTCCATACGGATAATCCAACCTGGGGTGCAAGACAGATGTCTGCACAATTAAAAGCCAGAGGATATAGGGTCGGTCGTTGGAAAGCCAGACGATATATGAATGAAATGGACATTCATCCAATCTATCCTAAGATGAATCTGTCTAAGCGTATGCAACAGGCAAAAGTCTGCCCTTATCTACTCCGCAACGCTGTCATCGATAAGCCAAATCAGGCATGGTCCATTATTAGTTGTTCAGCTAATCTATACAATATTTAGTTAATATCTAGAAAATGCAGAATAGTATTTTTAATACATAAAAATATCGTATTATCTAACTACCACTAAGATAATCGTATTAGAAAAAGTGTCGTTGTATGATTAGGCTATGTGTTAAAAATGCTTGCATTTTTGCAATTAATGTTTTATAGTAGATACAACAAAGAAATAGTACATTGTACCATTAATAATTGTAATTAAGGGTGGTAGCTTGATTACATTAAAAGCAGTAGCAAACAAAAGGGCATCCGAGTGGGTGCCTTTTTGTTTGCTAAGGTCCCAAGGACATTAAGAAATCTATTAAAAATATTTCAAACAAAATACGCATTTAACATACAGAACAGGAGAAGGCACAAGAATGAAGACTATCATAGGAAAAATCACAATAGACATTCTAACATCGATCTATCAGCCGTTTTGGTTTGCAATTTTGTTATCAATAATGACAATGTTCTTTTATTTGTATGTAAAATGTCCAGAAGGAGCAGGCAAGGGATGGAAAGCAGCTATCCGGACATGGATCGATCATTTTAAAGGAGATAGAGAATTTCGTAAAAAATATATATTGTTTTTCTATATTACCATGGTATTATTTAAGACATTGATCAACCGAGATATGTGGATGAATCCATTATGTGATGTGTGGGGAGTATGGGGAATATACAGATATAATACAGTGACAGGCCAGCGCATTTTAACATCAGAGTGTATAGAAAATTTTTTCCTGCTTATGCCGTATATAATATTAATGTTTTGGAATTTTGAAGAAAAAATATTTGGTAAGAAAGTGTATATAGGGAAAATCATATTAAAAAGTATCCAAATAGCGTTTCTGTCATCTCTGACAATTGAGCTGTTGCAGTTGTTTTTACGATTAGGAACATTTCAAATATCAGATTTATTTTTCAATACAATTGGAGGATTGGCAGGAGGAATTATTTATTTCCTAGTGAATGCCGTGGCAGAACGGATGAGACGAATCAGAAATTAAATACGACCAAACACAAACACCCCATTCAAAAATTGGTACTACAAATTGCACAAAAACAATAACAAAGACATATTTATTGCTGAAAATTTTGCTAACACTGGAGTGAAAATGCAAATGAAATGTTGTAATTTCCTAGAAAATAATGCTACATATTGATTCTCCGAAATTAATTTGATAAAATATAAAGCATAAATACAGGATACATAATACAACACAATATAAAGAGGAGAATAAAAATGCATTTATTAGGAACAATTGCAATGATCTTAGTGTTAAGCTTAATGATCGCAGGGCTTTTAAAATTAAATTACAAAGATTTATGGGTATCAGAAGATAAGACATCCAGAGAGCCAGAGGCAAGAACATTAAGAAGTTGTTAAGTATAAGAACAATGAGATAAAAGAGCAGGTACGAAACAAGAGTACCTGCTCTTTTTGAGCTTACAATAAAAAAGAACTGCTGATTCCGCCATCTACAACAAGGTCGATTCCACTAATGAATCGTGCGGCATCAGAGCAAAGGAAAGCAGCTGCCATTCCAAGGTCTTTTTCTTTTGCGAAACCACGAAGAGGTGTGCGGTTTTGGATTTCTTCTAATCGTTCTGGTGTTTTTAAGTTTGTTTTTGCGAGCATATCTGTGTATACGAATCCAGGATTTAAGCTGTTGACACGTATGCCATATGGGCCAAGATCGCGGGAAAGACTTCTTGTAAGACCTTTGACACCGCTTTTACATAAAGTATAGGCTTTGAATATCATGCATTCCGAGGATTGAAGCAAGGGAAGAGATGAAGAGAATGCAGCCGGATCTTCGTTTCTTCATATTCGCAGCAACAGCCTGTGAGAATAAAAATGGTGCTTTAGCCTGAGTGGCGATGATGGTATCTAATTCTTCTTCGGTAAAGTCAAAATAGTCTTTTTTGTTATTGATCCCAGCATTGTTAACCAGAATGTCGATAGGTGTAGTTTTTTCGATCTTGGAAATGAGTTCGTCATAGTGTGCGGTATCTGTGACATCGAATACGTAATAAGAACAACGTTCCCCGAGTTTGTTGGCGGCTTCTTTTAATTTTTCTTTTCGACGTCCAAGAATAATAACGTTAGCATCCGTATCCAGAAGTTCGCTTGCAATGGCGAATCCGATCCCGGTAGCTCCTCCAGTGATGACGGCAGTTTTCCCTTTTAACGAGATTTCTTTTTTCATAATGCTTTCCTTTCGTGAAAAAATGTTAAAAAACAACAAAAAATATTTAAAATAAAGAAAAAATCTTTATAACAAAGATTATAATACAAATAACAAAAATGTCCATATGAAAATACAATAAAATAAGGAAGTATTTAAGGAAAGGATAGCCAGAATCTATTGACATTATAGAGAATAATATTTATAATGAAAGGTATATGTGAAGACAAATATATGAAATGTTTTACACAGGATATAACAAGTATACAGGTAACAAAACAGGTCAGATGACTGAAGGGGAGATTTATGGATACTACATTAATAATTATGGCAGCCGGAATCGGATCAAGATACGGTGCAGGAATCAAACAGCTTGCGAAGATGGGACCGAATGGTGAGATCATTATGGATTATTCAATTCGTGATGCGAAAGAAGCTGGATTTAATAAGGTTGTATTTATTATCCGTAAGGACATCTTTGAAGAATTTGAAGAGATAATCGGCAACCGAATTAAAGATCAGATTGATGTAGAATATGTATTTCAGGAATTAGATGACCTTCCAGAAGGATTTGAAGTACCAGAAGGACGTACAAAGCCTTGGGGAACAGGACAGGCTGTTCTTTGCTGCAAGGATGTCGTCAAGGAACCATTTGTGATCATCAACGCAGATGATTACTATGGAAAGGAAGCTTTTGTGAAGCTTCATGATTTCTTAGTATCTGGAGAAGATCTTGGAAGAGAATTCACAATGGGAATGGCAGGATTTATCCTGAAGAATACATTAAGTGACAATGGAACTGTCACACGAGGAGTTAGTGTTGTAGATGAGAATGGATTATTAAGCCAGGTTCATGAGACAACAGGAATTATGATGGGGGAAGATGGTAAGATCAAGTGTGATCTTCCAAATGTTCAGGAATGGATCAGTCCAGAGGATAAGGTTTCTATGAATATGTGGGCTGCATATCCAGAATTTTTAGAGTTCCTTGCAGAAGACTTCAAGACTTTCTTAAGTGAAGTAGAAGAAGGAGATCTGAAGAAAGAATATTTATTACCAAACATCGTAGACAAGTTATTGAAAGAAGGACGTGCAAACGTCAAAGTATTAGAGACACAGGATCGATGGTTCGGTGTAACTTATCAGGAAGATAAGGAAGCTGTACAGAAAGCATTTGCCGGATTGATCAAAGAAGGTGTCTACCCAGCAAATTTATGGGGATAAGATATATGGCATAATTTAGGGGCAGTCAGTGTTGAACTGGCTGCCTGTTTTATTTCAGAGGAAGTTTTGGTGAGGTCCGCTTTGGAATAGAATAAGGAGGATCAAAATGAAATATAGCAAAACAATTGCGGGAATTACGATAGAGATCTGTGAAAAAGCAATAGGAGAAGATCTTATTTTAATTCTAAGTGGTGGTGAGAAACCGCATATTGGCTGTGTTGTTCAGGCAGTTCCACGCCCTTCGTTGAGTGGTGACGGAACGATCAGTGTCACTTCATCTGTGATCAATCTGACAGGTCACAAAGACGAATTTCTATGCCGCAGACTGGCTGAGAATCGATGCAGGGAAACAGGAAAAGTAGTGGTATGTACAGGCGGGGTGCACATGGATCATATAACGGGAGAACAGATCGAAGAATTATTAAAGAATATCGATCGTATGATGACAGAATAAGATCATAGAAGATGATCAGAAAGCAGGTGATTTTTTGAAATTTATTCATATTGCGGATGTTCATTGGGGAGCCAGACCAGAGAGAGAGCAGACATTTGGAAGGATCAGAGAACAAGAGATCAAAGAGACATTTCAAAGAGTCATTGATCATGCGAATAAGCAACAGGTAGATCTGTTATTGATCGCAGGGGATCTGTTTGATCAGCCGCCAACGCAGCAGGAGCTGAGAGAAGTGGATTATCTGTTGTCCAGATTGAATCATACAAGAACGGTTTTGATCGCAGGGAATCACGATCATCTGGAACCGCATGATGTATTTTCCCAGTATAAATGGAATTCGAAAGTTTATCTTCTGGATGGAAAACAAAGAGATCATATTTCTTTTGAAGATCTTGAAACGACCATTTATGGCTTTAGTTATTGGAAGAATCAGATCACGAAACCATTGTATGATCGCATGAAACCAGATGAGAGCGAAGGCAGTGATTTTTCAATCCTGCTGGCACATGGAGGGGATGAAAGTCATATCCCGATTCAGAGAGAAGCGTTAAAATGGTCTGGATTCGACTATATCGCTCTTGGACATATCCATAAACCAGAGATCATTTTCGAAGATCTGATGGCATATGCAGGATCGCTGGAACCATTGGATCACACAGAGATGGGATACCATGGGCTGATCGAAGGGGAGATCAGCGAAGAAAAGAAACAGATAACCTTCGTTCCCTTTGCAAAAAGAATGTATACACAAGTGGAAGTCATGATATCTGATGAGATGTCAGCGTTAGAGATTGTAGATCGGGTAGAAACGGAACTTTCATATCGTGGAAGAGAGAATATATATGAGATTGTACTGACAGGAAGTATTGATTCACAGATCCATCTGGACTTTTATGAGATCACGAGCCAGTATATGGTCACAGATATCATTTATGAAACGAAGAATCAATGGGAATACGAACAGTTATCAGAGGAAGATGATTTTATCATCCAGAAGGTCGCAGATATTTTAAAAGATGAACCAGAGGCTTTGCGTTATGCGATGGAAGCTTTAACATATGCCAGGGAGAAGTAAAAGATGAAGATTGAGGAGATCAATATTGATGGATTTGGAAAATTTCATAAATATCATTGCCAGACATCTGGGAAGTTAGAAGTTTTCTATGGCAAGAATGAATCTGGCAAGACAACACTTCGTAAGTTTATGATCGCAATGCTGTTTGGGCTGGAGAAATCAAGAGGACTCGCTGCAAGATATGATGATTTCACCAGATATCAGCCAGTAAATGGCGGCATTTATGGTGGCTCCATGATCTTTGAAAAGGACGGGATCAGATATAAGATCATGCGAAACTTCGGTCAAGGGCAGACAGAGTATCGCATATTTGATGCAGATACGATGGAGGAACTTAAGGGGAAGGAATATTTATTCGAATCTGATCAACAGGCATTTGAGAATACGGTTTCGATGACACAGGCAGAGATTCGTACAGGCAGAGAGATGAAGGAAGTTTTGCAAAATTCCATGGCGAATCTGCGAAGCAGCAAGGATGCCGCGATCGACCTTCGAAAAGCGATCGATCATTTGAAAGCCAGACGAAGACAAATGCGAAAAGATCCTGTGTTTGCACAGATTGACAACTTGCGAAGACAGCAGGGGTCATGGCAGTATGATGCACAAGCGTTGAATGAATATGAACAGGAAGAGAGAGAGATTCGGAAACGTTTAAGACAAAAGAGAAAGTTGACGCTGCTTCAGAAGATTTTGCTGTGGTTTCGAAAGTTATTTGGTGGAGAAGATGAAGAACGAATTCGAAAAATAGAACTAAGACATCGCTTAGAGATCATAGAGATCGAGAAAGCACAGTTTATGCATCAAAAGGAAGAGGCAGATAAGAAAAAGCAGGAATACGAGATTTTGCTGGGGCAGAAAAGGAAGAAAGAACTTGAGATTCACGAGATAGAACTTGCAATGAAAGCAATCGAGGAAGCTGCAAGCCAGGTACAAAAGACTTTTGGACAGGAACTAAATGAGAAGATCTCAGAGATTTTTTGTGATATGACGAATGGAAAATATACGCAGGCAGTCATGGATGAGAATCTTTCGATGATGGTTTATGATGGATTTGATCATGTCGATATGAAGTATTTAAGCAATGCCACAGTAGAACAATTATACTTTGCACTGCGCCTTGCATCGGCAGATCTTTTGTATGAAAATGACGCATTTCCGTTGTTTTTAGACGATGTGTTCGGTAATTATGATGACGAAAGACTGGCACAGACGATGCAGTATTTAAGTCACCATACAGACCGTCAGATCTTTTTATTTACGGGCAGGAAAGAAATACTTCGTTTATTGGATGAGAAAGAAATTTTATATCATCTTATTTCTTTATAGCTTTTTCTGTGCTAAGATAATGAGAGATAAAGTAACAAAGGAGATCAAAATATATGGCAAAGAAGATGACCATGGCAGACATCGCGAATTTATCAGGAGTTGGAAAAAGCACAGTATCTCGTTATTTTAACGGGGGATATGTAAAGGATGAGACGAGAGCGAAGATTCAGAAGGTCATTGAAGAATACAACTATACACCGAATGCATTTGCAAGATTGAATGCGAAACAAAGCAACGTGATCGGTGTAGTTGTGCCGACATTAAATTCTAAGATCACAAGCCGTGTGATCACAAGTATCGATCGGTATTTAAGAGAAAAGGGGTATACAACCCTTATTCAGAACTCAGACCACGATATTGATCAGGAATTACAGAATATCCAGCGCCTGATCCAGTTAAATGTGGATGGGATCTTGATCAGTTCCATAGCGATCACAAAGGACCACAAAGAGCTGTTAAAGAAAGCGGGAATTCCAGTGGTTGTTTTAACACAGGATTATGAAGATGGAATTTCCATTATTTATGATGATTATCATGCAGGGAAAACGATCGGAGAGTATATCGGGAAGAAAGGACATCAAAAGGTTGGATATATTGGTGTCTATGAGACAGACCAGGCAGTTGGGATCGAGCGTAGAAATGGCGTGTTAGATGGATTGAAAGAATATGGGATCACACCGGTGACAGGGAAGAGTGATTATAGTTTTATTGGTGGACAGACGGTTACAAGAGAATTACTTGAGAGGGAATCAGATTTAGATGCGATCATCTGTGCAACAGACCGGCTTGCGTTTGGTGCATATAAGATTTTACACGAACATAAGAAGAGGATTCCAGAAGAAGTGTCTGTGGCAGCGTTTGGAGGATATGATGAAAGTACCCTCCTGACGCCAGAGCTTACAACGCTAAAGTTTGATTCCTATGGAATGGGATACCTTGGAGCGGAAACGATCCTTAAGATGATCACAGGAGAACCAGTATCCAAGAAACAGATTGTGGGATATGAATTTATTGAAGGCGGAAGTGTCAGATCATAAATTCTTCATATGTGCTTATAATATCGCCCTCCTTCCGTATTACTCGGAACGGAGGGCTTTGCCGTTTACCTGTTGCTTTGTTAAGTCGTCTCACATAAAACACAAATAAAAGTAATAAAATAAAAAAATGTGGTATCGATTCCATAAATACTATTGACAAATAGAAGAGAAAGTTATAAGATACAGATATGGAACCGATACCATAATAAGTTTCACAATAAAAAAGGAGAGAAGATATGGATTACGCAAAAATCGCCAGCCAGGTCATCGAGCATGTTGGTGGCAAACAAAACATTAAGTCAGTTCAGCATTGTGCAACAAGACTTCGTTTACAGTTAAAAGACAACGATCTTCGCAATGAAGATGCAGTCAGCGACATTGAAGGAGTTAAGGGAGTGTTCTTAACACAGTCACAGTTCCAGATCATTTTCGGATCAGGACTTGTAAACTTAGTTTGTGACGAAGTACAGAAGCAGTTAGGAATCGCAGTCGATGCACCGGCAGATGCTGAGAAAGAAGAGAAGAAAGGAAATGTTCTTCAGAGATTAGTAAAGTTATTAAGTGATATTTTCGTACCGATCATTCCAGCCATCGTAGCAGGTGGTCTGTTAATGGGAGTGAACAATATCCTGACAGCAGCGATGTTTAGTGGAAAGTCTGTTATTGATCTGTACCCACAGTTTAAGGGTCTGGCAACAGCGATCAACATGTTTGCAAGTGCTCCATTTGCATTTTTGCCAGTATTGATCGGATTTAGCGCAACGAAGAAGTTTGGCGGGAATCCATATCTTGGAGCAGCCATGGGTATGATCATGGTTCATCCAGATCTGTTAAGTGCATACAGCATCGGTATCGCCAAAGCACCAGTATGGGATATCTTTGGATTTAAGATCCAGGCGATCGGATATCAGGGAACTGTACTTCCAGTATTAGCAGTTGCATTTATTTTAGCAACGATCGAGAAGAAGTTACATAAAGTAACACCAACATGGTTAGATAACCTGACAACACCATTGATCGCTATCATGGTAACATCATTTTTAACATTCATCTGCGTAGGACCAGTGTTAAGAGAAGCAGGTAACTTATTAGCAGATGGAATCACATGGGTATATAACACACTTGGATTTGTCGGTGGAGGATTATTCGGACTTGCATATGCACCGATCTGTCTAACAGGAATGCATCACAGCTTTATCGCGATCGAGACACAGCTGATCGCAGCCAAAGCAACAACAGGTGGAAGTTTTATCTTCACAACAGCAAGTATGAACAACGTAGCACAGGGAGCAGCCGTATTAGCAGTTTTATTCTTAACAAAGAATGAGAAGATGAAATCAATCTGTTCTGCATCAGGTGTTTCTGCATTACTTGGAATCACAGAACCAGCAATGTTCGGTGTAACACTGAAATTAAAATATCCATTCTACGCTGCCATCATCGGTTCAGCCGTAGGTAATGCATATTGTGCAGCAACAGGAGTTTTGGCACAGGCATTAGGAGCAGCAGGACTTCCGGGATTCCTGTCCATGCTTCCAAAAGATTACTTAAACTTCGTGATCGGACTGCTCTTATCCATGGGAGTATCCGCAGTTTTAACTGCAGTCTTCTGGAAGAAGTTTAACGTCGAAGGAGAAGATCACAAAGCAGAGACTCCGGTTAAAGAAGAAGTAAAAGAAATCGAAGTACAGGAACCAGCAGATACAACAGAAGAAACAAATGAATTATATGCACCAATGAAAGGTGAAGTTTTAGATGTAGCAAAGTCTGCAGACCCAGCATTTGCAAGTAAGGCAATGGGAGAAGGTGTAGCGATCAACCCAAGCGAAGGCATCGTATATGCACCAGCCGATGGAACGATCAGTCTGATCTTCCCTACAAAACATGCAATGGGGATCACATTAAACTCAGGAGTAGAACTTCTGATCCATGCAGGAATCGATACAGTTAAGATGAATGGCGAAGGTTTTGAGACTTTCGTAGAAACAGGAGCCAAAGTAAAGAAAGGTGATAAATTATTATCTTTTGACATGGATCTTGTGAAAGAAAAAGGATACAAGACACAGACGATATTCTTAGTTGCAGATGCGAAAGGAAAAGAAGTCGAAGTGGTTGAAGCAGCGGATGCAGATAATAATACGAAGATCATGAATTTAAAATAATCATTATTCGAAGAAGGAAAGGAAACCAGGGCAGATGTTTGAAAAATACAAGAAAGTCTATAAGGCGGATTATGAAAAATGGTATAAAGAAAATGAAGCTTATAGAGAACGTGTGGCAGCAGATCAAGACCGATTAAAATTTCATTTAATGCCAAAGACAGGATGGTTAAATGATCCAAATGGTTTATGCCAGTTTAATGGGACATACCATATTTACTACCAGTACACTCCATTTGAACCAACTGGTGAGTTAAAGACATGGGGACATTATACGACAAAAGATTTTATTCATTATGAAGATTTTGGACCAGTCGTATTCCCAGATGAAGACATTGATGCCCATGGTGTCTATTCCGGCTCTGCATTTATTGAAGATGATACGATCCACTATTTCTACACAGGAAATTTAAAATATTTTGACAGAGATGATTATGACTATATCAACAGTGGACGTGGAAGTAATACGATCACATTTACAAGTAAAGACGGATATGAGTTTACCAAAAAGGAATTGTTAATGACAACCGACGATTATCCGGCTGACATGAGCAACCATGTGCGTGATCCAAAAATCTTTAAGAAAAATGAGAAATATTACATGGTTCTTGGAGCAAGGGATGTCGAAGGTGTGGGTATGATCCTTCTATATGAATCTACAGATCTTAAGAACTGGACATACAAGAATCGTATCACAACTCCACAGAAGTTTGGTTATATGTGGGAATGTCCGGATCTGTTTGAGATGGACGGACAGTTATACATCATCTGCTGCCCACAGGGAGTAGAAACACAAGGCATTGATTACGAAAATGTTCATCAGGTCACAGCAATGAAATTAGACTATGATTTTGATACCGATGAATATGAGATCACAGATATCAAACTTTTTGACCGTGGGTTTGATTTCTATGCCCCACAAACTTTTGAGGATGAAAGTGGAAGAAGGATTCTGATCGGATGGATGGGAATCCCAGACGCAGACTATACGAATCCAACCGAAGAAGCTGGATGGCAGCATGCACTGAC
>OCPX01001869.1_pt1 | contig 14650 bp, 11 predicted proteins | sample 1538771 | NCBI WGS metagenome assembly OCPX01 (sample SAMN04571725, study PRJEB22368) | human gut metagenome | biome: human gut; material: stool | host: Homo sapiens | place: Luxembourg | collected 2012-11-01 | reverse complement strand
GGTAACCGGAACACGGATATCAATCGTGCAGGAAATCACGCCGTCCTGAGTTTTAACGATACCATTGCAGAACGTCAGGTCGCCATAAGCATCGGAAACCTTTAAGCCGATACCGGAGCCGTCGCAGGCAGTTCCGAGATGGGTATTATAAAAGGTGACAAAATCATCTTCAAAGCCTGCCTTTTCCAGACACTCAAAGGTTACACCTGCAGCATTGACCCCCAGCGTCGGCGTGCTGGCATGTGCAGGCACTCCCTTTGCATAAATTGTGATCTCTCCGTTTTCTTCTGTCACGCGGTACTCCTGAAGCTTCGTCTCAGCCAGCTCTTTCTCCAGCTTTTCCTTCAGACCTGCTGCCGCAGGAATCACTGTCGTGCAGGAATCGCAAACCGCATTTGTAACAAAACCGCCGTTCATGGAAAGGATCTTCGTATGTTTGGAATACGCCATCATTGACATGTGTCCCTTTTCGCCGTGGATGCAGGGGAAGTTCGCGTCCGGCGTAAAGCCGCAGGACAGCTCCTCTTCTACTTCATTATAATGCGCCATGCACTTCGAACCGGTTTCCTCATTACAGCCCATGATCAGGCGGACTCTTTTATTTAACTTCACGCCGGAATCCCGCAGCAGCTTCATCGCATAAAGCGCTTCCAGAACAGGTCCCTTGTCGTCGGTCGTTCCACGGCCGTATACATAATCGCCCTCACGGGTCAGCACGAAGGGATCGTGGGTCCAGTCGCCACCCACCGGCACGATATCAAGATGTCCGGCGATACCGATAATCTCTTTTCCTTCGCCCATCTCTGCATAGCCGCAGTAGTTGTCCAGATTGACCGTCTGAAAGCCGAGCTCATCAGCAATTTTTAAGCCAACCTCAAGGGCTTTTGCCGGGCCTTCGCCAAAGGGCTTGCCTTCTTCGGGCGTGCCGAGCTGGGAATCCACCGCAACCAGACGTCCCAGATTCTGAATCATTTCCTCTGACAGTTCATGAATTTTTTCTTTTATATCCATAAGTTCCTCCATAAAAACTTTTTTTGCAGGCGCTTTCCAGACTGGCTTTACTCCTGCAGAATTTCCGGTCCCTTCGCGGTCAGCAGGCACAGACCGCGCGGCGTAATGCGCAGCGTCGGAATGACGGGAAGTGCCAAAAACGATAATGTGATGAACGGCTCGATATCCGCCGGAACGCCCATTTCATGCGCTTTTTTAATCATCCGTCCCAAAGTCTCATTGACAGACTCAAACCCGGCGTCGCTCATCAGTCCCATGATCGGAAGCGGCAGCGTTTCGAATACCTCGCCGTTTTCCACAACGGTATAACCGCCCTGCGTTCGGATGATTTCGTCCACTGCCAATGCCATGTCGCGGTCATTGTCCCCGATGACGATGATGTTGTGGGAATCGTGGGATACGGAAGATGCCACTGCGCCGTTTCGGATGCCGTAGCCCTTTGCCACTGCAACGCCGATTTTTCCGGTATTATGATGCCGCTCCACAGCCGCAACCTTGGAATAGCCGTCCGTCGGAACATAATTTGCCGCAGGCTGCAGGGAAACCGCCAGATCCTCTGTGGTAATCTGGGACGGATTGATGCCGATTACATGGGTCTTCTTTTTTCCAATCGGAAGCACAAACTGCTCTGCCTTCACCTTGTCGAGGTGTACCGTATGTTTCAACGCTCTGCCGCACGTTTTTACACGGATCGGCGCATTCCGGTCTACAAGCTTTCCTTTATAGAATACATCTGTCACATTCAGATCCTGCAGATTATCCAGCACAACAAAGTCCGCCTGGAAGCCCGGGGAAATCGCGCCCAGATGCTTTAAACCGTAGCATTTTGCAGTGTTGATCGTTGCCATTTTGATCGCCTGAACCGGATTCATGCCGAGGGAAACCGCAAGCTTTACGTTGTAGCTGATATGACCGTCCCGTAAAATATCCTCGATATGCTTGTCGTCCGTACAGAAGGAAAAATATTCCGTATCAATTCCGGTGCGGACAATGCCCTCTACGATATCCTTCAGGTTGTGGGCTGCGCTGCCCTCGCGGATATGGACATGAATGCCGCGGCGCACCTCTTCCAGTGCGTATTCAAAGCTGGTCGCTTCATGGTCGGTATCCACCCCCGCCATCTTGTAAGCGCTCAGCTCCCGGTTCGGCAGATAAGGGGCATGTCCGTCAATCGTCCGGTTTTCAAACAGCAACAATTTGGAAAACATGCTCTCGTCGCCGTTGATAACCCCCGGATCATCCATCACTTCCCCCAGTCCCAGAACCCGCGGATTGCGGACGTACGGATACATATCGTTTGCGGAAAAAATACCGCCGTTATCGTCCACATGCGTCGCCGGTACACAGGACGGCATCATGACATAAACGTTCGCCGGAGATTTTTCCGTCTGATCAAGAATATAGTCAATCCCGGCTGCACCGCTGACATTCGCCGCCTCATGGGGATCTACGATAAACGTCGTCGTCCCGAAACGCGCCGCCGTGCTGACCAGCTCGTTGGGCGTAACCATGGTGGATTCCAGATGCAGATGTGCGTCGATAAAGCCCGGTGCAAGATATTTCCCACCGAGGTCAATCTCCTTTTTTCCGCGGTAACGTCTCGACACCCCCGCGATCAGACCGTCCTTAACTGCCACGTTTGACTCCACGATCTCCCCTGTAAATACATCCACCAGCTTCAGATTTTTTAACACCAGGTCTGCCGGCTGCTTTCCCAGCGTGACCTTTGAAATTTTCTGATACAGTGCGTAATCCATATACCCTCCCATTCTGCCGCCCCGGCGGCTGTTTTTTCTGACCGCGTCAGCCTTTCTTTCTGTGAAAGTACCCGTTATGCTTTTCCGGCTTTTTCCTCCCAGACCGGCACATCGATTCCTGCTATTTCAGACGTAAAGGGCGTGCCGTCCTGTTTTTCGAAGTGCTTCCACGCCCGGGTTACATACTTCAGACCAAGATACTGCAGCGGCAGGTTGCAGTAAACCATCAGTATATTGGCAAAATCGCTTAAATCCCAGAGCGCGCCCAGATCCATTCCCGCGATATTGGTAATGACACCAAAGGAAATGACGAACAGGCACAGCAGCCGGATCAGAACAATAAAACCCTTGCGCGAAGAAATCCGCACCGCGCACATTTCCGTAAAGGACATAAAGCCGATCAGACAGGTAAATGCAAACAGACCAAAGCAGATGCTCACTAAAAACGTTACGATCTGATAAGCGCCGCTCTGTCCGGTCAGCTCTCCGCAGGATGCCAGAAATTTGTCCAGCTTGCCCATATCAAACCACTCTGCCGCACGGTCTGTCGTCCACATCCTTCCCATAATCACCACAAATCCGGTCAGCGTACAGATCACAATCGTATCCAGAAAAACGCCGATGGCCTGAACGCAGCCCTGATCGCAGGGATGATTTGCATCCGCAGCCGCCGCAGGCATCGTGATGGTACCCTGACCTGCCTCGTTGGACATCAGGCCGCGTTTGATGCCCTGGCTAAGGACTGTGCCGAAGGCTCCGCCAAATACGGCATCCGGCGAAAATGCCTGTCCAAATACTGCCTGAAAAAACCACGGAATCCGCGTAAAGTTACAGACAACCAGCACAACTACGGTCAGCACATAGATCACCGCCATCACAGGAACCAGCAGATCCGTTACCTTTGTCACTTTTTTAATGCCACCAAAGCTGATCAGCGCAGCAATCAGGATCAGTACCACGAAGGAAATCCAATACAACGTCGAATTGGTCGCAATCGTCGTCCCGGTGATCTCATTTGCAATGGCACCGACTGCAGAGATGGTATTAAAGCCCTGCGCCGGGAAGCACAAAAAGGCATAGACAATGTAGAGCACGCTCAGCGCAACACCTGCCCACGCCGCATTGTTTAACAGTCTTCTTCCATAAAAAGGAAGTCCTCCGACATACTGCCCATCTCTTTTCTCTTTAAAAATCTGGGACAGCGTGGATTCTGCAAAGGCTGTGGACATCCCGAAAAACGCCGACAGCCACATCCAGAACAGTGCGCCCGGACCACCGATCGAAATCGCACCCGTCACACCAAGAATATTTCCCGGTCCTACCCGCATCGCCGTAGACAGCAAAAATGCCGCCAGCGCTGAAATACCGGTCTTCGTCGCTGCTTTGCTGTGAAGGAGCACTTTTAAGCCGTACTTAAATTTCCGCACCTGTACAAACCGGAACCGAAATGTCAGAAAAATTCCAGTACCGACCAGCAAAATGATCGCCAGACTGAAATTTCCAAGAATCGGGATCGCCGCATACCATCCGAAGTTGGTCGGAAACTCCCAGAACAGATCTGATACAACCTGAATTTTGCCGCAAATCGCGTTTACGGCATCAAATAATGCCTGCATAACATTTTCTCCCTCCCGATCCGTTTTTTTCATTATAGACTGCGGTGTTTTTGTTGTACAGCTTTTTTTCACTGCTGTGTTTCCTCACATCTGTAGAAACGCTACAGTTCACCGCGCCATTCGCCGGAACTGCGATGGTGTAAACCCGTACATCTTCCGAAACTCCCGTGTAAAATAGCTTCCGTCCGGGTAGCCGCATTTCCAGGCCACTGTCCCTACCTCATCCTCTGATTCCTTCAAAAGCTTCTGTGCATACTCCATCCGGAGCGCACGGACATATTCCGAAAAGGTAATGCCTGTCAGCTCCCGAAAGCGCCTGCAGAAATACGCCTCATGATATCCAAACTGCGCACTCAGTGCTGCCGGGCTGAGTTTTTCCGTATAATGATGATTCACATAGATTAAAATCTGACCAAACCCGCTGTCCGGACTGACCTTTGCACTGCTTTTTGACCTGCCGTATTCTATCAGGCATCCGAGAATTTCATACAGCGTTCCGATGGCTGCCAGCGAGCTTTTGCTGTCTTTTCCGCTGTCCCTTCCGGCCAGCAGCCCCACCAGACGCTCCAGCAGCCCGGAAACCTCTTTCTCTGCAATTTTTTCCACAAAAGTCAGTTCTCCATTTCCCAGGGAACGTAAATATTTTTCAGACGCTGCCGTTCCATTATAAAACCGCTCCACATCAAACATGACCGTATGATAGCAGACCTTTTCCGACACTGCAAAACCGCCATGCATCTGCCCCGGTCCCGCTACGGCAAGCTCTCCTGCAGAAACCAAAAACTCCTCTCCTTCCGTCACAAACCGCAGCGTCCCCTCCGTCACATAGGTCAGCTCCATCCGGTCGTGCCAGTGCAGCAGAAAACAGATTTCCCCCTCTGCCTTTTTCTGCTCGGTATACAGATATTTTATCGCATTTTCTCCATAGATTACCGGCGTCAGCTCCTTGTATCCGTCGATCATACTGTCCTCCGCAAAAGGTAAAAATTATCCTAAAATGAGTCAAAAAAATAATGGGCTTCTCCTGCTTTTCATGATACTGTAAAAACAGTTCCCAGACAACAAAAAATCATCATTTCAGGGCAATGAAAGCTATTTTTCTTTGCCTAAAAAGGAGCTCTCTATGAAAATCGGAACCTGCGTCAATTTCTCCGAGATCGACGGTATGGAAAAAAAATTCGCCCAGCTTCGGGAACATAACTTCGATTCCTGTCAGCTGGTTTCCTGGAATCCTGCCGCCTGGACGGACGAAAATGCAAACACCTTAAAAACACTTCTGGAACAATACCAGATCACCGTTTCCGCATTCTGGTGCGGCTGGACCGGACCTGCGGCATGGAACTTTTACGACGGACCACTCACCCTTGGACTTGTCCCTGTGGAATACCGACAGATGCGGATCGAAAACCTTTGCGACGGTGCAGATTTTGCCCACAAGCTCGGCATCACTGATGTCGTAACCCATATGGGATTTATTCCGGAAAATCCTTATGATCCCAATTTCAGCAGCTTCTGCATCGCTGTGCGCACTGTTGCGGAGCATCTGAAGAAAAACGGTCAGTGCCTGCTGTTTGAAACCGGCCAGGAAACCCCCGTTACCATGCTGCGCTGCTTTGAAGCCGTCGGCACGGATAATCTTTATGTGAATCTGGACACTGCAAATCTGATTCTTTACGGAAAAGCAAACCCGGCAGACGCACTTGACGTTTTCGGCAAATACGTCCGCAACCTGCATGCAAAGGACGGCTGCTATCCGACAAACGGACATGAGCTCGGTGCCGAAACACCCATTGGACAGGGAAAAGTAGACTTCCGTGCAGTTTTTACAAAGCTGCATGAGCTTGGCTACAACTCCTATGTCACCATCGAACGGGAAATCGACGGTCCACAGCAGCTGACCGACATTCCGGAATCCAGAACTTATCTGCAAAACATTATTGATGAAATTTACGGGGAGGAAGCATCATGTTAAAAATCGGTTTAGTCGGCGTCGGCGGCATCAGCGGCGCACACATTCCTGCATGGAACGCTATGGAGGACACCACACTCACAGCAATCTGCGATATCCGTCCGGAGCGGATGGAGCCTTATCCGGAGCCGCATCACTACACCTCCATCGATGAAATGCTTGAAAAAGAAGAGCTGGATATCCTGGATATCTGCCTGCCCACCTATCTGCACGTTCCCACTGCAGTCAAGGCAATGAAAAAGGGCATCCACGTCCTCAGCGAGAAACCCATTTCCTTAAAAGAAGAGGACATCGAGCTGGCATATTCCACCGCAAAAGAAAACAACGTATGCTTCATGATCGCACAGGTTCTGCGCTTCTGGCCCGAATATGAGCTGATCAAGGAGCTTTACGATTCCGGCAAATACGGAAAGCTCCTGTCCGGCTACATGGGACGCCTCGGCAGCTATCCCGCCTGGAGCTGGGACAACTGGATGATGGATGAAAAGAGAAGCGGACTTGTTCCTTACGACCTGCACATCCATGATCTTGACTTCCTCGTATACGCCTTCGGCAAACCGGAAGCTTCCCTGAAGCATCGCGCAAAGCAGCCTAATCAGGACTACCTGACCGCTGTATATGAATTTCCCGGCTTCTTCGTTACCACCGAAGCTTCCTGGTATGCATCCGCTTACCCCTTCGGCGCTTCCTACCGCTTCCAGTTCGAGGATGCGCTCGTTACCTATGAAAAGGGCGAATGCAAAATCTATGAAAACAACGGCAGCATCTATTCCCCGACTGAGCAGGCCACCGGCGATACCGGCTCCATCAACCTGCCCAAGAGCGACGCCTACGCAGAAGAGATCAAGTACTTCAAAAACTGCGTTCTCTCCGGCCAGTTCCCGGATAAGGTAAAGGCGGAAGAGCTGCGGACAGTTGTGGGTCTGTTGAATGAGTTTTGATCGCCAATGTGGAAACGACCTTCTCGGCGACCTCTCTTGCAAAGGTTCTGAAAAATGAGCAGCGCCCCGTCGCCCCGGAAATAATTCTGAACTATATCAAGTCCCCCCGCTTTACCTGTTCTATCAGGTAAAGCGGGAGGACTTGCAGAGCAAACAGATCCTTGCCACCAATGAGAAGTATGATATTGCCGACCACGGCATCCGCGAGGCGGTCTTTAGCGGCAATATGCAGGACATCAATCTCATTTTGGAGAATATCGTCTTAAAAGAAGTAAAAGCACTTACCAAACCATAATTTACAACAAAGGCAGCGATACCCACTTTTCATGGGATCACTGCCTCATTCAACTCCACTTCTTATTTTATTGCTTTCTTTCAGAGAATCGTAAGCTTCATCATTCTTCCGCCAGCTTTTCTTTTCAGGTTTCCTTTTGCACCTTATATTCTTACGCTTTCATCCCGTACTTTGCCGCCATTTGCTCAAATACTTCCGGCTCCATCAACCTTGCGATATACTCTGTGTCCCCATTCTGCGACATTTTGGCAACCAGCTTCAGCGTATTTTCCCGTTCCTGTTTCATTCCTTTTTGAATTCCCATTTTCATTCCACGAGCTTCACCACGCTCTTCTCCCTGTTCCGTAGCATAATTCATCGCGTTGATCCAGTCCCTCTCTGCCTTCTCCTGCCTCATACACTCAATTCTGACTCTTTCGTCCTCTGTCAATGTAATCATCGTCTCCACTGCCTCCTTTATTTTTTCATTTTTCTCTGACAATTCCTGTAGTTCTTCCCAGGTTTCTGCAGTCAGCGTTTTTGCCCAGTCGTACAAGCCCGACTGTCGCTCTCTTTCTTCCGCTTTTTCTGCCTGCCGTAAAGACAGTACACAAAGCTTCATTTTATTTGTAAAAACACGGTCATGCTCCGTGTCCCACAGCTCGTATACCTGATAAAACGGATTCTTTCCGGATTTCCACAAATCGAAATCAAGAATTCCAATCTGTACCGTTGTTTTCAGGTTTTTATAATCTTCTCCCTTTTTCAGATCCAACAGATTCTCTGCCAGATAATACACTCCACGCTCATTCCAATTTCCCTCATCCAAAACCTGCATCTCCAGATTTACACGGATATTTCCGTTCAAAAGAACCAGAATATCCATAATACAGCTTTTGTGGTCAATATCCTGCCCCGGCAGGATTGGATTCAGGATTTCCAGCGACACGATCTCTTTCAGCTCAATCCGAAGCAGTGCCGCTATCAAATCTTTCAATGTTTCCTGATTTTTCTGAAACACAGTTGCAAACAGATACGCATTCATAAAATGATATCTAATTTTTCCATGCTTCTCCATCAGCTTTTCCGATAATTTTATTTTCTTTTGCAAGCGTTATTTCCTTATAATGTACTTTCTCAATTACTCCATTCCGTATTTATCCATCATCCTCCGATAGACTTCCGGCTCCATCAACCTTGCGATATACTCTGTGTCCCCATTCTCTGACATTTTGGCAACCAGTTTCAGCATACTTTCTTTCGCCTTTTGCATTCCACGCAGTTCGCCCTCTTTCATTCCCTCTTTTATTCCAGCACTTTTTCCCTCTTCTCTCAGTTCCTCTGCCCATTCTTCCATCGCTTTACACATATCAATGCTCCCCTTTCCATTTTTCAGATATTTTTCTTTCTTGTCCTGTAGTTCTTTCAGATTTAACATCACGCAGATCATATCGTAAGTCGCTACGTCCATTCTGCTGATCCGATCTGCATGTTTTCTGCAATATTCCTGAATTTCTGTCTTGCTGCTGCGCCGTTTCATCAATCCAATCAGTTCGCGCAGATTTGTCTGGAAATATTCCTCCTGCAACTCTTCCAACTGAAACACATAAATCTGGTATTCCTGCACCATCTGTTTTAAAATCAGGTCAATTTCTTCCAGCTCCATCATTTCACTGAGCTTCTTTGGAGCATCCCACGGTTCCGTGCCATGATACAGCACGATCGTTACGATCGGCGTCAGATGATCTTTTCTGCCCATCTTGCTTAAATACTCTACACCGGTTTTTAATTTTCCCTCCCTTTTCAGCCGGATATAGCGAAGCTGTCTGGCATATTCTGCCAGATCATATTCCATACAGCGAAATGGCATCGTCAAATGCGGCTGATTCTGCGCTTCTGCTGCCAGCAAAACATAACTTTTCTCGTTCCAAAATGCCCGAATCGCATCCCGCTCCCGCCTTCTGGCAGTTGGTCTTTTCACGCGCTCTGACAATCCTTGTTGATAAAACTGCTGTACCTCGCACAGGTTGCCTACCTTCACAACCTCCTCTCCCTGATACAGGCAACCATTATACAGATCCGCCAGCACCTCGGCACGACCTAAATACGCCGTAAAAGCATCGTTTTGTTTCCCCATTCATACCTCCTGCTTTTTCCCTTTTCAGATTGAAATCTGCAGCGCCTGCTGCCTGATGAAAACACAGCCCATCTATGCTGTGTTCGATAGAAAAGATAGATTGTCCGATTCGGAAAGAGTGTTCCCGGACAGTTTTTATTTGCGAGTACACACTGACGCCCCTGCGCCTGCTTTGCAGGTGACCCGCCCCTTAGTGGACACGTAAAAACAATAGAATGCACACTCTGCGAGCATTCTATTGTCATGAATCAAATGCCGCCTTCAGCACTCCTTGGTTTCCCTTCGTGTCCACTACAGTTTACCACATTTTCGCAGGAGTTTAAATAGTGAAAAATACGGTACTACTCCTTCTTCATTTTCAGCTCCTGCATAATCCCCATAAAAATGTTCCATGCCACCCGTTCCTGATAAACACTGTCTGTCAGCAGCGTTTCCTCCTGCGGATTGCTCAAAAATCCGCACTCTACAATGACGATAGGGCATGCTGTTTTTTTCAAAAGATAGTAGCTGTCATTCGCCTTTGCCTGCCGGTGGTTCTGCGGGTCAAGTCCTTTTACCAGGCGCTCCTGCAGGCGTTTTGCAAGCTGCTTTCCCTCGACACTCGAGGTATAATAAAAAACCTGCGCCCCTTTGATCGCCGGATCGGGATAGCTGTTCTGGTGAATACTGACCGCAAGATCCGCCTTTGCCTCTTCCATCATCGACACTCTCCGCTTCATATCCTGCACTTTTTTCCCGGACGCATTTTCATCATACAGACCGTTACTGTCCGTTCTCGTCATTACAACCGCAACATCCGCCTGCTTTAACAATGCTTCCAACCGCTTCGCAATCGCCAGATTGATTTCTTTTTCCAGCGTTCCGGCTGTGCCGATTTTCCCCGGATCGTCTCCGCCATGTCCCGCATCAACTACAACGCAGTATTTCGTCCGGCTCTGTCTACTCTGCTCCCTCTCTACCCGAAACTTTCCGGTCAGCACAGCGGCCTGTCTGCCTGTAAAAAAAGCGGCAGTAAAAAATACTGCCGCCGTTATCAGAGAAAAAAGACTCTGCATTTCTTTTCGTCCCATACCTGAAAAAGCCTCACCCGCTTTTTTCTATTGTATGGCATCTTCCGCTTCTCTATGTCTGTTTACCGCGCAAGGGCTCCGTCAGTCTGTATAGCACCTCAGTGCATAGCACTTCGGTGCATGGCATCCCCCGCTGTATTCCTTATTCTATTTTCCGGTTTACTCTGCCGCAAATCCACTGATGACGCCCCAGATATTTTTGCGTCCATCATCAAAGCCCAGCTTCCATGCTGCAATGCCGCCCAGGTTTTGCTCCTTCATCACGTTGACTTTGGCTTCCAAGGACTGCTCGTCCTCCAGCCAGATCTGCACGGTTCCGTCGCTCGTCTCAAACTCCGTATAGTTCTGTCCAACGCTGTTGTCCCAGGTCGCAGCCGCCTGATTTTTGTTCATGTAATCATAAGCGGTCTGAATCCCGACTGCCCGGCTCGTCACCGCACCGTCCTCTGCAGTCGTCCAGATTCTTGTATACAGCGGAACTGCGTTGATGACTTTCTCCGAAGGAACCTCCTGCGTCATCCGCTCAATTCCTTCGGTCACATAGCCAAGGGAAGCTACGGAACCGGCGACCTCAGAACCGCCCCAGTGCTCGTCATAGCCCATGATAATCACATAGTCTGCCATCACGCCCTGCTCCGCCCATTTATAATGTGCGTTATAGTTGTGGGGCACATAGTTATCGACGGAAAGCACAAGCCCCTTCTGTCTGCACGCTACGGACAGCTCCCGGATAAACTGGATATAATCCTGACTTCCATCCTCGGTCACCTTTTCAAAATCCACATTGATTCCATCAAAGCCGCAGCGATCTGCCTCACTCATCAGAACCTCGATAATCGCAGTCCGCTTACTCGTATAAGATAGAATTTCCTGCGGGTCAACGCCGTTATCCTCACGATGCGTAAAATCATCAATCAGCGCCCACACCTCCAGACCGAGGGCGTGTGCCTGCTGCACATAGGAGGGGCTGGCAATCCCATCCACAACGCCCGTATTATCGTAAAGAGAATACCAGGTCGGAGAAATTACATTAACGCCTGTCACACCGCTCATAACGCCCGGAAACGTGGAATTTGCCGACTCTACGGTCACCTGATGCCACGCCAGATCGATTTTATGGTCCCGCAGATTGCCGGTATAATCCGGCTCCACATATCCGGTGTCCTTCACCGGAGTTTCCTCTGCCGGATCTGTCAAGTGCTTTTTCTGGACATAGCCGATATAGCCATCCTGCGTCTGCACCTGATCCCAGTTTTCCATCTCCTCCAAAACAGTGACCTTCGTCCCTTTTTCCAGATTCTGCAGAACCTCGCTCTTGACGCCGCCCCTGACGCGAAGTGCTGTGTTCTTCTTCAGCTCTGCGCTCTGAAGCGTATCCCAATTGGTCGTCAAAACAACCCGGTTGGGCTCTGTATACAATGCATAATTAAAATCCGAATACTGCTTTACATAATCCAGCGCAAGCCAGACATCCCCGTTCTGCTCCACAGCCGCTGTATATCCGTCTGCAGTCTGCTCCCCGATTCCAATCTGTACCGTTTCCTCCGGGAGGGTATACAAAAGCAGCTTTTCATTATGATCCACATAAAACCGCTCATTAAGCATCTCATGAACCGTATCCAGCTTCAGATAGCAGCGCTCATCCTGCAGCAGTCCCTTTTCCTCTGTCAGCTCCTGATTCCAGATAATCGCGACCTCCTGTGAACCGTTTAGCCCGAAATATGCGTTTAAATCCGCTTCTTCCTTCGAACCGGAATATCTCTGGAACAAAAAAACGCCCGCAGCGCCTGCCAGAATCAGAACAATCAGCAACAGTCCGATTAACACCGGTATTACTTTCCTTTTCATTTGTCTGTATCTCCTGTGTTTTCTCTTTTTCACCCACACACGTTATAGTGTAACACACCTTCCAGACAGCGTCATTACAAATTTGTCAGATTTTCAGGGGATCTGCCGCAATCTGTCCCTGTCCGGACCGCCTGAAAATACGACAACCGACAAAACGTCCATCTCTTTTTGTACACTCTCTGTTTCGAACGAACCGCAGAATACTGTCCGGCATTCCGAACAGTATTCCCGATCCGCTAAAGGTCCGGCTGCGATCCACAGACCGCCTGTAAACCGCAGCTTCTCCAATATCGGCTTTCTGCAGCATCTATGGAAATGGGGTTCCTTTTTCTACGCTTTTCCAAACCGATATCAGTACCTCCAACCATTCATGACATTCCTATCTGTTTACCATTTTGTCACTTCATCGTACCGGACTTCGCAGAGCTTTCCTTCCTCATCCATGACAAAATCCGGCATGTATACCGCCTTTTCCCGCATGCAGCAGGTTCGGATAATTTCCCTCGGCGCAGTTTTTTTCCCATTCAGATAAAATCCGACGCCTTCCTGTTCCATCTGCTCCAGCATCTGTTCCCAGGTATCCGTTTTTAATCTTCCCATGGCAGTTCTCCTTTGCCAATGCGCTTTTGTCCCAAAAAGGAGCCGCGTGATATATATTCCTGTTCAGATCTGACACAAAAGCGAAAACGATAACGAGATGGATAGACTGTGTCCTGACACCTATACAAGCACCAAATAAATAGTCGTAAAAATGTTAAAAAATACTTCATCGTTATGATAATTGGTAAATTTTGAATTTTTGAATTTCCGATAGAGTCACATAACTCTACGAGACTGCTACATACTATAAAGAATGATGAGAACAACTTTGCCGCTGATGTTCTCTCATAAGAATGCAGCCATATCAGCATGGCTGTCCCTGATGATTGGTATAAAATCGGTATCCTGCAAACCTCCGCTCCGACACGGACTGTCCGGAACCATCTCTGGCTTGTATTATAACGGATTCCGACCCTACAATCAAGCAATTTCTAAAAAAACAAGAAACTGTTTCCCCATGCGCTTGACTTTTGCACTTTCTTGTGTATATGATAACTCTCACAGGAACGCAAATTTTTCGTTTCTGTGCGTCACACCGGCAGGATTTCGTAAGTATTTTATAAAGTAAGGATGTGATTATATGAAAATAGAAAAAGTGAATGACCATCAGATCCGCTGTACCCTGACCAAAGCCGATCTGGCTGACCGGGAGCTCAAAATCAGCGAGCTGGCATACGGCACTGAGAAAGCCAAAAGCCTGTTCCGCGACATGATGCAGCAGGCCTCCGCCAAATTCGGATTTGAAGCGGATGACATTCCTCTTATGATAGAAGCGATCCCGCTCAATGCCGACTGCATCGTTTTAGTAATCACCAAGGTGGAAGATCCGGAGGAGCTCGACACGCGCTTTTCCAAATTTGCTCCCGCAATGGAGGATGACGACGAGATTGATCCCGACGATTTTTCCGATAGCAGCTCTGACAACACCGACAGTATTTTCGACCTGTTCCGTCAGATCCAGGAAAGCCGTCATGCACAGGCTGCAGGCACTCCGACAGCCCCTGCTTCCAAAGAAGACAAAACCACAGCTACAGCAGAGGTAAAACAGCCCCAGGAGGCACGGATTTTCTCCTTCCCTTCCATGCACACGCTGCTTCGCCTTTCCCATGTGGTGAACGATTTTTACACCGGTCACAATACCCTTTACAGAAACCGTAAAAACGACTCTTATCTGCTGATCCTCAAAATGGATCAGACTTCCGTAAAGGATTTCAACCGGATCTGCAACATTGCTTCCGAATACGGTCGTCTTGAGCGCTCTGCTGCCGGCAGCGAAGCATATTTTAAAGAACACTATGAACTTGTGACGGAAAACAACGCACTGCAGACGCTCGCCGCAATTTAAAGGTTACAAAAAGGGCGTGTGAAAAAACGAGAAATCATTTTTTACACGCTCTTTTAGACTAAAAAATTATAAACGAAGTACT
>OCPX01001864.1_pt1 | contig 14672 bp, 11 predicted proteins | sample 1538771 | NCBI WGS metagenome assembly OCPX01 (sample SAMN04571725, study PRJEB22368) | human gut metagenome | biome: human gut; material: stool | host: Homo sapiens | place: Luxembourg | collected 2012-11-01 | reverse complement strand
ACCGGAAGTCCGTGGCCGAGAGAACCGGAATTCATCTCGATGCCCGGCAGTTTATTGTTCGGATGACCGATGTACGGGCTGCCGAATTTGGAGAATTTTTCGATGACCTCTTCCATCGGGAAGAACCCCTTTGCCGCAAGTACTGCATAATATGCCTCAACGGAATGACCTTTACTCATCACAAAGCGGTCGCGGTCCGGGTCGTCCATGTTCTCAGGGCTGATGTTCATCTCTTTAAAATACAGCGCTACAAGCACATCAATGACACTCATGTCACCGCCGATATGGCCGCCCTTGCCGGAAACTACCATTTCCACTACTTTCTTCCGCAGATCATACGCCAGACAACTCAATTCCTTGTATTCACTCATGATTTTCATTCTCCTCTTAAATATGCTTTGACATCTTCCTCAATCGGATCATATAAATCCGGGGCAATGCCGATGTATTTGCATGCTTCATACAGAACCGGCACAACGTTCTCGTGGATACCGACACAGTGGTGGATGTACGGTCCTTCCACGATTTTTGCCTCCAGGCGTTTCAGGTTCTGTACCTCAACCCATACGTAGGTTCCCTTCGTATAAGGTCCCTCAACACCTTTTGCATTTCCAAGCAGCAGGGAGTACTCTCCGTTGTCTCCGTCAAAACGCGCCAGTGTCATTTCGCCTAATTTTGCCTGCGCCTCTACAGCGCCCGGATGGCTGAATGCCAGAGGATAACCGATCGTCGGTTTTTCCTGTGCAACAGAAATCGGCCACGGTCCGCAGTGCTGCAGCAGCTCGCCGTTCTCGTTGTCCGGATGGCGTACCGTCCAGTCAGCAAAGAAGCTTCTCTTATCGTTTCTGCCGGCAGCCTCTACCATCAGAGCGGTGATGGCTCCGTGGATATCGGTCTCACAGACAACCGGAATTCCCTCTTCGTTCAGCAGGGAGTTTGCCGCACACGGCATGATGCCGATCTCACCCTGCAGCGCGTTCCAGCACTGGATCGCGATGGCATTGCAGGAATATTTTGCAGCCAGATTTTTCATCGCAACCTTCAGAGCTGCTACATTTTCCAGTTCTTCCGGTTTGATCTTTACACACATATTGGTGTCGCAGTAAGCAACAACTTTTTCTACCTCGCTGCCCTCTGCTTTTACTTTTTTCATCTCCGCAGTCAGTTCCGGGAGCGGAATCGGGGAAAGCTGAATGTTGAATTTTTCCAGCAATTCGCCCTCGTTGCACATGGTGGACCAGAAGTCGAACGGACGCGGTCCGATCTGAAGGATTCTGGTGTGACGGAAGGTATCTACCACATTACATACAGCAAGGAAATCCTGAATGCCACGCTCAAATTCCGGATCGGTCAGACGGCAGTTCGTCATATAGGTGAACGGAACACCAAAACGGCGCAGCACTTTTCCGGTTGCAAACAGGCCGCACTGGCTGTCGCGGAGACGCACACCGTTCTCATCCGGTCTCTCATCGCGCGGTCCCCAGAGGAGTACCGGAAGCCCCATTTCTTTTGCCAGTCTTGCACAGACATATTCCGTTCCGAAGTTTCCGTGCGGGAAGAAGATTCCCTTTACGTTCTCACGGCGGAATTTCTCCTGGATTTTCTCACGGTCCGCCTCATCGTAAAACAGCCCCTCCTCGTTGATGTCTGTGATATCAACAAATTCAACGCCGAGCTCTTTTAAACGCTCTCTCGTCAGGTTGGCGTATTTTACAGCATCCGGAGCGCTGAAAATACTTCTTCTTGTAGGTGCAAATCCGATCTTAACAGATTTCATATTCATTTCCTCCATTTAATTTTCTTTAAATTTTGCTAAATTATATTTTGAATTTCTCTGTTCTTTATGGCTCTTATATTACTAAATTCTTTTGAATTTGTCAACATCACTTCAGTTTTATTAAATCTTTTTTAGTAATTTATATAAAAAAGAATGGCTGCTTTTATGCATTTCTTCATATTTCATTTTTTTACAGCTCAGAAGTTGACTTCTTTTTTAATTCATATTAAAATCAATGCATAAGTTTAATATTTTTCAAATAAATACTGAAATAAATTTCAACACCCCGCATGCACAAAACGCCTGAAAGCACCGTGCGGGCTGATTTTATCGAACAGGAGCTGGAATCTTATGAATATTTCTGCGAAAGAACTGGCAAAGCTGATCAACGTATCGCCTGCCACGGTTTCTATGGTTTTCAATAACAAACCCGGCATCAGTGATGCCACAAGAGAGCTGGTTTTAAAAACTGCAGCCGAGTATGGCTATGCGCCGAAAAAAAATGAAGCCTCCGGCGCTTCCTCCCGCATTATTCAGCTGGTCAATTATAAGAAGCACGGAAAGGTTGCTGCCGACACGCCGTTTTTCTCCCAGCTGACCGAAGGAATCTCCACCGAATGCACCCGCCAGGGCTGTGCGCTTCATATCTCCTATTTTTATGAGACCATGGATATTGACAGCCAGCTCGATGCACTCCGCGCTGTGGACTGTGAGGGCATTCTTCTTCTTGCAACCGAAATGGCTTCGTCCGATTTCCGCAAGTTCCGCGATTTTTCTGTTCCGATCGTTGTCGTGGACTGCTATTACGATGAGCTCGATTACGACTGCGTTCTGATCAACAACATTCAGGGGGCGTTCAACGCCACGAATTATCTGATTCAGTGCGGACACAAAAACGTGGGCTACTTTCACTCGAGCCTCGACATCAGCAACTTCTCCGAACGCGCCGACGGCTACTACAAAGCGCTCCGCGCAAACGGTATCAGCACCTCACATCCATATGTCCACCCGGTTTCCCCTACCTCGGACGAGGGCTACCGCGACATGCTGCGCCTTCTCGAGTCGAAAGCACCGATCGCGGATGCCTACTTTGCCGACAATGACATCATCGCGGCGGCCGCCATGCGTGCACTGCGTGAAAACGGCTACCGCATCCCGGAGGATGTCTCCATCATCGGCTTTGATGACGTTCCGATGTGCGATATGATGGTTCCGCCGCTTTCCACTATGAAGGTCAGAAAACGCGAGCTTGGCGCCACTGCCGTCCAGCGTCTGCTTGACCGCGTGGCCGATCCGAAACGCGAATGTCTGAAAATGTGCATGGCAACCAAGCTGGTGAAGCGCCAGAGTGTTTCCAAACGTTGATTCTGCTTTTTATGCTCCCCGTATTCGGCGCCAATCTGCTCCAGGCACTGTATGGAACCGTCGATCTGATGGTCGTCGGCCAGTTTGCCTCCACGGCAGATGTTTCTGCTGTCTCCACAGGCAGTATGACGATGCAGACCATCACCGGGCTTACCATGGGATGTACCGTCCGCATCGGCCATCTGATCGGACAGAAAAATAAGGAGGAAGCCGCACGCACCGTCGGAACCGCGCTTTCTCTGTTTCTCGGTATCGGTCTTCTGCTCGCCGTGCTGATCGGTATCTTAGCCGGCCCGCTCGCCGCCGTTATGAATGCGCCGGAAGACGCTTTTTCTGCCACGGTAAGCTACATCCGCAGGTGTCGGCGTCGCCGAGAAAATCTGCGCGCTGATGTTCCTGATTCCGGGTGTCGCGATGGCCGCTGTTTCCACCTTCTCCGCGCAGAACGTCGGTGCCGGAGAATACAAGCGTGCCCGCTCATCCATGTATCTCGGCATGATCTGGACATTCGCGGTGGGACTTGCCGTTTTTCTGTTCAGCTTCTCCCACGGTGCGCTTCTTGCCCGTCTCTTCTCGGATGATAAGGACATCATCGCGGCCGCAGCCGATTATCTCCGCTCCTACGCAGTGGACTGTGTGATCGTCGGCATCAACTTCTCCATGATGGGATACCTGAATGGAAATGGAAAAACATTTTTTGTGGCACTGCAGGGTATTTTGAGCACACGCGGCGCGCAAAACAGGCAGCGTAACGTCTGGCAGCTGCTATGCAAAAAGAGCGAAACGTCTCCTTTTCTGTGGGGAAGGCTTTTCGCTCTTTTTCTTTGCATTTTTCCGCGCTGCTGTGCTATAGTTATCACAAAATGATTTCTATGTATAAACATTCGTTTTGAAAGGAGTTTTTCTCATGCAGTCCGCAAATGATCTGAAACAGCTTTTATTTGGCATCAACCACAAAAGCTATCCCGCCTATAAATCCACCCGCGGTGCTTACCAGTTTCCGCGCTACACCCTCTCCATCGACCATGTCCAGGGCGATCCGTTCGCTGCTCCGTCGCGTGTCAGCGTCCATATCAATGGAAAAACCGCCGCATTTCCAACATCGCTCTACGACACATATGAAAAGCGCGTCGCGCTCCAGGATTACCTGCTGCGCCAGTTTGCGCGCGCCATCGCACCGTATTCGTTCCGCGCAAAGGGTTCCGGCAAAAGTGGTCTGCTGGGGATAAGCCGTTGCGGGCAGGAAATTCTGGAGCGCACTGCCTGCGTTCTGAAGGCTTCCGACGGCAGTCTTGTCGTCAACATGGAAATCGGCTTTCCGGCCAACGGCCGCACCATCGCCTCGCAGGAGCTGATCCGCATTCTCTTCGACTTCCTGCCGGGCTGCGTGGAAAAATCGCTTCTGTACCGCAGTCTGGATCCGAAAGCATGCGCCGGTGTCGCCCGTCTCTGTGAAGATCAGCAGGCGATCCGCGCCGCATTAAAAGAAAAAGGACTCACCGCCTTCATCGCCGACGGCTCCATTCTCCCACGTGAGACCGGTGTCTCTGAGCTGCCGATGAAACACGCCGTTCCGTTTGTCTCGCCGGAATCCTTACGCGTCACCCTCGATCTCCCGAACCGCGGATCTATTTCCGGCATGGGCATTCCGCTGGGTGTTACACTGATTGTCGGCGGAGGTTTCCACGGAAAGTCCACCCTGCTGCAGGCGCTGGAGCGCGGCGTGTACAACCATATCGCCGGGGATGGACGCGAATATGTCATCACCGATGCGAGTGCCGTAAAACTCCGCTCAGAGGACTCCCGCAGCATCAGCAATGTCGATATCTCCCTCTTCATCCATGATCTGCCTGGAAAGAGCGACACCACTTCCTTCTCGACCGCAGACGCCAGCGGCAGCACCTCGCAGGCTGCCAATGTCATTGAAGGCATTGAGGCCGGTACAAGCCTGTTTCTGATCGACGAGGATACCTCCGCCACAAACTTTATGGTGCGGGATGAGCTGATGCAGCGCGTCGTTGCGGACAGTGAAGAGCCGATCACGCCGTTTATCAGCCGTGTGCGGGATCTGTATGAGAAGCTTGGGATCTCGTCTATCCTCGTCGCCGGAAGCTCTGGATCTTACTTCCATGTGTCGGATACGGTGATTCAGATGAAGGAATACGTTCCTTACGATATTACGGAGCGTGCCAAAACCACAGCAGCGGAGTTCCCGCCTTTTACCGCATCGGTGCGTCCTTTCGCCGTTCCATCCTTCCAGCGCCGCCCGCAACCGTCGAAAGCGCTGACTGGCAGCGACCGCACGAAAGTCAAAGTCATGGGACGCGAATCTATTCTCATTAATAAATCACTGACCGATCTGCGTGCTGTGGAACAGCTGACCGACAGCGAACAGCTGAATGGACTGGCGGCACTTCTGCTGGATGCGGCGGAACGCAGGATGGACGGACGCAAAACACTGGTGCAGGTTGTCGATCTGCTGGAACGGCAGATGGATGAAAAAGGACTTGCTTCTCTTCTCGCTCCTGGAAGACCTGGGGATCTGGCGCGGCCGAGACGGCAGGAGATCTTTGAATGCCTGGATCGGTGCAGGGAGTTGAAGTTTTAAACAGAAAGAGTTCCGCTGCTGACGAGTTTTTCATCAGCAGCGGGATTTTTATATACTCTTAAAATTATTTTCTGCCAAACAGTTTTCCAAACAATCCTTTCGGTTTGTTCAAAGATGAATAGTTATCCAGATCATTTATTAATTCATCGCATGACTGGTATCTTTTATCTGGATCCGGCTGAGTGCACTTCGAAATGATATATTCCATACCTCTTGGAAGCTCTGGATTAATCTGGCGGATTGGTTTTACTTCATATGGCGGTTCCACCGGATTAACACCCGTTATAAGACGAAACATCGTCATTCCTAACCCAAAAATATCAGTTCGCGCGTCTGTCTGTTTACCGCCAAATTGTTCCGGCGCAGCATAGCCTTTCGACCCAAGACAGCAAGTATCTTCCTTTTGGTTCATCTTATAGGTACGCACCGCACCAAAATCAATGATCTTTACTTTCCCATCTGGCTGCAGAATGACATTGGAAGGTTTCATATCCCTGTATATGTACGGCGTAGTCTGCGAGTGAAGATATGTAAGAACATTACACAGTTGCTTTGCCCAATCCACAACTCTATCCGTCGACTGTGCCCCTTGCTTTTTGACAATCTCTTCCAAAGATTTACCTTCTACATACTCTTTTATAATAAATGAGTCTTCTCCATTCTCTACAAAATCCAGCAGTTTTGGGATACCCGGATGGTTCAATTTCTTTATCACCTTGCCTTCTGTAAAGATTGTTTCTTCATACTCGAAGCCCACACACCCATTCCATTTATTGCAAACCTTTATTACTCCAAATCCATTATTATGTAAATTTTTTACGAGATATGTGGTATGCAAACCACCTTGCCCTATCATCTTAACAACCTCATATTTTTCTGCTATGCTTCTGCCAACCAGATTATCTGCAAGCCACCGCGCAATATCAGACTCAGAATCGATTCCCGTTTTCAATAATAAAGCAAGATTTTTAACAAGTTGTGAATTCATAATAAAACCATTCTCACTGAACATATTAATACCAACAGGTTTATTCATATCTCTTAGCATAGGAATATAATTCTCCGGATATAATCTTACAATTGATGTACTTTCCCCTCGATTCGCTTCTTCCCTTGATGTAAATACAGGAATAAATTCTACGCTATTCTTTATCGCAAATGTCCTGATTCGCATTCGGATTCCTTCCTTCGCTTGTAAGATATCTCCTGCCTGCAGTTTTTCAATGTCCACGGAAGAAAACATGTCTGCCACATCTACATCTACTGGAAGATACAACGGCGCATATAGCATCGCACTTAAAACAAGTTTCATCGCCAGTTTATCCTCACCATTCGACTCGGCAACGCCCTCTATTCCTCTTTCCATTAATTCCAATACTCTTTCTTCTGAAATTTTCATTGGCTGCACCGTCTTATCAATGCGCTTCTCGAAAATCACCGTTTCCGCCATTGCAAAATTAATTTCATCACCCGCTGCAAGTTGATATTTCTTTCCCGGCTGCATTTTTCTTCCATTAATCCATGTACCATTGGTTGAGAAATTATCCCTTAAAAACCATATTTGTTTTTCATAAAAGAAGGTAGCCTGGCGACGGGCAACCATATTTTTGCCTTCCAACAGCAAGTCACTGTTTTTATCTCGCCCCACTTCGACAATTTCTTTTTGAAATTGAATATTCTGACCCGTTTTCTCCATAATCAGATGTAGTATGTCAGAATACAAAATAACCGTTATATCGTGATCCAGCATAACATATTCTGCTTCTCTATATTTTTTCTGCTCTTGTTCTGAATTTCTTTGCTTCGAAGGATAAATAAATTTTTCCAGCTGCATCATATCCACTCATTTCTCCATTTTCTTATGTTTTTACATAACCGATTTACACATCACAGCTTATAAACTCCAGATAAGAAGTGCAATTAAAAATATCAGAATGATTCCTTCTATTCCCAGCAATATTCTGATCCACAGTTCGCGTTTCTCTGTCTTTTTTTGCCTTTTTTCCGGAATTTTTCCTGTAATTCCTCTGATCCATCCATCCGCCAGCTGCTGCATTCCCAGCGCATTGGGGTGACATCCGTCAACGGACTCATAGCTTACTCCCATGGCTGCCAGATCTATCAGGTGTACTCCATATTTTCTTGCGCAGATTCGGATATCTCTGTTATAATCCTGAAGTGCATTTCCATACAAAACTTCCGGAAACATATTCTCGCCATTTATCATTCCGGTACTGATCGTTGCACAGTAAATTTCTGCTTTTGGATAGCGGCATTTCAAATTCCAGAGCATTTCCGCATATGCAGATCGAAAATATCCTTCTCCCGTAAAAACTCCATTTCCAAAATCATTCACTCCCATATACACAAGAATGGCATCCGGAAGTTCCCCATTTTTATGCAGATTCTTGGTTCGCCAGTCACTGTTTCCAGAAGACATGCTGTTTCCATATACTTTACTTCCACTCCATGAATTATTACACAAAATCTGTGCACCAAAATGCCGCAGTACAATCATCCACCATGTCGAATCCACTGAAAAAATACCTGCTCTTCCAGCCCGCTCCCTGTCATAGTATACTTTACAAGATGCCGGATGATATCCCTCATATGTGCTGATGGAATCCCCATAGATCGAAACCTTTTTTCCCCACAGTGGTGCTTCTGGAGTACTGCCAAATGTCGAACGAAATATCTCCAGGTTTCTTCTGTCTGAATTTTTTTTCACAGCTACTGCGAATACAACCGCTCGGAAGGAATGTGCAAATTCTCCTTCCACCAGCAATTCCCGAAAAGCAGACGCTATCATTTCCGGCGAATTGCCCAATGCTCCACAGCCAAAAGCGCCAAGTACCAATGCCTGTACCCCGTGCAATTCTGCTGTTGTCAGAATATTCCGCATTCTTTCTTTTAATAGCTTTTCCAGCCTCTTTTCCCGCATTGTTGCTCGCAAATCCCGCACATTTGGTGCACAGCAGGTAATCACATCAATGGGAATATAATTTTTTCGCGGTTTTCCTTCCTCATTTTTAATCACTGCCACATTTTCTGAATAAATAATCCGGCTGCTGTAATACGGTGCCTTTTCATCATTATACTGATAAAAATGGACCAGATGCTCACTTTTGATTAAGCAGGGATATAAATTTGTATTTCGGCATAAGCTTGCCTCCTGTGAGTCCTCTCCATATGCAGTACCTCCCCCGGGAGATACTGCATTGGCAAAATTCAGTACTGCTACTTTCGGATACTGTTCTGCCATTCTGACTGCTGCCTGCAGTGTCGTCATTTCTGCAACGCTGATATCCGTATAGCAGCTTTCCATCGTTCTTGTAATGGACATCTTTTCGGGATAAAGGGCAGTACACAGCACAGCTTTCGACGTAAGCCTGTATAATTTTTCACTCTCAATCAGACTACGCTGTGTATCCTGAAATTCATAAGCCATTCTCCCCATAAACTACACCCTTTCTTCTTTTTTAAACGATGTAATAATCCCAATAGCAAGTACAGTCTGGATGTCTCTGTTTATACTCTTCTACCTGCTCCAGCGTAACTCCATCCGAACATGGATTCAGAAGTTTCAGATTCAAATCATAGATCGGACTAAGATCGGAAACCCCAGACTCATGAAACTGCAAATATTCCAGATTTTTTAATCCGGACAGCGGAGTCAGATCGGAGAACGGATTCATATCCAGAAACAGTTCTTTTAAACTCTCACATCCGCTCAGCGGGCTGATATCTTTTATTCCACAGTCAATCAGAATCAGACTTCGCAGTTTTTTACAGTTTTCCAGCGGACTTAAATCATCAATCTGCTGATTTCTGATTGAAATTTCTGTAACATCATAGGTATAGGTATTTCCTGCAAGGACAAATGTTTCTTCTTCCTCTTCTGGCTCTTCCTCCGGCTCTTCTTCCCAGGTTACCGTTTTCGGATCCAATGGCTCCAGTATCATCACCGGAGTTTTTCCTGAAAGATCTCCATTTTTATCCGTCTTCATTTTTACCAGACAGCCATTTTTTTCAAAGCTCAGCCAGTAATTTTCTTCCTGATCTTTTTGGACTTTCTGCTGAACATCAAAAACACTCAACAGTTTGTCATAGCTGGCATAATTCTCATATCCTACAAACAGCATCGCCGGAGAAGATAATTCGATTCGATACGGTTTCGCTTTTTTTTCTACCTTTCTGCTTGCTTTATCCACAGCGTTCGGCATATCGCTTGTATTCTTAAAGTAAACACTGCCGGAAAAATTTGCAAATTTTACTTCATATCCGAGTTCACCAGCTTCTTTCACCGTGCTGCTTCCATATGTATTTACATACTGCTGATAGCAAAATGCAGCCACATTATCCAGAAGATTAAATCGAACGGCAATGTTGTCGGTATCGCGCTCGAAAAAAACTTCCTGCTCAATTTCTACCGGTGTTGTTTTTGCTTTTTGTTCACGCGCAGCACGCACTTTTTCCATTACTGTTTCAAAAAAGGTATCTTTTGTATGTTCATAGCCCTGATCTGCTGTTTTATACGCCTGATCATACTCCTCCTCTTTGATATACAGACTGATCAGTTCCTTATATGCCTCCGTCTTTTCCGGATACATCTGAATAGACTGGAGATACATCGTTTCTGCTGTATCATAATCTTCCTCCAGCAGATACTGTTGTGCAGACTCCATTTTGGCTCCATACTTTTTTTCATTTACTCTTCTGCCTGCTATAAGTGCAATCGTAATCGAAGCCGCAGCCAAAACAACCAGTCCTCCAACAAGAATCGCTATTTTTTGTTTGTTTTTTTTCTTTTTCATGATTCGCTCCCCCATCCAAGTGTTTTCAACTGTTCTATAATGGTTTCCAGCTGTACCATATCCGGATCGGCTGCTGTCTTTATGCCTTTTTTCTCCATCAGCTGACATGCTTTTTCATAATATTGAAAAACATCTTTATATGATCGGTCAGCAAGTCTCTTGTCGTTATTTTTCCGATAAGTCACATACGCCATCCGAATATACACTTTATACTCTTCTGGATAATCCTTTTCCATTTCTTTCAAGATCTCAAGACTTTTATCCCACATTCCCTCCTTTTCATAGACAGCATCCAGATTATACCTATCTTCCATTAATACAATTCCACTCTGTAAAATCTCTTCCAGACAATTTTGCGCAATTTCATCTTCGCCCAATTCCAGAGCTTTCTGCGCTGCCCTCCGCATCCAGTAGATTCTTGTACTTTCCGGCATGGACGATGCTTTCTGAATAAGATCGGTAATGCATTCCTCCGTACGACCGGATGTTTCTGCTGCCTGGAATAACGTATTAACAGCATGCGACATCATATCCTGTGGCAAATCCTGCAATACGCTCTGCATTATCTCATATGCACGCTGTCCTTCCCCTTTTTCCAGATAAATCTCCGCCTGAATCAAACAGATATCTGCCTCGTCCGCCCCTTTTCTTTTTGCCATCCGCAGATTTGTTTCTGCTGTATCCAAATCCGCTTCTCCTGCATTTGCCAATGCAAGATCACGATATAAATCGGCCTGATCCGTTTCCAGCTCTACAGCTTCTTCCAGCAGTCGCACAGCTTCCCGATAATCTTCCAGATATAAGGCACAGCTTCCTACTGCATATAAAATCTGAGCCTTTCCTGTATGATCTTTCCGCAGATATTTCTGATACTTTGATCTGTTCAAAATAGAAATTCCTTCTTCATACAGGCTTTCTGTTTCCTGCTTCTCGCTGTTCAGATATTGCCACTCTGCTTCTTTTTCTATGTAACTTTCTATCGCATTTTCATAGATCTGATACTGACTTCTCTCGTAGTGGTAGATTGCTCCTGCACTTCCCAGAATTCCAATCACAGCTGCTGTCACACTTCCCGCCACAATCGCTTTTCGCTGACGAATCCTCTGCGACGACCATCTTTCCATATGATCCAGCGCTTTCAGCATGTCTTCAGCACGTTTAAATCGTTTATTCGGATCCAGATCCATTGCCTTTGTCACAATGTTTACCAAGGCATCGCTGTATTCCATTTCAAAATATTTCAGTTCAATGAAATCTCCCGTCTGACGATAAGGATAGACACCCGTCATCAGAAAGTACCATACTGCCCCAACACTGTATATGTCGCTTCTCCTGTCCAGAATAATCTTACTGTCATCTTCTCCACGCATGATCAGCTCTGCTTTTTTGATCTGCTCCGGAGATGCATATTCTCTGGAAAGTCCAAACAGTTTCCGATTGCTCTTTCCATCCATAGAAATGTTAAAGTCTATCAGGCAAACATTTCCCTCTTCTGTAATCATAATATTTTCCGGTTTCAGATCACAGTGAAGGATTACCGGCTTTCTGCTGTGGAGATACGCAAGCACCTCCAGAAGCTGCCGGAGCCAAAGCAGCAGCTGCTCTTCCGAAAAATGAATTTTCTTTTTGTAGTAATACCCCAGATCATGTCCCGGAATATAGTCCATGACCGTATAAAACTGCCCGTTCACCTTCACAAAGTCATATACCTGCGGCAAATATTGATGATGAAGATTTTTCAAAATATCTACTTCTATTCTGATCACTTCATCGTTTTGATATTCTTCTTTTATTTTTTTCACGACAACCTGTTTGCGCAGATTGTCGTGATAAGCCAGATAAACTTTTCCCCATCCGCCTTTACCTAACGGACAGATCATTCGATAAGGTTCTGGAAGTAGATTGTTGTTCATTTTTGCACCTGCTGTTTTACACTAAATGTTTTTATGATACACAGATAGCCTGAAAAGTTTTTCACACTTTTCAGGCATCCATTTTTTCTTATATTATCGTATTGAAACACTTAAACTTAATTTTCACTAGAAAGACTTTTTTCTTCTTCCTTATACAAAATCTCCATCGCTTTTATCAAAGCCTCTCTCTCAGGATTTTCATATCCACGGAAAATAATGTCATTGATATCTGAATTATTAAACAAAAAATTATTATCGGATCCCAGATATCCTTCTGGATAAGGAACCGCCAGATAATCATAGAGTTTATTTTCACTTGGTTTAACCTGCAAAATACCAATAATCATTAATTTTTTTGTTGCATCTTTTAATAAAACAACGCTGCCTACTGGTAATAAATCTTTCATATTTTCTCCTATTATCCTATCGTTTTAATTTTTTCATCCACTCAGTAATTGTATTTGCAATATTTTCTGCCACTATTTTATATCCTTCTGCTGCTTTTTCAAAGTAACTCATATCTTTTGTTCCATCACCGCCACTTCCTGCATCCACAGCCCGGAAAATAAGATCATCCAGGCCAAATGTTAAGCTGTGACAAATTCCATAAATTCCAGCCAGTGAGATATCTATTCCTGTTGCACCAGTATCGCCCATGTCCCAACTGCCATCCGCATAATATTTTTCAAAACTACGAAATCCTTGCGAAACAGCCTCAATTCCAGCCTTTCCAATCGCAGCATATAAACTTAATGCACTCCATACACCTGCTTTTACTGCTGCAAGGCTTTTTGCATCACCAATATGTTTTAATCCATAACCGGAATTGATAATAGATACCACATCTTTCCCACAATTTAAATAATCTGCCACAATACTTTGCCACTTTTTCTCCGACAGTCCCTGGCTTGCAGATATAATAGATGAAAACAGTCCTAAAAAACCTGCTGTAAATCCTAAAATTTTCACATTTTTCTGGGCAGCATCTCCAAAAAATCCTGTTTTCATTCCATCATATTTATTTTGAAAATACTCATACAGCCCCTTCCATGCTCCAACACTGGAATTTGTAAGATCCAGCCAGTCTCGCGCTCCTGTAAGTCCCTTTTTATCTCCTGTAAGAAACGCTTTAAGACTTTCAATATATTCAATGATATCCTTCAAGACACCAGCCTCATCATTATCTCCAAATTTATCGTATCCTGTTAACATCTGTTTTATAATAGACAGAATATCATCTTCCTCTGTAGTATCACTCTTTTCATTTGAATCACTTTCCTGTGCTTCACTCTGTTCCACAGACACAGCACCTAATTTTTTCTCTGTAATTTCATACTGTTCTGCTGTATTCTGAAGTACAACCGAAATTCCCTTTGTGCGCTCCTGCATGTTTCCGATGTAGTTCGAATAATCGCTTAATTTGGACTTGATCTGATCTCTGGATGCGATCTGCCAGCTTAAATTTTTTCTCACATAGGATACTTGTTCTGAAATGTTTCCCAGTTCCTTTACGACCTGTTCCATTTCATGATGCTGTTGTTTTAAGATTTCTGTATCTACACGTATTTTACTCATATTTCATCTCTCTTTGTGCCACAGGCTCTGCAATCAATTTGCAGAGCCTGCGCTTTCGGGATTATTTTTCCGTGTGATTATCTTAGTCCAGCGAACTTGCCGGCAGCTCGCTTGCTGCATTCATTGCAGTAGTCTCCGCTTTTTCGTACTGATCTGCCATTGCGTTCAGGTCATTTACATGCTCCAGAATCATACGATTGATCTTATCCATGCTTGTCTGAAGTGCAGAAAATTTATTTTTATATGCCTCAGATGCCTCACCGTTCCAGCTTCCGCATAATGCATTTACTTTTGCGATCATTTCGTCATGCAGATTTTTTACTTCTCCTGCTTTTCCCTGAAATGTTGATGCGGTTGTTTTTAATTCTGCAGGTGTTACTAATAATGTTCCTTCCATGTTTTTAATCTCCTTTTATTCTGTTTTATCCGCTTTATGTTTTCCGATTTTAATATGTTCTGTTAGTTGCTGTATATGTATTCGTTGTCTCTGCCTGCTCGTAAGTCTGTTTAATCGTCTGCAGTGTCTGAATATAAACATCAAGCAGTGAAGAAAACGTTGCCCACTGCTCCTTATCTCTCTGGAATGCACTGTTGAATGCGTTGTTTGCATCACCCTGCCA
>OCPX01001833.1_pt1 | contig 14878 bp, 17 predicted proteins | sample 1538771 | NCBI WGS metagenome assembly OCPX01 (sample SAMN04571725, study PRJEB22368) | human gut metagenome | biome: human gut; material: stool | host: Homo sapiens | place: Luxembourg | collected 2012-11-01 | reverse complement strand
CAACGTTCCTTGGAGGCTTTGCGCCTCCAGCCACTTGGGCGAACCACCGCAGTGTTTTAGCTTTTACCTTTGCACCCAGGAATCAAGTTAGGATATTTGGTTAATGGGTGTTAAGGTGAACTATCTTTCTTTCAAGGTATGCCCTTTCTCATGTCATAGTCCTTATATAATCCAGCCAACTTTCTTGATTCCATTTAACTATTAAATGTCAAAATTATGGATAAAGAACTTTACATAGGCGTGGATGTCTCAAAGCAGACTCTCGACCTTGCTTATTATGACGGAGAAAGCATTGATTGGAAGAAAGCCCATATAAAGGTGAGCAACAACAATGCAGGTTTCAAGAAAATTGGTTCATGGGTGGCAAAGGTAAGCAAGGGGGTTGATATAGTCTTGTTCTGTATGGAATATACAGGACTTTACACCCAAAACTTTAGACTGTGGTTGGAAGAGAAACATTATATTTATAGGATGGTGGAACCTCGCAAGATGCATCGCTTTGAGCCAGACTTGGATGATGGACTGCGTTCGCTCGACCGCATCAAGACTGACGAGCTTGATTCTTTCCGCATAGCCATTTACTGTGAGCAGAACCACAGAAAGATTCTTCGCAACCCATCAAAACTTCCTTCTCCTGTATATTTTAAGTTGAAGAGGCTTTTGGCGGAACGCAAGCAGACAGTCAAGCAGTCAGTCCTTTACAAGCAGCAGCTTCATGATATATGTGCGTATGACACAGATTTGTCTGTGGAACGTAAGAATGGGCAACTTAAAACGCTCAATGATGCACTTAAAGGCATAGACAATGAAATTGACATGTACATAAAAGAAGATGCGGACATCAGCAAGAACTTTTCCCTGCTGACATCAATACCTGGTATTGGGCATGTTGTCGCACTTGAAACCATTGTCTTGACCGAAAACTTCATGGCAATAGATAACCCACGTAAATACGCTTGCTATATTGGTGTCGCTCCTTTCAAGAAAGAATCTGGTACATCTGTGAGAAAAGGCTCGTCAGTCTCTAAGAAAGGTTTTAAACAGGCAAAGGCAGATTTGTCCATTGCCTGTTTGGTTTGCATGCAGCACATTCCGAACATCAGAGATTACTGGGAACGCAAGAGAAAGGAGAAATGCAGTGGAATAGTGTTTAATGCAATCAAGTTTAAGATGATACTCCGTATGTTTGCCGTTATAAAACGAGGTACTCCGTATGTGGAGACGGACAATTATCGAAATGGGAAAAACAAGCAACCAGGAGTGAACTAACAGTGTTTTAAGACCATCACTATACCATGATAGAGTCTCTTGGTTGCTTTTGGCACTACCTTTGCGAGGAATCCTCAAAAGGAAGGAACTCCAGACAGAGGTAGTGAACTTTTTAATCTTAGGCAAAGCCCTTTCCCTTGATATAGTCTCCTCTGCCCGAAATGTCAGACTCAGTGCCTTTTAGGGAATTAGCTGTCCGTCCCAGCTTTTAAAAGATTTGGCTTATCCTGACATAGAGAGTTCCTTTCGTAAAGCGGTGCAAAGATATGAAAAATAAATCATTTGTAGGCATTGACATCTCTAAAAATGTCATAGATGTATCTATATTTCGTGAGGACACCAACATCAAAATGTTCCCTCATGAGGTGTTCAACAACACTCGCAAGGGATTTGGCGATATGTGCTCATGGCTCAAAAAGAGCCGTGTGGTACTTTCCCAAGCCCTGTTTGGCATGGAATTTACAGGTTGCTACTCCTTGGACTTGGAAAAATTCCTCACGTCCAAGAATTACTCTTTCTGTATGCTTAGTACACGTATAGTAAAACATCATCCTATGGGGACAATAGATAAGCGAGACAGGAATGACTCTGCAAAGATAGCTGACTTCCTCTATCGTTATGATGGCACGGAATGTGCCAAGCCATACAAGTTGCCAAGCAAGGCTATGCAACAATTGAAGCAACTTGTCAATGAGCGTAAGTTCCTTGTGGAGCAACGGACAAACTTTATGAACCGAATGCAGATGTTTGAAACGAAAGAGGATTCTGCCATGTATGAGAGCTACATTAAAAAGCTCAATCATGACATTGAGAAGATAGATCAGGAAGAGTGTGAATTAATGTCCAAGGAGGAAGATGTCTTTGACACTTTTCAGAATCTGTTGACGATACCAGGAATTGGTTTTGTCAATGCAACAAACATAATTGCCATCACACGAAACTTTACCGCTTTTGACACAGCTCGGCAATATGCGAGATATGTTGGCGTAGCTCCATGCAGTCACACTTCTGGTACCAGTGTGAAATGGCGTGCCCGACCTTCCGCACACTGTAACGGTCAAGTGAAAGCTGACCTGTCTATGGCGGCATTGAGAGCTGTTGAGTACGATGTGGAAATGCAAATGTTTTATAATCGAAAGTTAGGAGGCAGAAAAGATTCTGATACTAAGCGTAAGGCATTGAATGCCGTCAAGTTTAAGCTCATTTGCAGAATGTTTGCCATAGGCAAGCAAAAGAGAAAATGGGAAGTGTTGAACACCTCTGACGACAGAAAGAACTTACATATTGAAAAGTCCAAAGCAAGTGAACTATGACAATGTACCATTGTCTCTTATAGTCTTGTGAGGACAGATACGGATAACTAATTAGGAATCGAGCAAAAAGCTATTAAAAGAAAGAGTTCCGTATCGTTTTTTTTGTAACAGAAAAGTCAAAAAATGTCTTCTTCTGCTACAGGGGTAGGTATGACTATATGCTTTCTGGGGGCAATTTTGCTTATTTTAACACAAAAAAGCTCTCAAAAATTTGGTGATGTCTTAGGAATCTTTTATATATTTTCTTTATCTTTTTCTTTCTTACTGTTACCAATAAATGTACCTGTTAACAGCTCTTAATGAGATTTGGTGGCTTCAACTATTCTGTCTATATTTGCAGACGAAAATCGGAGTATATAAAATAATAAGGAGTATATGAATAGAGCAAACAGCAAGCCGGCTGATCTCATACTCAGAATGTATGAGTCGGTCATCTTCCCGGGGAAATGCATACATCTTACAGGGGAGAAAAGAAGAAGTCTGCGTTCTGTATGGGCGTATGATATTTCCTATCTATATCCACGCATGGAAGATGGAATAGATTGGATGAAGTTCGGGCTATTTGAATCCCAAAAGCTCGATAGAAAGGTGCCATTCTACAATAGGCAGCAGGAACTGTTTTTGAAGATGGCAGAGAAGAGCAGCTGGATTGAGCAGTTTGTGGAATATCCCGAGGAGATTGTATATGAGGAGGAATTCACGCTTACATTCACCCCCGACTATATGATGGTCTTGGAGGATGGAAGTGTGGTGATGGTGATGCTGGTACCTTACCATCTTTTCTCTACACAAACTGTACAACGCAAATGGTATGCACTGATGGAATATTGCAAGATTCATGGCTATGGATGCGTACTGTTTGACATGGTAAGGGGTATCAGTTTGAAATGGTTGCTTCATTTATGGGAGAAGAAGGAGATGGAAAAGTTCGAAAAGGAAGTACTGGAAACGATGGATGATAGAAAGAGCCATTGGATAAACAGTATCACCCTGGGCAAGATCATGAAGAAGCATGGTGCCAATCTTTGTGACATTCAGGTTCTTGTTTTCAGGAACAAGCTCCTCTATGTTCCCAAAGATCAGAAAAGAAAGATAGGACTCATCAGACAATATACTGATGATATGTTTGATTCACAACTAATTATAGACGCTCATGACAAGGATTATCACACATCAAGAAGAGACTCATTACGAGTTATCTGCCAACTCTGAAAGCTTGGATTTCTGGAAGACATTAGGCTTCAGAATTAAAGGAACAGGGGAACGAGAAGACGAGTTCTATCTAAAAAAGACTTGTTCTTTCGGTATCAGGCAGCAACTGGGTGGGCTGGCCATCATACAAAGCAAGGGAAAGGAAGGTATAGCCAACAGATGGGGATGCATTCTGCTAGCTTGCCGATTTCAAAAGATTGAGTTATTTGCCTGTGATGAAGGAGAAGGGGTTCAAAAACTGCATTTCGTCGGTTACAAGGAGGGAGAAATGGAGATTTACGAATTTGATGGCAGCAAGCCCACCAAGATATTGGTACTGAAGCAGCTCTCAGCGTGATATGATTTTTCTATCATGTTATTGTTCTTCCACATGTGGAACCTCACCCTCTTTATATCCTGGTGGCATGCCTTCACCGATACGCTTTTTCCGTGCAAAGGTAAGGCTGCTCCGCCAGATACCAAGTACCGCTCCATGCGAGCTATGAAGCTGGAATCTTTCTTGGCAGCCTTCCGCAATTCCGTCGGAATAGGGTATTCCAAGCAAGATTCCAGCTTCATTACTTGGCTTTCTGACCTGTGAGCAGCCAAATGGGGGGCACGAAAAAGGCTATGGTGTGAAGGTTATGCCGGAATGTCATAAAAAAAAGTTCGATTTTCTGTGGAAGAACAAGTTTGGAAAAAAGGCTTGTGTTCAGGAAATCCAGAATTTTTTCTTTTTGAGGTCAGTTCAGGGGCATAGAAATCAATATGAGTTCAAACAGGTTGATGGAGTGAGCGTAAATGGATTGGCATCAGATTTTGGGGAGAATATACGGCAATGATGTATGCATCCGTACACATGATGCAGGTATACCACAAGTGTTAAAATATTAATTTAATTGTGCAGAGGAGGTTGATGTGGAGTAAAACCATTACCTTTGCATGCACAAAAAAGATAGAAAGAATGAAAGCAAAAGAGATTATCTGGAAAGAGGTAAGTGTTTTGCCACATAGCGCAAACGCATATCCAAAGGGAAAGCCCTATAAGGGACAGATGATGATGGGGAGGGTATTTCCCGTCAGTAAGGCCCAGGCTATGGCTTTTGTAGAGATGGGATGCTGCATAGCGGAAATGAACTCCGAGGATGTAAGCATCGTAGAGAAGCTGCTTGAGAAACACCACTTGGAGGGAAAATACCGATATGTGGGAGATAAGAGTTTTGTGAAGCTCATCAACCAAAGCGATTTAGACAGGGCATTGAAGGCGGAGTATGCCTTTTAATACAAATAAAGCCCCTTGACTCCTTTCGGAATACAAGAGGCTGAGCCAAAGGAATTTCCTTGAGATGAAATGTGGAAGTTTCACAGCGCAAAGATACAGAAAATATCTTGTAATAGCAAAAGATATTGCAGATAGTTTAGGATTTTGAAAGAATATTTATAACATTTACAAAATATTGAATGATATGAAGAATCTAATGATGGCAGTGGTGATGCTGATCACCTGTACAACAAGCATGGCACAAGGAATCCAGGAACCTGAGTATATCGGTCAGGTGGCACTGGTGCAATCAGACAGCAGCCAGGTGGTCCTGGTAAAGGAAGAGGCAGAAATGAAGACCAAGACCTCTGGTTTTGGATACATTCCTATTCCGGGAAGCAGTTTGCTGGACAAGGGTAAGACTTTCTTGAGAGTAAAAGGTAATACTTCACCTAACAAGATAGCCAAGGGAGAGGTACAACTCATTGTAAGAGTGAAGGACAACAACGAAGATCCGAAAAACTCCATTGGGGTGTTCCAGTTTGAGACCAAGAAGAAAGAGCGCAGATTCACGCTTGCCGAAGTTGGATTACTTTCTGGCATGAAGGCAACGACATCCTTCAATACCGTTCCATATGAGGCAAAGAAGATTGGGGCCAGTTCATACATGGTGACCATTGTGAACCTGCAGCCTGGAGAGTATGGTGTGACCACAGCAGATTTCACACATATCTCTACCTTCTCCGTACAATAAACAAGAAGTTACACTTTTAATACTGAAGATTATGGGAGCAATATTCTTATTTCTGTTTTTCATGTGGCTTTTCAAGGGATTTGGCAAAGCCATGAGACATAGTGGTGACACCTTTCGCCCCGATAAATAAGCCAGTAGGTAAAGTTCAACATTTTTTCATATACTCCTCAGCCCACCAGGTCCTCGTGAGAAGACCGGTGGGCTTTTCTTATATCGTTTTTTTAAGACCTTTCCCTAAAACTATTCCTCAGTAGCAGAAGGTCCCAGTATATCGTCATTACAGATAGTGCCAACGTCATTGGTGAGGGCATATCATACTGTCATTTTTTCCATAGGTCTCCATCTCGATACGTATGCTTGATGTCGTAATACAAGACCAGTGCAAGGACCGCAATCAAGATGACAAGGACAAGCAGGGGGATAAGGATAGAACTTCTACTCATCCTACTTGAAAACATGACGAATTGATTCATTCTTATCCTGTACAAACGCTCTCAGATTGGCGTGCCCCTTGTATATGATGCTGTAATCCGTGACCTTTCCCGGGTTACGTCTCTTGAGAGTAAGGGCTATTGTTCTCCCCACAACAGTATTGGGGAAAAACATATATACCTCATCATAATCATCACTGTCCACCACCATATGCATGTAGTTGCTCACATGAGACATCACGATGCAGGCATCATGCTGAGGAAGGCGGAATTCCCTGGAACCCTTCAAGGTATAGAATGCCAGATAATCCATAAAATCATAAAACAGGCAGCATGCCCGATACTCCTTTGCCTTTGGACTGCGCAGGGTTGTTGGTGCATAGCTTTTCAAGGTGACAGGAAACGGGGTATAAAGCTGATGAAAAAACTCAACGCCACCGATGTCATTTCTAAATCCAAAGCCTTGATAATACTTACCAAGACATGAAAATTGAACGCCCTGAATACAGGAAGGCAATTTAGAAAAGCCGTTTTGCTTGAGGTATTTCTCATCCTCATTCTTCAAATCGACAAGACGAATACCATCTTCCACGTGGTTAAATGCGTGGTGTTGTACTCTCATAATTGTTGTCATTACTAGTTGTTTATCACTTGTTGTTATTTAATGCTTGCTGAATCAATGTCTTTAGACCATCACTTGTGCCGCCCAGCAAGAAGTAGTCACTCACGTCTTTCTCCTGCTTGCTGCCTGCAAGAGGAAGATCTATCCGACTCACCGGATAGTGCCCCTGGAGTTCTTCCACCCGTTGGGCAGATTCTCTTCTTCCTGTAGCATCTACGTCATACACAAAAACTATCTTCCCGAATCTCTTCACAAGCTGATCCATGACCAAATGGGGGATTTTAGCCGTCTCACTATTGAAGCAAATGACTGAAAAGCCATGACTGCTCAGAGAAAGAACATCCTTTTCACCGCCAGTAATCAAGAGCATATTCCCCCGGCTGGGAAGTTGGTCCAATCCAAAGATATAAGGACTTGGCAACTCTCCTGCATAAAGAAAACGGTTCTCCGAGCGAGGACGATACACCTTGATGCCCCTATCTTTCTGGAAGAAATAGCCATAGCTTGGCGTCAGGGCAGTGGAATAGATGCAATATTGCTGACCATCAGCCTTTGTAAAATGGCAACTTCTCAAGCTCCTAACCTGAAAACGGTCAAGAGTATCTTCAGTGATACCATAAGAAGCCCAATATGCAAGCTCTTCGTCAGAAAATTCCTTGACCTGCGCTTGATAGGCTATCATACCATGAGGCTGCCGGTTTTCTTCATCTGGGCTCTTCATGCCTGACATAGGAGATGCTTGACGAACCGCCTTGCGGTTTGTCTGCCGGTCAAATACCCCAAGACACATATCCTGATCTATCATTTTCAACAGATGTACAAAATCCGTGGAAGGATTGATGTTCAGGACCTGCGAAGCCACGAAAAAGCAATCTCCGGAAAAGCGACTGTCGCCAAAATCATGCAAATAGTAGTAGGACCTGCCATCAAGTGCCTGGTTACGATAGAGCTTACAGGAAGGATGCTTGTCATCCTCTCTCATGTGACTTCTGAACTTTTTCCTCAGGCATTCCTTTCCAAGATAGTGAACAAAGATATCGAGGCCTCCATCTGTCTTGGCCAAAATCTCATCTTTCTCTTTCATGTCAATCGCGGGAATAGGTTTCAGAACAAAGGCGGAAGTTGAAATCCGGCATGACAACAACGTGCATCATGTGATTCACGCGGTCGGCAGTTCTATCCCCATAGCGCGGACGAATATCACCTGAAGGCAGATTCGTCGTGACTATGGTGAACAAGCGACATTCATACCGATAGGCAATAAGTTCACTGATGGGATCACATACCTGCCCATATTTGACAATACGCTCAGGCTCCATGCCTAAATCATCAATAGCCAATAAAGACACATTGCGATATTCCAGGAAACGCTCATAGTGGTCCACATACAAGTGACAAAGCTCACAGGCGTTCTTCATGACAAGGCCAGCCATTTTAATCTGGGAGGAAGAGGATTTGATGGGGTCTTTCAATCGCAAGGAAAGTATCAGTTTCTGTATGGCATACACCAAAGTGGTTTTCCCAGTACCACCTACACCACTCAGCCACAAGCCTGTTTTATGGTTATGACCTACCAGCCAGAGAGAGATATTGTATAATACCATCTCCAATCCTTTCATACTGACATATTTGATGTTCACATCATTGACCGCCTTGATAAAAGCCTGCAATAAGGCTTTATAACAGGACACATAGTCCAACGGCAATTTAAAGAAACGCTTTCCGTTGGCGGCTGTTTTGATACGATGAACCACCTCTTCTTCCTTGAACAGGAATTTATCCATTACTGCTTCCATATGTTTAAATATTAATAAACGAACTAAAATGTTGATTTATACAGTTGTCCTCCATGAGAAGACCTCGGTGTAAACTTTGAACCATACATAGACTTGGGGTGCTCCAAATTCTGTTTGTTCAACCAATCACAAAAGTGCCTCTGGTAATCTGACAAATCCTTATGCAAACCCTTTCCCCTGCAAGCCATGTCCAGTTCAAAGGTTTCAAGCCATGTCTTTACTTTAGACCGGTCCGGCAGTTTAAAGCGCTGTTTCATCACTTCAAGCCAAGGATCAGAATTTGAGAGAAATGAAAAATAGCTTTCTTTGCTTGTTTTCTTTTCTGCTTCACCATTCTCTTCCTCCCCAAAAATCCCTTCACATGCACACACGCGCATTGATGTTGATTTTCTTTCGTTCTTTACATTATCTCCTTTTATATTAGTTGTCGCTTGTATGTCGATTCCTTGTCGATGATATGACACCTGCGTGTCAACTACTTGTCGCTCGTTTGTCAGCTGTTTGTCGGACAAATTGTCGTCAACTCTATATTTCTCTCTACAACAAGAACTTACAATTGGGTTTAAATCACTGGATAGTGGGGAAGAATTGCCATCAAACAGAGATTGTTTTGTACTGCAAGAATCTTCCAGCTCATCAAGACAACTGAATTCGGATGTAAAACCTTGATAAAGCTCATACTTGCAAACTGTGATCAGGTTTGGATGAGGAGTAGGGGACTTGAAAACCTCAATTTCACCAGTACGCACCAAGTCATTTAGACATGTACTTATCTTAGATGGGGAAATACGTGTTTCCTTATGAAGGGTGTTTTTGCTTAGAGCAAGCTGAGCTCGTTTCAAAGAAGAGCCAACCTGCTGTTGAAAAACAGCATTGAGCAGCAAATGAATGAATAAATGTACCTTTTCCGCATCATGATACCAATTCCATTCAGTAATTTTACGGTACAGCTTAATCCAGCCAATAGTAGCATCTTCATCAGAAAACTGCTGAAAACGACTATAGTCACGTATGGTCACAATGGTTCCTTTATTGCTTGAGTGAACCTTGATATCACCGGTTTGTGATAACTTTTGAAGACAAGTACGGATATTTCTTGGGGATAAGCCCGTATCCTCCGCAATAATAGCAAGACTGGTCACAACCTGACCTGGGTATACTGTCAAGGAAAGATAATCTGTCTTCTTTACATTTGCCTGTAACAGGAAATACAGAAAGACATGTACCGTCTTAGAGTCATGATACCAGCGCCACGAAGTAAAACTTCGAGGCAGTTTAATCCATGAATTATTTAAAGGATTCATCATAGGATGTAATTTTATAAAAATTGATAAGATCTCTTACACAAGCAGTTACGCCTGTGTTTATTAAACACTCTTCCATAAAGTGAGAATATAAATTCCCTATAGAGACTCTTTTGAAGCCTCCAAATATTCTATTTCATTATTACATTTTCTATTATTTTTGTATGATTCTAAAAGAAAGGGTACTTCTTCCAGCTTTAGTTAAAACAAGCAGACTCTCTCCTTTTACTTTTACATTTCTTATTTGAGTCAAGTTCCGACTTCCACGATGCCACTTTACCGAAGACTTTTCCAATATGTCCTTGATAATAATCAGGTGCTTCATGCAAGCATCATAAGACTCCTGCCAATCATAGACCTTCGGGGGAATCTGATACAAAACCCCAACCATCCAGTCTGGCTTGGCTTCACTATGTACTTTCTTTTTTACCTTATACATATTATATCGTTAGTATTGACCAAAATTAATTTTACCATTTAATATGACATGAATTATCCAAATGTCTATGTATGAGATTAACATCAACATTACTTCAGATAGTTGTCATTTTTTAGATATAAACTTACAATCGGTCATGCTTCTAAAATTAATGATTATTTTCATCATTCCTTTACTTAATCTCTTCTATCAACCAAGTAAGATGATAAAAGTCTAATTTCGCTTTCGTTGCAAAAATAACAAATATTTCTGAAAATAACTTACAGTAAAGCTATATTTTAACTTTTATTATGCACAAATGCTCGTTTTTATCGCTATCTACTATATTATTCAAACAATGGGGAGTTAATATATAGCTATACCACCATTAACTATAACCTAAAAATATAGACACTTTTGGGTGTTAAGAGGTATGTCAAAAACATAGAAAAACTGAACTTAGATGAATCAACACACAAAAAAAACTCAAATATGATAGAATTTGATTTATTTTTTGTACCTTTGCGCCATCGTTCTTAGGGACGTGATTTTTGTGGGAAGAAATGTAAAGTGCCTCACTTCTTGATAAATCGCCAAAATTAAAAAGAATGTAAACACGAGGCACGGAGCAGCTCATAATATGTGGGCTGCCATCCGTGTATGTGTTTATAGGCGTTTGGCGATGCCTTCAAGAAGCGTATATGGGGGCAGCCCACTTCTTTTGTATCAAATCTGTAGAATGTCAAACTAACGAATACATAAGTAACTTAGAAGTTTCAAAAATATAAAAGGAATAGAATTCATTTTATTACTTTGTAAACGATATATATAGTCAATTAGTATTCACTTACTCTCTCAAGGTGATTAAGACTATCAACGGAATTCAAAAACAAAAAATAAGAGTATGAGCGGAAAAGAATTAAGAGAATTATTAGCATCAAAGGGTATCCTGCAAAAAGACATTGCAAGACAACTCAACATTACTTCTGGTGGTTTTAGTCAACAGTTAAGGGCTAAAGACATCAAGACAGGATTACTGGAATCCATATGTAAGTACTCAATGTCAAAATGGATTTCTTTTATGGGGGCACCGAATATCTCGAAGGATATGAACTCATCAAGCAATCTGATTTAAAAGAATTCAAATCCAAGCTTGACCAAATACATACATGCTGTAACGAGATCTCAGGAAAGTTGTCTTAGTTCTCTATCATCACGCAATCAGTAATTCTAGAGAACTAAGATCTATAAATTCATTCACTACCCTTTGATTACGGCAATGGGTAGCAAATGGGTTTTGATTTTGACTAAGTCTGATTCTTGTGCCATGACAAGTTCTATATCTTTGTAGGCAGCAGAGGCCTCTTCCAAATCTTCCTGACTACGAATGGCATGAACGATGCCTTTCTCGTCCAGCTTATGGATTTCCTCCGCCAAATTGAGAGTCTTTACAGCTTCAGTTCGGCTCATGATACGGCCAGCTCCATGGGAGCAGCTCTTGAAACTGAGAGGATTGCCAAGGCCTTCCACGATATATGAACTCGTTCCTTGTGAACCAGGTATGATACCAACTTCACCTTCTCGGGCACTTGTTGCACCCTTTCGGTGTATGATACAATTCTCACCAAAATGGGATTCCCAGGATGCATAGTTATGAGCGATGTTGATCATCGGCTCAAACTCAACGTGTGGTATCGCTTCAGATATGACCTCCTGAATTCGATGCATCATCAACCTTCTATTGCACAGACCAAAATCGATACAATACTGCATCTCATTCCAATAATCATTAAACTCCTTGGTCCTCAGTGGCAAGAATGACATATTAAGGTCTGACTTAACCGAAGAAAAGTAACGCTCATTGAGAATGGTTGCCACTCTGTTATAATAATCACATACCTGTTTGCCTAAGTTTCTTGACCCAGAGTGAATCATGATCCAAAGCCATCCTTCATCGTCCTTTTGAAGTTCTATGAAGTGATTTCCTCCACCAAGTGTTCCCACTTGCTTGGTAGCTGATATATATTGACGCTTAACGACAGTCATGCCATCAATATCATGATTTTCAGGCATATACTTCTCATCCTGGGCAACCTTGTGGTGTTCCATTCCTAAAGGAATCTGGTGCCGTATGCCTCGCATGATTTTCTTTCTCAGAACATCCTGTTCAATGGTCTCCACCTGGATATTGGTTTTTACTGCACACATACCACAACCTATATCCACGCCCACGGCATTCGGAATCACGACATTCCTGGTAGCAAGGACTGTTCCTATAGGCATACCCTTTCCGCCATGTAAGTCAGGCATCAATGCCAAATGATGAAAAACAAAAGGCAGGCTACAAAGGTTCGATATTTGTTGCCAAGCCGTTGCGTCACACATCTTTGCCCACATCTTAACAGGGGTTCCATTCATTGCAAATTCTTTCATTTTCTTAATCTCCTATCTTTTTTAGTGCAAAATTACAAAAGCGGTATGCAGTATTTTTGCGTAGGAGCACAAAAACTTTAAATTTTAGCAAAAATCATGTTTGATAAGGCAGACAGGAAGCCTATCTCCGTGCCACTCTTCCAATCAGTTGCCAATGTCTTGGCCGAAGAAATGGCAAGGATGAATGTAGAGGAATTGGCTAGGCAACTGGATTGCAGCAGCAAGATTTTTTCATCCTCTTTCGGGAACTTGCTTTCACCCCTCACTTTTATTATAAGAGGTCTTATGATAAATAGAATGTTTGCAGTACACCCTATTGAGAGGAATCACTATATAACTTTAGCTATTAGTTTTTTTAAATGATAAAGCATTTAAATTGCATTGCAAGGATTATGATAAATAGTAAATTAAATATGGTCTCTATAATGTAATATCAGCCTCTCTTTTGTGCCGTAAATATTAATATCCTATTCTAATTAAGACATGAATGTTATTAGTAGTCTAAAAATAATCGTAAATCTTTAAAGAAATACGTTTAAAAATTTGGAGATTACATAAAATCGTTGTAACTTTGTGCGCATAATAAAATTATAGCAATCATGAGAATTAACAAGATAGATATTGTAAACTTTAAAGGATTCCAGCGTGAAATGAGGGAATTCAAGTCGAATCTTACAGTGGTTATTGGCAACAATACCGCAGGTAAGACTACTTTGCTCAAGGCTTTACAGATAGGATTGGGTGCCTATTTGCAATGTTTGAGTAAACTGCCTAGTACAGTACAATATCGTCGCAACTTTAGTATTCATGATCGCTTTATGGCATTTGATTCAACAGAAAAAGATTATGTCCCAAACGAAGAGCGTACTCGCATCACAATAGATGCAGATTTCTACGTTACTGATTCCATAGAAAATAATGAGCCACAATTTACTCCTATTTCTATTTCATGGTCTCGCGAATTCACTGGTAGTACCACAACTCATAGCAGATCATGTGCAGGGGAACTGATGACTATGGTTTCAGACATGGAAGCCAAAAGATATGAGCATCATGATGGTGCAATATATCCATTAGTCTTATCTTTCGGAGCCAAGAGAACCAGCGATGCCCAGATGAAGATTACCCGTAAGATAAAGGAAAGAGCGTCTAGAATAGAGAAAGCCTACAAATTTGCTCTCCATGACAAGGTTGACTTTGATGGTGCTATGGAATGGTTAGCTCGTTACGATAAAAATGTCAAGGATGGAAAAGAATTTGAGGGAACTCGCGAAGCTTTCTTTGAGGCACTGCAAACAGCTATTCCTGCTTTGTCAGAAATCGATTTTGATCATGGTGAAATAGAAGCTGTGGTATCGGTAACAGGACATATTCCCTCTCGCCATCATTTCTCTTACATGAGTGATGGACTTCAGTCAATGATTAATATTGTAGCAGAGATTGCCCATCGTTGCATCGAATTAAATGGTTGCTTGGGACGGAATGCTGTTAAAAAGACACCAGGTGTTGTGATGATAGATGAGATTGATCTCTATCTGCATCCTCATTGGCAAAAGCATGTGCTTCAGGATTTGGCTCAGGCTTTCCCTATGATTCAGTTCATTGTATCTACCCATAGTCCATTTATCGTTCAGAGTCTTCAAAAGAATCAGCTTATCAGCTTCGATGAAAATGTAATGATAGAAGGTGAACCTTACCGAGAATCATTAGAGGATATTACTGCCGATCGAATGGGTTTGGAACAGAATATTAGAAGTAAAAGATTTCAGGAGATGCAGGAAATCGCAAAAAATTACTTCAAGTCGATACAAAAAGGAGAAGAAGACAAGAAATTGTTGGAGAAGCTAAGAGAGATTGAAGCTACCTTCAGCGATAATCCTGCCTATCTTGCTTTATTACAATCTGAATATAATACGAAAGGAAATTAGCCGATGAGACCAGTAGAGAAAAAGAATGTTGGCGAAACTGTCTCTTATGTAAATTCCAAGAATCAAACAATAACAGAGACTATACAAGAATACTATTCTCCCTCACTGCTGTCCCGTTTAGAAATCATCGGGCCTGAAAAGGCTAGGATATAGCCAAT
>OCPX01001831.1_pt1 | contig 14885 bp, 17 predicted proteins | sample 1538771 | NCBI WGS metagenome assembly OCPX01 (sample SAMN04571725, study PRJEB22368) | human gut metagenome | biome: human gut; material: stool | host: Homo sapiens | place: Luxembourg | collected 2012-11-01 | reverse complement strand
TGAATATATGATAGAGTTATCTTAACTCTTATATATAATAAGGTATAAAGGGTTGTAATCCATCTTTTCGAGGATTACAACCCTTTTTCTATTGACATTAAAGGGGTCTCCATGTCATAATTATCAATTTATGATAATCATCAAATGATAAAATTCCTTATTTCATTATCATTTTATGATAATCACTTTATGATAATCGGAATAAAAGTTGTATCTTTGCAGAAGAAACAGCAAACGTTGAATATATAATTAAGGTATAGATATGGTAATGAAGAATCCTTTTGTCACAAATGGTTACGCCGGTCCGGAATACTTCTGCGACCGTATGGAAGAAACCCAGCATATCACAGAGATGCTGACCAATGAGAATAACATGGCTCTGATTTCCCCTCGACGCATCGGAAAGACAGAGCTGATTCACCATTGCTTTGCCCAGCCAGTCATCCAAAAAGATTATTATACTTTTATCATAGACATCTATTCAACCAATTCCGTCAGCGATCTGGTCAATATGTTCGGCAAAGCCATTATTGATGAACTTCGCCCTAAAGGCAGAAGCGCTTGGGAGAAATTCCTGATAGCACTCTCTTCTCTCCGTTCAGAAATCTCTTTCGATATCAACGGGGCTCCAGTTTGGGGAATAGGCATCGGCAACATAGTAAATCCCGAAATTACGCTTGATGAGATATTCTCTTATCTCAACCAAGCCGACAAGCCATGTCTTGTTGCCATCGACGAGTTTCAGCAAATCACCAACTATGCCGACAACCGCATAGAAGCTTTACTCCGTACCTACATTCAGCGATGCACCAATGCCCACTTCATCTTCTCGGGTTCTCACCGCCATCTGATGGCAGAAATGTTCACATCTCCTGCCCGCCCATTCTATCAGAGCGTAACGCTGATGAACCTGAAGCCTCTGGATGTGGAGAAATACAAGGAGTTTGCCACAGCCAAGTTCGAGGAGCGCAACAAACATCTAGATACTGCCATTATCGGAGAACTCTTCGCCCGTTTCGGTGGTGTCACTTCATACATCCAGCGAGTAATGAATGTTCTCTTCCTCAAGACTCCCGAACAGGGTACCTGCACTCTGGATATGGTAGATGACGCCATCAACTACAATCTCAACATGGCATCAGACACCTACGAGACCCTTCTGCGCCAGATGCCGGAAAAGCAGCGCAATGTCTTCATCGCCATCTCTGCAGAGGGCGAAGCCAGAAGCGTAAAGAGCGGAGCCTTCGCAAAGAAATATCATCTCCCGTCGCCAAGCTCTGTAAATTCCGCCCTGAAGGGATTGCTGGAGAAAGATTTCATCACCCAGCAGGATGATGCCTACGTGGTATATGACAAGTTCTTCGATTTGTGGCTGAAGAAGTATCTGAAATAGTATAAGGTGATTCCAATATTTTTTGTTACCTTTGCACCTAAATTTAAATATATATTCAATATGGCTATTATAAAGACAGTAGAGGGAAAGACTCCTCAATGGGGAAAGAATTGTTTTATCGCTGAGAATGCCGTACTGACCGGCGACTGCATCCTTGGTGATGACTGCAGCATCTGGTATAGTGCGGTATTGCGCTCTGACGTGGATGCCATCAGATGTGGAAACAGAGTGAATGTACAGGATTGCGCCTGCATCCATCAAACCGGTACGATGCCTTGCATTCTGGAGGATGATGTATCTGTGGGACATGGTGCCATCGTCCACGGAGCCACAGTCAGAAAAGGCGCACTCATCGGTATGAATGCCACCGTGCTTGACAAGGCTGATATCGGTGAAGGAGCTATCATTGCTGCAGGAGCTGTAGTTACCCATGACACCAAGGTTCCTGCACATGAGATTTGGGCGGGTATTCCTGCCAAGAAGGTGAAAGCTTGCGCTCCCGGCCAAGCCGAAGAATTTGCCAAGCATTATTCCGGCTACATCAAAGACTGGTATCTGAAGGAAGATAAATAATCACTTTATGATTATCATAAAATGAGAATAAAACGCCATTTTTATCTTTTATAGAAGATAAAAGCAAAATATTTAGGATTTTCATCCATTATAAAAGATAAAAATCGTATATTTGCAGAAAATTTCATTTATAAGTGATAAAAATATGGCAACTATTATTCGTCAATCATATATCGACAAGATAGAAAAATATCTTGGAAAGGAGACCATCATCGTATTAGTAGGTCAACGTCGTGTAGGTAAAAGCTGCATGATGAAAATGATTCGTGACCGCAAGAAGGCAGATGACTGCAACAATATCATCTTTATAGATAAGGAGAAAAGAGAGTTTGACTGCATTCAGACCTATCAGGATCTCAACGACTATATCAGAGAGCACTTTCAGTCCGATAAACATAACTATATCCTTATCGATGAGATACAAGACATCAAGGAATTTGAACGATCCATCCGAAGTTATCGCACAGAACCCAACACCGACATTATCATCACAGGTAGCAATGCCCGCATGCTGAGCAATGAACTGAGCACACTCATCGGTGGCAGATATAAGGAAATCTATATCCAATCGCTGAGCTATAACGAGTTTCTGGAATTTCATCAACTATCAGATAATGACGAAGCACTTGCTCTGTACATTCAGTATGGTGGCCTGCCTGGTCTGGCAAAGATAGGTCTTGAAGAGGATGATGCACGTGAATATCAAATGGATATTTACCATACCGTCTTACTTAAGGATGTCATTATGCGCAACCAAATAAGAAACGTGCCATTCTTAGAGAATTTAGTACGTTTTCTCGCAGACAACACCGGTAAGTTGATTTCCGCCAACAGTATCGCCAAATATATGAAATCACAAGGCGAATCTATAACGTCCACGGCTATCATCAATTACATATCCTTCCTTTGTGAAGCCTATATCCTGCACAAGGTGAACCGCTATGACATCCACGGCAAACGTATCTTTGAAACCAACGATAAGTTTTATTTTGAAGACAACGGCATTAGAAATGCCATTGCCGGGGGAACACGTGAAGGAGACATTGAGAAAGTGATAGAGAATATCATCTATCAGAACCTCATACGCTTGGGCTATCAAGTTTATGTAGGACAACTGCAAGCTGGAGAAATCGACTTTGTATGTACCAAACCAGGCGGCGAACGCATCTACGTGCAAGCTTCCTATATCATAGCCGACGATGCAACCAGAGAGCGTGAGTTTGGCAATCTCCGTGCCATCAAGGACAACTACCCGAAGTACGTTATCTCCATGACTCCTCTGCTCACCAAAAATGATGATGACGGCATCACGCACCTGCATCTTCGCAAGTTCCTGACTGAAGGAATATAAAAACGATAGAACAAACCTATTACATAGCCATTGCCATAACCTTCGTGGCACTCTCAACGGTATTCAATTGCGCACACAGTGTATTCGCATTTTGAACCCCCCAAAAACCTTAATGACCGAAAATGACCGTGACCTTAATGACCGGAATTCTCGGTAGAACGAAAAAGACCGCTCTCCTCGTATTGAGGTGAGCGGTCGATTTATTTATGGATGAGTCTGCTTATTATAATAAGGTAGACTCCATGTTCTTTATCCCATGCAGCTCGTTACTCCGAGCGTAGTAGCGATAGCGGTCAGTATGCTGATGGCTATCTGAAGAATTGTTTTCCAAGTGTTCGCTTTCATTTTTTTGAATGTTGAATGTTGAGTGTTGAATGTTGAATTTTTTGTGGGCGGATAGGCTGGACTAGGGGCTAGCACCCTAGCCAGTCTATCCTTGGGCTATTCAAGGCCGTCGCCAGTATCGTCCTTGCCGGTAGTGCCGCCGCCTGATTCAGAGCCTTGGCCGTCGCTGCCGGTCTGACCGGTGTTTGAACCACCTGGGGTAGAACCGCCTGGCGTATTATCCGGAGTGGTTGGGGCGTTGAGGTCAACGTTGGTCTTACCCTCCTTAATCGCCTTGATAACGGCTGCCTGAGCACTGCGGCTGGCTACGAGGTTGAACTCGGCGTCATCGCGAAGGTTCTTGAACTCCTGACCTGGCTCCCACTGAACCTTTACGCCGGTGATGTTCTGCGAGGTGAACTTGTCGGCATCCTCAGCACCCTTTGAGGTGAGAAGGAGAGAGAAATCACCGAGATCGCCCAGACGAATCTTCTTGCCCTCAAGCAACATCTCACGCATGCAGTCTACGGCGATGTAGAGGATGGCGCTGATGTCGGCTCTTGAATAAACACTTCCATGAGAGGTGATGTGCTTGGCAAACTTCTCGATGGTCATGATGTCGGTGTACTGTGAGATGGCGAAAGCGTTCTGCTTCTCGGTCTTCACGAGTTCCAGGTCCTTTGGGTCAGGGGTTGTACCCTCCTTCTTCGCCTGGTTGATGCGTGACTTCGCCTGGTTGATTTCCAGAAGATTTGCGTTCACGCTACGCATTACGATGCTGTAATTAATCATACTATGTTATGCTTTAAAGAGTTTATTTAATCACAATTTCCCAGATGCTTTTTCTTGTCCTTTTCAGAGTCTTTATTGATGACCGGCGCCTGTCATCTTTTGCTCCCTGTCTCGGTCTTCATAGATGACCGCCTTTAGGTACAAAATAGCTTTCTTTCGATTGCTGGTGCAAAGGTACGAAAAAGCGCTGTAGGAAGCAATACTTTTCCGGCAACTTGAATTCAGTTTTCCGGAATCTTGTGAAATGGAGCCTTTCGAGAGTAGGTGAAGAGAGTCATGGCAACGGGCTGCATCCGGTCATTAGTGACCGGTCATTATCGGTCATTAAGAAAAATCACTTCCGGTCATTTAGCCCCTATAATATATATTAAATATTTTAATATTATATTATAGCTCTTTTTTCGTCCCCCCCCCGAAAACCTTAATGACCGAAAATGACCGGGCATTAATGACCGGATTCTGAGGCTTTAATTAATACTCTTTTATGCTAGTATTGTACTTGTAATTTGTTCTGTATTAATGATTTATAATAAGCCATTATATATTTTTATCTGTGTATAAATGTATAGAAATAAGCTACATAAGTCAGCGCCCTTTTCCTACAATATCGTTGCTTCTTTGCCCCATTTTTCGCCTTCCCTTCGCTCTCATTTCTGCCATAAATGCCCTTTCTTTGGAGCATGAATTGATGTGAGGAAGAGCATTTTTGCGTTTTTCCCTTTGGAAATCTATAAAACCACTTTGATATCAGTTCTTTTGCTTCTTTATATAGAAGAGTAAAAATATCGAACATAGCTATCATAAGTATGTTTTATATCATTATCCTTTGCATAGTTTCTTCCTTTAATATTGCTCTGTTTTGGGCGGTAAGCATTATTTACATAATCAGCTTTTATACTCATTTCCTTGTATAAAAGGTTAAAATCCCTAGGTAAGTCTTTTTCTACATTTTTGTGTTAATATTTATAATAAAATGTAGATGTTTCGCAATTATTTTGTACCTTTGAAGGCAATTCTGCTATAAAAAGCAGGCTATAAATATAAAATTCAAACTTGAATAAACTTATAAACAAATAAATAAACATAGAAGACCATGTCTGGATTTGCAATTTACAACTACAATTTCTTACGCATCATAAGACCTAACGAAGAATATCAACTTGAGTTCCCCGACTGGGTAAAAGTAAATGTGCAAGAATCATTTGAAAATCGCCAGCAATTGCTTGAAGAGCTTTTGCTGGCTGATTTCGAGAAACCATTCCCGTTTGAGAATGCCAGAAAGAAACCATACTGGCACAAACAAATAGTGAAACCACAAGATAATGTCTATGTGATGCGTGTGGCAAATGTTACAAACGTAACGATTACCGACGAACACCTGATGTCTCAAAAATATGCTGATTATAGAAATTGTCTGGTCATCATCGACAATCGCCCAGGAATCCAACGCATCGCCATAGAGCGAAAATCTACGGCTTTCAGCCATACAAAAACTGTGGCTAATATTCTCGAAGCATCCTTCTGCAAACTGCTGAAGAGTAAACTGTTGAAGGTTGAACTATCTGCGGTTTACAGTTCGAATGTGTTTTGGGATATGCTGAAAAAATACCCTAATGGCTTCAGTAAAGTGACTTTTCATTTCCCTCATCTCAATTTAGATCGTCTGACCAAAGTGATGGATAAATATCTCAAAACTGCCCGTGAGGATTGGGATAGTGATCTTGATTTTACATTCGGTGCAAACGAAGGTGGTGCGGTAAAAATCGATCCGGAAAATTCGCGCCAGACTGCACTTATTGCAGGCGCATCAGGAGCGGGAGCATGGATAAAGATGCTTCCAAATGGTGAAAAAGGAAAGGCTATATTATGCGGCAAAAACCAATTCGTGGTGCGTGAACTCGATTCTGAGGTGTTTAATAATCTGGTAATCGGAGCACAGCCGATTCCTGGCATGGGACAATCTGCTATGGATAAGGTGAAGAGTTTTATGAAGGATATGCCGGATACATTTACTCATTAAGCTGATTAGGGGATGGAAAAGTTTGAACGTTTTTCGGAGGAGAGACTTACCTCCTTACGTGCCCGTTATAGGGGCGATGATTTGTTTAGAACCTGGACATGGATTCTCTGTTTGCTTGAGCAACAACTGAACGGTCTAAATGCTGTAGAAGTATGGAGTGAAACGGAAATGATTCGCCAGAAACTGTCTGCAATCAAGGAACATCGTGATAATGAGGTAGAATTTCTCTATGGCGAACTAAAGAATCGGCATCAGTCAGAAAAAACCGCTGTCATCATTCTTACTGTACTCTTCACTCAAATGTGTGATGCAGAATCCAGTAATGAGGAGGATGATGCTGTGCAAAATCCGAATCGAGCAGTGTGTTCGGTCTTGGCTCATCTTCTGATGAATCCGAAAATAAGATCTTTCACTGAGAAGTTGATCAAGGCATTCAAGCATCGTCGCTACGATAACGAGGGAAATAAGATTATTTTACCCGTAACAGACTATTTGAATGTGAAATCTCCTTTGGAATTGATGGACGAAGAAGCTAAGGTAAAAGTGGAGAGATGGGTAGAAGAGATAGAGAAACTCACACGGGGAATCAGAGGCTTTCTGAACATAGACTGGACTGTTTACGATACTATTTGGAGGAATATTTGTGCTGAACAAGAAATTTCCCTTTTGCTCAAAAAGGAACAACCTCGAAACAATAAATGGGGATTTAATCTGAAACTGGTAGCGAATGTTCTTGGCATATTGCATGTTACTCCTTATGGTGATGGTTTCGTGTTAGCAGGAAGTATCCAAACAATCAGCGATGCTGTAGGAGTGAACGTGAGAGCCTATATTGGAAACCATGCCGATTTTGGATCCAGTAATACTACTTTAACCAAAGAAATGCATGCTAAAATAAAGCTATTCATATTATCTGCAATCGGATAAAAAAGCAGCTGTTACAGATAAAGATAATGAGGGCGTTGATGGAATAGTTCTGTCAGCGCCCTCTTTCTGTCTGATTACCAGCAGATAAGCAGCTGATAAGAAATAGCCTCCTTATTTTTTTATGCGTATTTTTATCTACAGACTAATATTCTTATCTTTGCGCTCGGATTTGGGAATCAGTTTCTCATTTCCGAGTTTTTTTATTTTAGTATTAACCTGAGCGGAGGCGGGGAACCTCACAAAGTGATTGAAGATGGCCATCGGGAATCCACGGCTTCTCTCGCAAACCGATCAGGAATCATGGCAGAAAAAAAACATCAGCTTACGGCTCTGGGCATTGCCTATGAAGCCGTCATCAAGCTGGGCTATACGCACAGCAAACTGGCAAGGCTCGACAGCAGCATCAACTATCCTACGCTGAGGAATATCAGAGACGGGAAGGAGATGAAGAAAGCTACGGAGCGGTTCTATCTGAAACTCTTCTTCGACCTTATTAATAAGGAATATGAACGGCGAATGGCCTGTGGGGGCGACGGAGCCGTCAGCCTGCTTATCGTGATGAAAAACATCCTTGAAGCGGAGCTGAAATAAAAAGTGGTGAAAAGATGAGGGGGCATTCTTTCACCAACTATTACGCCGCATCGAAAGTGTTGCTATCTTTGCACCAGCTTTAGCAAGGTTGGGCGGATTAAAGAAAACCTTAAAGGAAGGTTAGACCTTGCGGTTTATAGATTATGAACGGAATGTTTATGAGAGTGGTGCAGCAGGGTGAGGCTTTCGCTGTACAGAGTCAGAAAAGTGAGAACGGACAGATGATGAAATGCAACATCGTTCTCCAGGAGATGGGCGGCAAGTATGAGAACCAGTATGCTGCTGCAATGCTGGGCAACATTGCCCAGTGTAAGTTTGCTCCGGGAACATTGGTAGCGGTTACGCTCCGCTTCACGACCCGTGAGTATAATGGTCAGGTTTATCAGGATATCCTGGTTACGGACATAGAGAAACTTGGCAAGTAATTAATCTTGAATTGAAATAGGTGGCGTGAGAATTGTCCCGGGATAATTTGCGCAAACTGAAACTTACGACACTTCTTTCGTTCATCTTCAATTTTAATTTAAGATTTATGAAAAAAGCAAATAAGAAGCAGGTTAATAACCAGCAGGTGAATAATAACGGCTGCCAGCATGTGCAGCTCGGTGGTGTGGCTTACTATGATGATAAGCAGTATTTCCTCTTCAGTCCTGATTCTGTAAATCAGGGTGTTGTAGAAGCCTTTCGCCGTCATGGTGTGGCTCAGCAAATGCAAGACGGAACATTTGATTTCGTAGCAGTTTCTAAGCCGAAAAGCCAGTCGGAACTGATTAAGAAACTGGCGCACGGTCGTTTGAGCAAGACCAAGGATGGGGCTATTCAGCTCACGCTGAAGGTGTTCTGCCATGAGGGACTCAACATCGCCCAAACGCTGACTGTTGAGTCAGCAGAAGGGGCTGATGCTTTAGTGGATTATCAATTAAAACGATAAGTAATAAGATAGATGAGTTGTTATTTAATCAAGGTGGAGAATGGGCACAAGGTTGCCCGCTCCATCACTTCGGAAGAGGAGTATAAGCTGTTGCGTGGAAGCAATGAGCAGAAGGCGAATTTGCGTCTGGCTCGTGCCGGAAACGATGCTGCGAAAAGAAGACTGGTGCAGTTTAATTATTCCGGCCATTATCCGCAAGGCGTGGTGAAGGGAATGAAACTGCCAAGCGGTGCTTTCGGGTTTGATATGGATGAGCCGGAGGCTTTTGCCAAGGCTGCCAAGCTGCTGCTGAAGGAACCGGACAAGTACGGACTTCTGATGCTGGAACGCAGTGCACGACAAGGCGGACATGCGGTGTTTGAACGCGAAAAGGGCAAGACGGTTCTGGAGAATCAGGTGAGGATTGCTACGATGCTCAAGTGTGAAATGGATACTTCGGCTCACGACATTAATCGGGTTTATTTCACTACCACATCGGATGACGAAGATCTGCTCTTCCTTTCGCCACGGCTCTTCAAGGATGAATATGATGAGGCTGCTGTGGCTGCTGAAGGGAAAGTCCTGGAAGAGCGTGAAAGATACGGACAGGAGGAACTACCGGAAGGAGCGCACAAGGCAAACAAGCATTATGAGCCTTGGAAGGAAGAATTCAAGAAGGATTCTCAAGGGGTTTTTAAGGGTCAGGAATTTAAGAATTCGAGAATTTCTACTTCTGCTGCGTCAACTTCTGCTGCGTCAACTTCTGCTACTTCAACTACTTCTTCTGCTCAGGACAATTATCTCGGGATTCCTTATGGGGAAATCATTAAGAAGTGGTGGCAGATGTATAATGATGGGCAGGAGCCGATGCGCTCCAACCGCAATACGCTGACCTTTGAGCTGGCTGTGAACCTGCGCCACATCTGTGGTTTTGACCGCAATCAGCTGGCTCAGATTATTCCCTGCTACGATGGGTTTCCCGAACAGGAAAAGATGGCTTGCATCAACTCGGCATTGAACGAGAAAATCACGCAAATGCCTAAGCGACTGAAGGATGTGCTGGCTGCGCTGAGACAGGAGAAACTGAAACAGGGGTCTTCAAACGGGAACGCAGATGAAGACAGCGAGGCGCTGGTGAATGCCTTGGACGAAGCTAACGCCAAGGATGATCTGTTCTATTACGATGCTTTACCCAAGATGCCACAAGGCGTGCGTGATTCCATCAGTGCTGTTGGACCGGCTCTGGCAATGCCAGTGATTACAGCCATCTGTCCTGCAATCGGAATGCTTGCTACTGGCGTGAAGGTTTCCGTTCACGGCAAGATGAACTCGCTGAACCTTATCTCCTACATCGCCGGTGATTTTGCATCAGGCAAGGGAAGCATCGACCCTGTGGTTGATACATGGACTTCGGAAGTGAAACAGATGGACAAAATGTATCAGCAGCAGGAGGATGAATGGAGAGCCAAGAAGCGTGCGGCTAAGAACAAGAAGGAGCAACCGGAAGAACCAAAGCTGCCTGTAAGATGTCTTACTTTAAATAATACGGTGGCTAACCTTGCAGAACGACTGGCTAATACTGAAGGCAAGCACGCCTTCTCGTTCACTCCGGAAGCTGACACTGTAGCACAGAAGTGGAAATCGGCAATGAGCGACTTTTCTGTCATGTTAAGACAGGCTTACGACGGAACGAGCTATGAGCGCGAGGCAAGAAGTGCAGATGCGGTGAATGTTCATATCGAACATCTTTTGTGGAACGTTGTGATGTGCGGAACGCCAGATGCACTCTATCGAGTAGTGAACAATTATACGGATGGTTTCCAAAGCCGTATTGTCGTGGCGCGAACGCCGGACAACACGTTCACTCCGCTTACAGACAATCTCTTTGTGCTGACCGAAACTCAACGTGAGCACATACGGCAGATAGCTCATCTCTTGCCCCTGATGGAGGGCGAGGTGGTTCTGCCTAAGTTGGAGAATAAGGGCAGGGAGTGGCTGGAACAGATACGATTGGAGACCATGAAAAATGACGACAAGGTGAAAGCCCGCCAGCGTTTCCGTATCTGTCCTACCACGATGAGAATGATGACCTGCATCATGCTCTGTAAGGTAGCTGAGACGCTGATTCAGAAACATGGTTTCCAGGGTGCCGAGAAGCAGCTGAAACAGAATCCGCTGTTATGGAAGGAAATGATCGTAAAGACGCAGACACCAACCATGCTCGAAGCCTTCAATATCCTGGCAGATTATCAGTTGGACAATGCACTCTACTTCTTCCGTAGTCGCATAGAGGATGCATTCTCATCCAAGAGTTATTGCGGTCAGACAACTTATGATCGTTCCCGACGCGGCAAAAATGATTCCATCTTCGAGCGGCTTGACGTTACTTTCTCCTTCGAGCAGGCATTGCAGCAAAGTATTGCGGTAAAAGGAGCAAACGTTACTCGGGAGGTTGTTAGACAGATGTTGAAAAACTGGAAGCGACAGGGATTGATAGGTGTGCTGCCCGATATGCGTTACCAGAAGGTTCAACCTACTGTATAATAGAGGTTCAAAATAAGTGACTATTAATACATCCGGTCATTAACGGTCACGGTCATTTTCGGTCATTAAGGATTTTCAGTAACGAAATCCTTAATGGCCCTATCAATAAATCAATTTTATTATTAGATATTTATGGAAATAATCATTTATCGCCGTCGCTTTACCCGATGGGGAGTAGATGGCACATTAGTAATAAAGGGTACGAAAGTTTGTAATACCATAGAACATCCTGAGCGTTATTTGCCTGCAGGAGACTATGAGATAGCTTTTGTTTCTATAGCTAATAAGAGTAGGAAAATGCCTGTTATCCTGAGGAAGGGACAGGCTGTTTGGGAAGTGGGCATCAATTCTCCTTGTCTCAAGCCCGGAAATGGTCCGATGACGCTGAAATATGGATGCATCATTCTGGGTAAGGCTGTAGCCTCTGGGCTGGTAATTCATTCTCAGGAATACTTCGACCGACTTTGTGAACGATTAAGGAAGGCTTCTAAAAAGATGGAGTGTATCAAGTTACGTATCATAGATTGGGGTAGTGATGATATCTCGATAGCATTTTAGGATTTCCACCCTAACATTCATTCATTTAAAATAGTAATATCATGCGTAAGATAAAGGAAATCATCATTCATTGCAGTGCGACCAAGGAAGGTCGCAACTTCACCGTAGCGGATATTGACCGCTGGCACCGGGAGCGCGGAATGCGCTGCATAGGTTATCATTTCGTGATTTATCGTGACGGCAGCATTCATGTAGGCCGTGCGATAGAGGAGGTTGGCGCCCATTGCAAGGGCCATAATTCCATCAGTATAGGCATTTGCTACATCGGCGGCTTATCAAAGAAAGGCAAGCCGAAGGATACAAGAACCCGAGACCAGAAAGCGGCAATGCGCTCGCTCATCGAGCAGCTGAAGGAGGAATATCCATTAGCCACGATTCATGGTCATAATGAATTTGCCAACAAAGCCTGCCCCTGCTTTGATGTGAAGAAGGAGTGGGGCTAACAGATAGGGAACGCACTGCGTTCCCTATTTATACTTATTACCTGATGCGCCATTCGTAGAACATTACATCAAGTCACACTTCTCCCCAGTGTTCTTCTCAACCTTCTCGCCATCTTTCAGGATGCGAGCCTTATAGCCAAACTTCTCAAAACCTTTCTGGAGTTTCTCTGGGGTTGTCTTGTCGGCATTATACTGTACTGTGACTGTCTGGTCTGGCACAGAAGTCTCAATGCTCTTGATACCCTTCTCAAAGCGAAGGTTGCTCTTGATTTTATTCTCACAAGCCGCACAGTGCATCTGTGGGGTTGTGGTAAACACTACGGTCTTGATGTCCTTGGCAAAGGTTACCATTGCCACCATCATCATTGTGAACATTACTAAAATCTTCTTCATAACTTTTCTATTTGCTTTAATCATTCAACTTTAAACATTTTCAATTAAAAGTGTACTCTCACTCCTGCGTAAAACATCCTGCCCTCTACAGGTCCCCAAACCAAGGTTGGCTCGAAATCGCTTCCCCATGGGTTGCCGGCACCATAGATAGGAGTTTTCTGCTTGAAACCAGTCAGGTTCTCGCCTCCCACATAGATACTCCAATGGCGGAACCATCTCGTAATCTGCGCACTCACTTGCCCGAAGCTATGGAAACGAGGAGACCATGACTGGCTTCCATCTGCCAACTGGTAAGGCTCAGGATTTCTGCCTCCACCATTCAACTGCATGGTGGCATCAAAAACTGACATAGGGAGAAGAAAAGATGAAGAGGGAAGATTAAATTGCAGATGAAATACAATATGCATACTGCCCAGAAAAGAATATGGCCTCAATTCTGACAACTCCATCATTTTTACTTTCGAAACCGCCATTTCGGAAAAACAAGAAGCACACAAACAAATAAAAAAACTTAAATTAGAGAACAAACAAGCTGATATTCAGGATTTTTTATTATCTTTGCATTCGAAACCGCCATTTCCGAAACAGCGGTTTCGAAAAATAACATCAAAAAGAAACTTTAAAATTATAGAAATATGAAGTTCTTTGGAAGACAAAACGAAATAAAAGAATTGCAAGAGATAAGAAATCTATCTTTGCAAACGGCCCGTTTTACAATCGTAACCGGACGCCGACGTAGCGGTAAGACATCCTTATTGATAAAAGCATACGAGGATGTTCAGGATATGCTGTATTTCTTTGTTGCAAGAAAGTCAGAAGCAGAACTCTGCAGAGATTTTATCGAAGAGATGACGAGCAAACTTCAGCTTCCTATTCTCGGTGAAGTAACACGCTTTGCTGACATCTTTAAATATCTGCTTCAACTATCCAAGATTCGCCCTATCACTCTCATCATTGATGAGTTTCAGGATTTCAAGCGGGTTAATCCATCAATCTTTTCAGATATGCAAAAGATATGGGACCTTAACAAACAGGAAGCTCATATTAATCTTGTGGTCTGCGGTTCTGTTTATTCACTTATGAACATCATCTTTAAAAATAACAAGCAACCTCTTTATGGTAGGCAGACTGGAGAAATAAAAGTCACTCCATTTCCCCCTTCTGTCATTAAGAAAATTCTCTCTACATATAATTCAGCCTATACCAATGATGACCTACTGGCTCTCTACAGTTATACAGGCGGAGTAGCAGAATATGTAGAAATGATGATGGATGCAGGAGCCACGACCAAGGAACAGATGACAGAGCGGTTTATTGCAAAAAACTCTTATTTCATCTACGAAGGAAAAAATATGCTGATAGAAGAATTTGGCAAAGACTATGCCCGCTATTTCGAGATACTGCAACTTATCGCTTCAGGCTACACAACCCGAGGTGAAATAGAAAGCATCATGAAAATAGAACTTTCGGGCTATCTCACCAAACTGGAGAACGACTATAGCTTGATCTCCCGTTATATACCGATGTTCCAAAAGACCAATCGCAACATTCGCTATCAGATAGAAGACAACTTCCTTCGCGTCTGGTTTCGCTACATCTACAAATATGGATACATGATAGAGGTTGGCGCCAATAAAAAACTAAAAATGGTCATGGATAAGAGCTACACTACATACACCGGCAAGGTTCTGGAAAGATATTTTATTGCCAAGATGATAGAGAGCGAAGAATATACCCAGATAGCCTCCTGGTGGGACAGAAAGGGAGAGAATGAAATCGATATTATCGCTGCCGATGAACTGGAGCAGAAGGTTATTTTTTATGAGGTAAAACGCCAAGCTAAGGATATAAATATCGGCATTTTAAAAGATAAAGCCGAGCATTTCTTCCAAGCTACAGGAAAATTCAAGAAATTCGATATCGGATACCAAGGATTGTCGATGGAGGATATGTAAAAAAAAGCTTAAGAATTTGTCTTACAAAGACATAAAATAAGAGAGAAACAATTTTATAAGGATAATATTGACTCATAAGAACAAATGAAAAAAGGACTATTTGCACTCGCG
>OCPX01001827.1_pt1 | contig 14907 bp, 9 predicted proteins | sample 1538771 | NCBI WGS metagenome assembly OCPX01 (sample SAMN04571725, study PRJEB22368) | human gut metagenome | biome: human gut; material: stool | host: Homo sapiens | place: Luxembourg | collected 2012-11-01 | reverse complement strand
ATAAGTGAAACTTAGCGAAACTTAAATTATGCCCAATATGGAATGTACTTTTTATATCTTGGTGCTGTATCCGGGTCCATTACTTTAATATATCCACCTTCGACAGCACTGGTAAGAAGTCTTGATGCCTTGGCCTTCTCTTTTTCTCCCAGACCAAATATTTTTCGAATATCTGAATTAGAAATACCTTCAAAATTGACATATGCTAGACACGCCTGCATATAGCAAGTCCGCATCCGATCTTCTTTGGTAGTTAATTCAAATGGTACTTTTGCAAACAATATTGCTTTTGTGAATTGATTATTCTGATTTTCAATTCTCGGAGCAAGCAGCTCATTTTTACCGGTTGCTTCAACAATCTTATCATAACCACTGCCACGCTCCTCACAAATACCACATTTGTGCATAAATCCGGCAATGTTTTCATTTCTGGATACTGGCACCGAATCTACAATTCTTTCGATTGCCACCAATGGTGCTCCGGCATTTGAAAACTCGATTCGATTTTTAAACACCTCCACCATTGGATTCGTTCCCCTTTGCTGAAGATCCTGATGTATCATAGCATTTGCCAGCAACTCACGGATAGCGATTTCTGGAAAACTGACAACAGATTTTCTCGTAGCTTCCACAATGACTTCTTCTTGCGGAATAATTGTCATAATATACTGCACGATTTCTTCATGTGAAAATGCATAACCTGCACAAAATTCCTTTTCTCTTATAGCATCCAATCTGGAATTTTCCTTGTACCAAATAACTCGAACCGATCTCCTATGCAAAGATTCGAATTTTTTCAAATCTTTTGCAATCATCAAAGCACCCATATTCGTGATATCCCATGTCCCAGCGTCATTTTTCATAATAAATTTTTCATGTTGCAGGTCTTCTAGTACCTTATCTCGATTTCTCGGAATCGGCATTTCAAGTTTGTCATAATATTTAGAATAATCCAGTAATGACACCATTTCATCCTCATTCAGATTTCCCATCGCAATTCGCAATTCATATGGTGTGGAATCAAATGTTCTCCACAATTCTCTTTCTTTATCCGGATACTCTTTTAAGTTCTTTTTATTTGTTCCAATTCTTATATATTCCCCACCAGCGAACTGTACCGGCTGTTTTTCTGCACAAGGAATCTCCATCAGCACAACCATTCCTTCATCCATCGGAACCTCAAAAAATCGGAAATTAATTCTTGGTGAAAGCATCCTGGAAAGCCATGCTTCCAATTCCTCATTTCCCTTTTTCATTTTGCGATACTGAAATTCAGTGCCTACAATTTTGTGCGTTGCATCATCCACACCCCAAACAAGATATGCTTTTGGTCGTTCGCATAATGCTGCTGAATTGCTCAAAGCAGAAATATATTCACCAATCATCTGTGGCTGTTTATTATTACATTTAAATTCTACCCACTCAGTCTCATCCGGAAGTTTTGCAAGTTCCCGGACAAGGCTTTGCAGATATTCTACTGATCGTATTGCCATAAAATCACCCTCTAACTTTGCAATTAACACTATTTTGAAAGAATATCTCGAAAATTAGCATAAACCATCTTAATAATGTCTGGTTCATTATAATATCGTGCAACTAACTCGTATATTTTTATTAAGTTGTTAAATGTGTACTTTTTTCCATCAATTTTTGTAAACGGTCCATCACTTTCAATTAATACTCTTGTTTTTGGTATCAAATACAATTTTTCTTTATTCTTTTCATTTGTTACCATGTTAGAATTAAGTGAAAAATAACATCCTATATCCACTAATTGTTGCAATTGCTCTCCGTTTCCATTAAACCAATGAATAATGCACCTACGAGGACGATATTTTTTCAAAATAGATATTGCTTCTTCCTCCGCTCTTCTAAGATGCACAGACATTAATTTATCCTTTTCTGCACACACTCTTACAATTTGCTCAAAATACATACATTGTTTATTACGCGAAATATAACTTTGTCTTGAAAAATCAAGTCCTATTTCTCCTACATAATTAGTTGTATTTACCAATTGCATAAAATCATAAAAATCCGCATCTTTCAGTGATACATCCTGTGGATGGAATCCAAGTGCAAATTTCAAATATTTTGTTTCCGGATATATGCGTTTACAGGATATATATACTCCAGGCGAATTCGTCATGCACAATGTATATTGTTTTCTTTCATTTATTCCGTCATATATTTTCTGATGCTCTTTGTAATAATCCAGATGAAAGTGTGTATCAATAAGGTGTTGAATCATAATCCCAGATACTCCTTCATTCTCTGATCTGCGGAAAAAAGTTGTACTAAATCCTCTATACTTTTCTTGTATAATGATAAAAATTTTTCAACTTCCTCTTCTGTTAATTCTCCTACGCATCTAATATATCTTTTTAATTCTTTATCCGAAGAATGTTTACAACGATAGATACTTCCAAGCACCGCTCTTAAATCTGCACTCTTCTCACTTTCTTCATATTCTATCAAAAAATCATAAGCTTCTCCCTGATAAGAATATTTTTTTATCTCATCTATGTCCAAAAGTGAACTTTTGCGTATCAAACACGGATAACAGTATCCGCAGTTTACAGGATATTCTTTAGAGCCCTTTTTATTATATCTTGCTAAACAAGGATGTGAGCATGAAATTGTATCTGCATAACAGCTTTTAAATGCATCTGTATCTTTAACTTGTCCTACAATCTCTCTCTTTGTATTGTACGCAAAAAAATTAGTAATAGTATTCTTTATTCCTACCTGTTCTAAGATACCATTAAATTGTCTTAAAAAATATGGGTGAGTAGTTCTTGTACTGCAAGTCCCTTTTCTTCCTCCCGTTAGTGGAATATTGAGTCCGATGAATCCATTTTCCGGAATATAAACCGGTACATTTTCTCCTAAAATACCAGCCACGCTAAGTGCTGCACATAAAAACAGTAATGACCTGCCACGAGAAGTATTTTCGCTCCCCTTTAATATTCCTTCTTTTTCACTTATAGGAGCTCTGGAATTTGCTGTAAAACTAATAAATTTAACAGATTGTTCTGGATAAAGATCCTGAAAAGTCCTGACAAATAAATTCTGTCTTTTTGCAAGTTTAGGATATTCATTATGTCCAACCAGGCAAGGAGATCCCCCTTCTTCTAATAGTCTAATTGCACCACAAAAAGAATCCAATCCTCCTGAAAACAAACATACACAATCACAATCCTGAACATTCAAATGAATCCTATTTGCATGCTCTCTATAGCTATATATTACTTCGCTTTTTCTAAATACAATATGCCAATGATCTCCCGTTAAAAATCCAAGCATTTTTTCCCATTGTAAGCCCGTATCCTTCCATTTATCATATTCCAATACCGGAATTGATACATTTATATCTCTAGTCCAACAATTTTTAAACCTTCTTCTGGATACTCTTTTGTCTAAAGCAAAAATACTCAAACCTATTATAAATAAATCCTCATATATTGCAGGAATCTGCATTTGGTCCATCCGGTACCAGCTATTCGTTATATTTGTAAATATCGTACTATATTGTTTTCGATTAATCGAAAAAACATATGCATCTTTCCATTCGCCATCTGGCTTTTTCTCTTGTTCCTTATCAACCCAAAACCGCATTTCTACTCCTCCCCATAATACTTTTCAAATACAGACAAGGCATCTCTTAATGCATCCTCCACGATTTGTGATGTTCCCATGTTAGAAAAATCAACCGATTTCAAATTATCCAAGTTCAAATCACCGTCAATACTATTTTCTATATATTCATGCATATCATTTAAAATTGCAGATGTTTGTGCAGGTGTTTTCCCTTTGGATATTTTTTCTTCATATCTAAAATCAAAATTTTCTTTTATGTATTCTTTCAACATTTCCTTCAGTAATATATCAACTGAAACATTCCCTATATCCGCAATATCTTCTATTTTCAAATTATCCATAGCCTGTGACAATGCGTCTGCTGCCATATTATCTTCTACAGATGCTCCAGAATTTGTGAATTCATGCAGTAATTCTGTCCAAACAACTTCCGACGGCTTCCCTATAAGATCCTCTCTATTATATTCACGCAAAGCATTGTCCAGCCCACCAGACGCAACTTTTTGTGCAAAGCCTAAAGTTCTTGCAGCTGCCGATTGAAAACTACCACCTGTCGACATATCTGTTTTCATTGCTGTAGCATATTTACTAGCAGCTTTCGCTTTAGAATCAAAGTCTCTATTATTTATAAAGGCCGTCACTGCTCTTTTTGCGGTTGACCAATGCGATGTTGTTGGTGCTATATATCCTTTTGATGTACCCATATTAGCTTTTCCTCTGCTCTTTTATTTCTGTAATCTGCTCGTCTGTTAACGTTCCTCTTTTTACCATGGTTTCTAATACAGTATTCATATTTCTCGTATCACTATTATACATTGTTCTTAATGCAGCCATATCACCTGCTTTAATTGGAACTGTTGATTTTCCAATTGCATCCACTATTTTTCCTTTATATGCATCAAAATTCAAAAACAAATCTCTTACAACAAAAAATTTCATTTCACCTTTTTCGATTTTTGATACAACAACCTTAAATGTATCCGCAATTTCTTCTGCTCTCAACTTTTCCATATCTTTTATAATAGCCACCATTTGACCAGATTTAGCTCGTCCAATTCTTTCCAAAATTTCTTTCGTATTTTTACTGAATCCAGACTCGTCAATACTAGATCTTTTCAAATTTTCTCTTGTCAAATAAAAATATTTTTCCAATCGATATTTTTCTAATTCAACAGGTTTGCATTCTAGCCACTTTTTTATTTGTGATGTGTTCCACGGATTCTGAGCATCAACATTTCCCTCCATCACTTTTGTTCGAATTTCCTTAAATTCTTTATTTTCAGTATCAAATTCTTTATTCCATTCATTCAATTGTATAAACAAGTCATTATCCAACTTTTGCAACACTAATAATTTGGCTAAAATGGAAATATCAATTTCATCACCATAATAAATTTTTGCCAACTGGCGTTTGGTAATAAATGTGTTCAAAAAGCGTTTTGCCTGGCGTGGATTGCCTTTCAATGTAGATGCAACAATTTCTCTTATTTCATCAATAATTTTCGCCGTCTCATTAAAAGCTGTTTGTCCTCCATCCTGCCAATTCAATCCTAACTCACCAATCGACTTATTAATTTCTTCTAGCGTAATTACATCCCCAGAAATTGTTCTTTTTTCTTCGAATATCTTATCTATTAGATGCTTAAAACTCTCTTGTTCCAAATAGCTTTGTGTGACCAATAATAATAGATAATTTTGTATATCCTTTGCCGATAACTCCGGGATATATATTGGCAATTGAATAATTTTTTCAATGTATTCTTTGTCCAGTTCTACATCAAATCCATTCATTGGTGGATACTTTTCACGGATAGAGTACTTTATAACATTTTCATCTGCAGCAATAATAAAAGTTGTCCTGTCAACGGACAAGAATAGTTTAATTACTTCCAATATTTCAATTATTCGTTCTGGACGACATCTGTCTAAATCATCTATCATTACAACTACATTTTTAATATCGTCACTTTTCAATGCATCAGAAAATTCCTCTCTAAATTTCCTGATATTGTTTATCGTGCTTTCATCATTTGATGCATCTTCCTCTTTCCAATATTCATCTTTTAATGACTGTATGGAATTTGCTGCATTTTTGACTGTATTTCCAATTTCTTCAGCACTTCCCGTTACATTTAACAACATAGGCAATGGATTTCCTGTTGCCACGCTTGCAACTACAGGTGCAAGCGTGGATATTGCTTTTGTTCCTAACTTAAACCAGTCAACTCTTTTTATTAATTTGCCCAATTTCTTTTTAGTTTCTTCTACAGGAACTTCCTCTTTAAGTTCCTGTAATAAAGCCTCCATAATTGCAGTTTTAGCATCGTCATATGATTCAAACATCCATGCATTAATAGTTACACAAATAATTCCATCCTGACTCTTAAGTTTTTCACCTATTAACTTCAATAAGGTTGATTTTCCTGCACCCCATAATCCAAACACACCAACTGTCAATGGATTATATTGTTCATTTTTTGCAATATCGGCAATTATTCTTGCATACGGCTCATAAAATAAAATATCAATATCTGACGCATTATCTAGCCACATAAAAACCCTCCCTTGCCTTTTCATACCATCATAGTTTCTTTTTTATTTCCCATATTTAACCGGTTCTTCCGCCACCATTTGAACCTGCTCATCTCGTTCAACTTTCCGGTAATCCACAGTCTTTTTTGACCGCATTTCCCTATAAATCACCCCTGCTAACGCACTCATTACAGCATCGTACTTGCTTTTGTCCTCAAACAGTGATCCATAACTGTCCTGGGCCTCCATATAGCTTTCCATTGCTGCATTTCCAAACGCTGATGGAAAAATACTTTCCGTGAATATTCTTGGATCAGAAGTGCGAGCCGAGCTTGCCAGTTTATCATCTTCAATCAATTTATCATGTAAAGCACCCAGCATTACCCGATCACCTTCTGAAAATTGTCCTTTATACTTTTCATTAATCTTGTCCAATATTTCATCCAATGTACTTTTCTGTCTGTTCCCCTGTACTCCTTGCTTCTTGGACGAAACATACTGACCATCAATTTTATCCAGTGTTATCGCACCTTCAAATGTTTTCTGCAGCTTATAATATTCCAGTTTCAATTTTCCATCCAGATCGACTGGCTCTTCTTTTTCTTCTGGAAGCAGTCCAATCAGGTAACTCAGAAACAGGTATTCCTTATGCATATCTTCATCAAACATACGAACTACCTGTGTGATATAGCTGTACCATCGGATCAGCTTTCTTACCAGTCTTCTGAATTGATATCGTTCTTCCGGATTCTTCAAATTGTACCTGTCTGCTATCGGTTTCAACACACTCGTCATTTTTCCCATGGCAGTTGCATCTTGTTTTCCCGGATGATTCCATACGTTTATAAAAGCATTAATATCATGCTCATTATAAATCGCATAATCCAAAAGTTCTTTTTCTGTCTGGTAAATCAAATCCACATTTACTTCCTGCTCAAGGCTTGTCTCCTGATAAAATGGTTGAAATGCTTCCAGAATATCCTCTTTCTTATTTGCGAAATCCAACACAAATGTATCTACTTTTCCAGGGCAGGTGCGGTTCAAACGTGATAATGTCTGCACAGCCTTTACATTTTTCAATTTTTTGTCCACAATCATAGTATGTAGCAAAGGCTCATCAAATCCTGTCTGATATTTTTCTGCAACAACAAGGACATTAAAGTTGTCATGAAACTCTTCCTTGGTCTGTCCTTCTGATATATGACTTCCATCTTTTCTTACATTTAGTCCAGACTCTGTATATTCTTCGTCACCATCCTGCACGCTGCCGGAAAATGCCACTAAAATATCCATATCTGCATAATGCCGTTCTTGAATATACCGTTTAATTTCATGGAAATATCGAACTGCAGCCAGTCTGGAGTCTGTAACTACCATCATCTTCCCTTTTCCTCCAATTTTATTTTTGGTCGTTTCCCGAAAAGTTTCTACAATAATTTGTGATTTCTGGCTGATATTATATGGATGCAATTTCTCATACTTTTTGATAATCTTTGTTGCTCTGCTCTCCGGAAGCTCTGGATTTTCCGGTGTATCTTTTGCTATCTTGAAACAAATACTGTATGTCATGTAGTTCTGCAGTACATCCAAAATAAATCCTTCTTCAATCGCCTGTCTCATACTATAAATATGAAATGGATGAAAACTTCCATCAGTCCATTGGCTACCAAACATCTCTAATGTCGCTGGTTTCGGAGTCGCTGTAAATGCAAAAAATGATAAGTTCGGATGCTTTCCATGTGTCAGCATTTCCTGAACAAGTTTATCATTTCTGTCAATTTCATCTTCTGCTTTCCCCTCTATTTCTGCATATTCCCGTAATGCTGCCTCTGTATCTGCTAATGTGGCCTTCAATTTCATTGCCGAACTTCCAGTCTGTGAAGAATGTGCTTCGTCAACAATGATCGCAAAGTTTCTTCCGGCCACCTTATCCACTTCCTGATAAATCACCGGAAATTTCTGCAAAGTAGTTACAATAATTCTTGCACCATTATTAATTGCATCTCTCAAATTTTTTGAATTCTTTTTATCATCAATCGTCTCTACTGCACCTATCGTATGGTCAAATCCTGAAATCGTTTCCTGTAGCTGAGCATCTAGCACAGTTCGATCTGTCACTACAATAACACTGCTGAAAACAGATATATCATTGGCATCATGCAAGGATGCCAGTCTATATGCTGTCCAGGCAATCGAATTTGATTTTCCAGATCCGGCACTGTGCTGAATCAGATAATTGTGCCCCGATCCTTCTTCCCGTACATCTGCAATTAACTTACGCACCACATCCAACTGATGATATCTTGGAAATATCAGTGTTTTCTTTTTCGTAACCTGCTCTGTGTCATCCGGCAACCGTTTCTTTTCTTCTTTGATTTGCAAATGGATAAATTTCTGAATGATATCCATCATACTATCTTTCTGAAATACATACTCCCAGAAGTACGCCGTCGGATAGCCATTCGGGTTTGCCGGATTTCCCTTTCCGCCATCCTTTCCGGCACCATTTGATCCCTGATTGAACGGTAGAAAATATGTATTTTTTCCCTCTAGCTTTGTTGTCATCCAGACTTCCAACTGATCAATGCAGAAATACCCTAAAATTCTTTTATTGAACTGAAAACAAATTTCTCTTGGATCACGATCATACATCCACTGTCGTTTTGCATGATCTACGTTCTGTCCGGTATACTGATTCTTTAATTCCAATGCAAATACCGGAATTCCATTCACAGCCAGAACCATATCCACAGAATTGTGTGTATCATTGGAATAAAACCATTGTCTATTACAGGTAATCTCATTCTCTTCGTATAAAGACATCGCCGTCTGATTCAGACCTGATTCCGGTTTAAAATAGCAGACTTTAAATGGAATTCCTCTGTGCTTGAAGCCATGGCGTAATACAGAAATGAGTCCATCCATATCACAGGCATTATTGAACGCAAGACAAAATTTCCGCTCCGGATCCACTTTGTTTTGCAGCAAAAAACGCTTCCATTCTTTCGGTTGTGTTTTCTGAATAAACCGTAGCAAAGTATCTTTGTATACACCAAGCTGCGAATCATATGCATCTTGATTGTGTGTATATCCACCTGCTGGCGACAAAAAAAATTCTTCAATATCCGATTCAAAACGTTTCTCTGTGGTAACATCTATGCTCAAATTTCCGGCACCTCCTTCTTCCCGGTGACATATTCGTAAATCAGGGATTTTTTGTAATTTTCCAGTTCACTTATAAACTGCTCTTTCTTAAAAATAACATTTTCAATACAACCACATTTTTCTTTTAAATAATCTACAATTTCATTCTGCTCATCTATACTTGGCAAAGGAATTGTGAATGCTAACACCTTACTTGAACTTGTGCATGCAAGATTCGTTGTTTTCACCGCAGTAACATCAAAATAAGTACGTCCAACAGATGAAGCCGTTAAATATTCTAAATAATGTGGATTTAACAGTTTCTCTTTTACTTTAACAGCAAAAATGTGATTCTGATGCAAACATGGTGTAATTCGTCCATCCCATACACAACCGCGTCCCAGCTTATCCCTGTCCCCTCCTTCTGTCATAAGAACTTCTCCAGCTGATAAGCTATATTTCTCTATTTCATCTTTACTTACTTGAAGAACAGCAATATCATTCGTATCTACATAACCATCCTGGACATTTGCTACTCTTAAATATGGCATTTCAACTAATTCAGTATCTTTTGAATATGTTTTTCCCAATGTAATCCCAGATCTTATACTTGCACAATGTCGTAGTTGTGTTACTTTCCATGAAGCCGGAATTTTACCTATCCACTCAATTCCGCTCTCCTTCATCGTATCATTTTCATTGATCCCTTTTGTTACAATTTGTGTAATAAATGACTGTTTTAAATTTCGATATTCCTCGATAGATACTTTAGCTTTTTCTATTGCTAAATTTATTTTCTCACATTGTCCATCTAAAAAATCTGCAATTTTATCTTGCTCGTTCTCCAACGGTACCGGAATTTTATAGTTAAACAATTCTTCAATTCCTAGGGTCCATCTATTCTCAAAAGAAACACCTTTCCCATGTGCAAACATTGCCATTGACCAGTACTGTGTTTTAAAGTAATAATCATAGAATCTTGAACTATAGCCACTTTTTGCACGAAGATTGATATAAGCTGGACTAATAACTCCTTCAACCATTGAAATACTACAATTAGCACCACTGTATAAATCCATTGGATTCAATAACAAATCCCCAAACTCTACAAGATTATAATTGTAATAGCTTTCTGCTATTTGTCCTTCATTTTTTGATAAATCACGTACTTTTACTCCTGCCCTTGCAAGAGATAAAACAACAGGATTTTCTTGATGTGCTTCTGCTTTTTTTCGAACAAATGCATTTTTTACACGTTGCACATTCCAATTTTTCGGTATCTCCCCAATCCATTCAACCCCAGAATCTTTCATCTCTCTACTCATATCATTCACCCCCAAACAAAGTATCCAAACTGCTCTGAATTTCCAGTTCCAGTTCATGCAGACGCACTGCGATTTCTTCCACTGGTTCTGGTGCCTGATATTCATAGAAATATCTTGTCATTGGAATCTCATATCCTTTTTTTGTCTTCTTCTCATCAATCCATGCTTCCGGTGCGTATGGTAATACTTCTCTCTTAAAATACTCCTTGATATCTTCTGTCAGTGGCACATTTTCTGTATCACGCAGAGATATATCTGCCACAGGCTTGCCTTTCTTTATTACAATTTCTCCATTTTCATCTCTATGGGGTTGTTCTACGACAATCTTCTGGTATCCAAATTCCTCTGTATCGAATATTTTGCTCTGGCAATAAATACCTTCCTTATCTCCATATACAGCATCATTTTCAAATGCACCATATGCCTTTACAATCAAATCACGACACTGATCCGTAATATCATTTCTTTTTGTTCCAATACTTTTTCTTCTTGCTTCATAACAATGTGATGCATCTATCAACTGCACTTTTCCAGTTCTATGCAACGGTTTATCCTTGGAACAAATCCAGATATAGGTACTGATGCCTGTATTCATAAACATATCGGTTCCTAATTGCACGATTGCATCCAGCCAGTCATTTTCAAGAATATATCTTCTGATTTCTGACGGTCCGCTTCCCGCATCTCCGGAAAACAGTGGTGAACCGTTCTGAATAATTGCCATTTTCCCATTTGGTGCAAGCTTTGAAAGACCATTTAATACAAACAACTGCTGACCATCTGATATTTTCGGAAGTCCCGGTGCAAATCTTCCCAGATCACCTTTCTTTGCTTCTGCTTCCACTGCTGCCTTTTCTCTTTTCCAGTCGATTCCAAAAGGCGGATTGGAAATGATATACTGGAACTGATAGCCACTAAACTGATCTTCTGACAAAGTATCACCGAACCTCATATTATTCGGATCACCACCCCGAATCATCATATCTGCTTTTGCAATCGCAAAAGTGGACGGATTGAACTCCTGACCAAAACAGGTAACGCCAATCTCTGTATTTAATTCCTGAATTCTTTCTTCCATACAGCTAAGCATCTGAGAGGTTCCCATTGCCATATCATACACAGTTACATTTCCCCCCTTACTCAGATCCGCATCGGATAAAAGCAAGTCTGTCATCAAATAAATGATATCTCTACTGGTAAAATGTGCTCCTGCTTCTTCACCGAAAGACTCTGAAAATCGCTTTACCAGATCCTCAAAAATATAACCACAATCTACAGCACTGATTTTATCCGGTCCCAGGTAACCTTTCTGGGAATTGAATTCTTTGATAACCAGATATAATGTATTGCTTTCTACCATTCTGCGGATAATGTTGTCAAAATCAAACTTCGATAACACATCCTGGACATTTGCAGAAAATCCATTTAAATAATCTCTAAAATTTGCTTCGATATTTTCCGGATCAGCAAGCAATGAATCAAATGTATATTTGCTGATATTATAAAACTGATACTGAGAGGCTGTTGTCAAAAATCCATCAATAACTGCAAATTTCTTTACTTCCTCATACTTTTCAAGTACTGCTTTATGCGTCGACAATAGGCAGTCATGAAATCTTTTTACTACTGTCATTGGTAAGATTATCAAACCATATTCATGCGGTTTGAATGGTCCTCTAAGCATATCTGCTACATTCCAGATCATCGTCGCTTTTTCTGCTATATTGGTTCCAACTACATCAAATTTATTATTCTCGTTCATTTATTTTTCCTCCGTATAAATATGTTCCAGTTCTTCTGTTGCCTTTTCCAGTTTGTATTTTAATTCTTTAATCTCACTTAGCTTCGCATAATATTGATCTGCAATTTTTTTCTGACTTTCTAAATCCGGCAACGGAATTATCACCTTTTTTAATCCTTCCACCGGTAGATTTAACAAGGTAGCACCTACTGCGACTCTGGATAAAGCCGCCTTCCCATTTTCGCTTTCCAGATACGCTTTTAAGAAATAAGGATTTATCTTATCTTCATCCAGTTCAATAACATAGAGATTTCCATTTGCCAAAATCTTATTGCCTTCTTGTACAGACGCAATCGCCATTTTCACCGGCGATGCATTTTTGGAAATTACCAGACTTCCATTTTTTATACAATATTTTTCATATTTAGAGTCTATTCCCTTTAAATATGGAAGTTCGTCACTAATGATTCCATCCTGTAAATTTGCCAACATCAAGTACTGCATGTTCGTCGGTTTATCTGATACAATTTCATCTAAAACAGATGCTTTAATTTGTGCTCCTCTTGTTATATTCTTTATTACAGTTTCAAAAAGCACACCATTTTTTACAACTGTTTCTTGTTGAAGATATCTTGAAGGATTAAGAACATATTCATTTTCCGCCACCTCTTCAATAGAAACCAGTCTTGAATTTTTGTCATCGGTATTCAACAATTCAACAATCTCAGAAATATTTTCATCACTAAGAATGTTCTGTCTCCGTCCGACCGATACCATTTCTGTTGCATCTATCATTCTTATATTTTTATTATTTCTGCTTAGCACCAGTAATGAACATGCAATTCCTGTATTTAAATATAAATTTTGCGGAAGAGCAATCACTGCTTCCACAAATCCTTGTTTTATAAATTTTTCACGAATGATTGTATTATTTCCACCATTCCAAGTAACTCCATTACTTACCGAAATAACAGCCTTACCATTTTTATTAAGGTGATTCATGACATTTATAATAAATATCCAGTCTCCTGCTGCCACCTTCTGTACTTCTGGTATCTCATCATATATTGCTTGTAATGCTTCGTTACTTCCAATGCTGTCTTTTGCTTTTATTCCCCATGGATAATCACAGAATATTTTATCAAACATCAAATTATCCTTTATATTTAAAACTGATTTTTGCTCAATTTTTACCCGATCAGATATCAATTCTGTACGGATTGCTGACACTTCTTTTACATCTCGCACAATCTCTGTACCATAAAATTGTGATTCTGGACTCTTTTCTATGGCACTCACAAGAAACGAACCAATTCCGCTGCAAAAATCTGCCACCTTATCATTTGAAATCTGAAGAATCTCATTTGCCAGCTTTATGACACTCTGCGGTGTTTCACATTCTCCCATGAAACGATTTCCCTGTAATTGCCACCATAAAACAGTCGCTAAAAGTGCAGCTTCTGAATATTCTTCTGAAATTTCTATTGCAACATTCCATAAATTTCCAATATTTTCTTTTATGAAACTGACTCTTTCTGGTGAAAAAGTCAGCTCCACATATTCTTTTAACTGGTTTATATCTGTTATCTTATTTTTTAAGGATACATAGGCCACATATGCTAAACAAAACCCACCGTACATAGAAGCATTTCCAAATTCTCTTATCCTGTTTGAAATATTCCAGCTAATCTCTTCAACTTTTGAGATTTCTTTTGCTTTTAGCTCTTTAACCGAAGTCTTCAATGCCACTTCCTCCTTTGGTTATTCACAATCAATTTCCATATTTTTACTATAGCACCCACATTATTGATTGTCAATAATCAAATTTGGTTTTTGATAACCATTGTTGATTTTTAATATATTTCATTAGCTCTACGATAATAAATCCTTATTTCTATGACAGCGATATTTATTATTCCAAATAATACCACAAGATTTATTGGCATACATCTTCTCAACACATCGCTTGATACAATAATCATCTCTAAACTGACCACCATAAACCGTATGGAATATTTATCCCACACTCTTCGATACTGTTCTATTTTCTTCAGAACAAACATTTCACCGGCAATTACTGCTCCGACAATGATAATAATTGCCATAACTCGCAAACACCACGACCATTCTGTTGAAAAATATTCCTTCTCACCCCAAATATTTAATTCTGATGGACGAATTACCCATTCTACATACCTACACCAAACTCTTACCGGAACTTTTATACAAGCAATTAAATCATTCTGAACTACTGTGCTTTTTATCATCTCAAATACTAAAAAAATAATATATGCCATCTGCCAGAAACTTGTTTTTTCTTTCATTTCTTGTTTCAGACTTTTTATTTTCTGATCCGCCTTTTCTTTCATCGTTTCTGCATTCTCTTGTAATTTGTTATATTGACATTGTATTGTCCTTACCTTCTTTTCAGCTTCTTCCTGTTTCTGCTGTGCCTGTTCCACCGCTTCCACAGATGATTGGTTCACTTGTATCTGTAATTTAGAGTTCCGGTCCCGAACGTCTTTTATTTCTTCTTCGAGCTGCTCTTGCTCGTTCCTTCTCATC
>OCPX01001820.1_pt1 | contig 14969 bp, 15 predicted proteins | sample 1538771 | NCBI WGS metagenome assembly OCPX01 (sample SAMN04571725, study PRJEB22368) | human gut metagenome | biome: human gut; material: stool | host: Homo sapiens | place: Luxembourg | collected 2012-11-01 | reverse complement strand
CGCCCGGCCGCCTCCAGCATCGTACGCCCCGCATCGGTCAGCTCCAGATGGCTGCCGCGGCGGGTGAAAAGCTGCACCTTATAACGGGATTCCAGCTCGCCGACATGCTTGCTGACGGCGGGCTGCGAAATGTAGAGTTGTTCGGCGGCCCGGGTGAAACTCAACGTCCGGGCCGCGGCGATAAAGACCTTGAGGCGGAAATCGTCCATAAGGCGTCAGCCCAGATGCCCTTCGTCGGCGAACTCCCTGACCGAACGGACGTAGTGGTCGATGGTCTCCTGCATCGAGACGAACGACTTGCCCCCCGCGGCGTTCTTGTGGCCGCCGCCGCTGAAATACTTCCGGGCGAAGAGGTTGACGTCGACGTCGCCCCGCGAGCGCAGCGACACGCGGATGAATTTGCGGTGGGCGAGAAACATGGCCGACATCTTGACCTTTTTGATCGTGAGGGCGTAGTTGACGAATCCCTCGCTGTCGCCCTGCTGGAACTGAAAGCGGCGCATCTCGTTCTCCAGCAAGGACATGTAGGCCACCGTCCCGTCCTGGATCACCTCCATCTTGCGGTTGATGGCATAGCCGAACAGCCGCGCGCGGCCCTCGGTATAGGCGTTGTAGACGCTGTTGTGAATGTCGGGGATCGAGATGCCCTTCTCGACCAGCACGGCCACGGCGCGGAACAGCTCCGGGGTGAGGAACGAGAAGGCGAAATTGCCCGTGTCGGTCATCATGCCCACGTAGAGCGACTCGGCCATGCGGCGTGTGATAGCCCCGGCACCGCACATCGCCTCGACGATGCTGTACACCAGAAAACACGTGCTCGACGAATCGGGATGCGAGAACATCAGGTCGAAGCCCTCGTCGGGCGAGAGGTGATGGTCGATCAGCACGCGGCGGGCCGTGGTGTTGGCCGCGATGGTGTCGCTGAGGATTTCGAGCCGCGAAACGGCGTTGAAATCGAGGCAGAAAATCATGTCGGCCTCCGCGATGGCGCGCCGTGCGCGCCCTTCGGTGTCGGTCTTGAAGATCACCACCTCGTCGATCCCGGGCATCCAGTCGAGGAAATAGGGATATTTATTGGGCACGACGCAGGTCACCGCATGTCCCATCGTACGCAGGACCTCGGCCCATGCGAGCGACGATCCGACGGCGTCGCCGTCGGGGTTGGTGTGGGAGACGACGACGATGCGCTGCCCGGGTCGGGCGAGCATCTCCCGCAGACGTTCGATATGTTCTTTCGATAACTTCATTCGGGTTGGTCCGCATTGGTGGACCCGACAAAGATAGAAAAAAACAGGCGATAAACCAACCGGCCTACCGGATATTCAGCAGCACGAGGTTGTCGAGCACGGTTCGCTGGGCCGTACGCTGGAGATATTCGGCCTGCTCGGCCGGAAGCTCCGCGGTAAAGGCCGTCTGGTAGGGACGCTGGAGGATCGTCGTGAAAATGACGTTGGCAGCCAGATAGCTGCCCGGAACCGCGGGATGGTAGCAGTCGGGCCGGTAGAGGATGCAGTCGGGACGCTCGCTGCGCACCGCGCGCCACGCCATGCCCACCGGAGCGCACCATGCGCCGTTGTCGTAGGCCATTTCGAGGTAGCTGGTCTTCAGCCGCTCCTGCATCCCCTCGTATCCGTTCGAAAGCGGGTATTCGGCCACGGGCTTGCGGTTGCCGTACTTGTGCCCCCAGGTCATGTAGAAGATCACCCGGGCGTCGGGCGACGCGGCATGCACCAGACTGTCGAGCGTCCGGGCCGCGGGATAGACCTCGCGGGCCACCTGTCCGGTCGGCATCGCGGGAACCGTGCTCTGCTCCTGCAGGACGACGTAATCCCAGCCGCCGTCGGCAATGGCCTGCAACAGCTTCTTGTTTTTCAGGTGTCCCGAGAAGCGTTCGCCGCCCTTGAGAAAGCGCGTGCAGGAGAGTTTTACCTTTTGGGTCGAGGCGATCTTCTGCACCATGCCGGGCAAATCGTTGCAATAGGAGAAACTGTTGCCGACCCACAGCACCCGCAGGGAATCCTGCGGCGTTTGGGCCATGCCGCCCAGAGGCAGCAGAATCAGCAAAAGGCGGAAAGCGAGTTTCATCATATCTTCAAGGTTTTAGGTTGGCGGTGATCGGAGGCGTATTTGCGGCACCAGGTCGCAATGCCGCATTCGTCGCATTTGGGGGCACGGGCCACGCAGACGTAACGCCCGTGGAGGATCAGCCAGTGGTGGGCCAGAGGCAGCAGATGGCCGGGAATGTTCTTTTCGAGGGTCAGCTCCGTCTGCAACGGGGTTTTCGAACGGGTTGTCAGCCCGATGCGCTCCGAGACGCGGAAAACGTGCGTGTCGACCGGCATCACCTCCTTCTGCCACAGCACAGCCCCCAGCACGTTGGCCGTCTTGCGGCCCACGCCGGGCAGACGCTGCATCTGCTCCAGGTCGCTCGGGACTTCGCCGCCGAACTCCTCGCAGAGCATCCGGGCCATTCCCGCGAGGTTTCTGGCCTTGTTGTTCGGGTAGGAGATGCTCCGGATGTAGGGATAAATCTCCTCGGCCGTGGCGCGGGCCATGTGGTACGGCGTGGGAAAGGCTTCGAACAGCGCCGGGGTGGTCATGTTGACCCGTTTGTCGGTGCACTGCGCCGAGAGGATCACCGCCACCAGCAGCTGATAAGGGTCCGAGTAGTGCAGTTCGCTTTCGGCCACGGGCATATGCTCCGAAAACCAGGCGATTACGCCGTCATAACGTTGTTTGGTCGTCATAAATGCTGTTTTTTACGTCGGAAAAGAATCTTTTTCACCAGCAGTCCCGGCCCTTCGGGACAGAGCGCGAGGCGCGGGCAGGCCGCAACGTCGCGCCGCCAGCGCGTCACGTATTCCCCGACCGGACCTTCCCACGAAAGGACCCACAAAGCCACCGAACTGCGCCGCCGGAGAATGCGGAAGCGGTTGCGGCCCGCACCGTAGCGGGCGTCGAACCAGAGGCTTATGTCCATCAGCGAATCGCAGAAGGCGATCCGTTTCCGGTAGGCCGTGCTGTGGCTCACGCTGTCGGGCAGGCGCCGGTGGACGGCCGTGATGTCGGGCAGATAGCTGATGCGGCTGCGCACCGAGAACCAGAGCCACATCGGGGCGTCGTCGGTCTTCCACTCGGGATGCTCCGCGGGACGAACCTCGTCGTAATACCGTGCGATCAACTCCCGGCGGGCCAGCGTCGCGCAGTTGGCGATGGTCAGGCTGCACAGCAGACGCCCGAAATCGGTGTAATGGTCCGGGTGGTCGGGTTCCGTGCGGTCCGAGGCCTGCCAGTAGTTCGAGGCGCGCGTATAGCACATGCCGCACCCGGGGTCCGACTCCATCAGGTCGGCCTGCATCTGCAATTTCCGGAGATCGCACCACCAGTCGTCGCCGTCGAGGTAGGCCACGTATTTCCCGCGGCACGCCTCGAACGTCCGCCGGTAGTTGGCCCGCCAGCCGACATTCTCCGGCGAGGTCACCAGCCGGATGCGGTCCGGGTATTTCGCCGCATATTCGCGGCAGATCGCCGCCGTGCGGTCCGTGCTGCAATCCTCCCCCACGACCAGTTCGACTCCGAACGAGGTCTGCTGCGCCAGCACGCTTTCGATGGCCTCGGCGATATAGGGTTCGTGGTTGTAGGTGGTCATGCAGACCGATACGAGCGGCGTCTCCATCGCGATCAGAGTTTGGTCAGTTTCGCAAATTTGGCCAGCAGGGTCTTTTCGCCCGCATTGTCGAAAGCCACCACGAGTTTGTGGTCCGTGGACAGCGTCTCGATGCGCTGCACGATGCCCACGCCGAATTTCGGGTGCTCGACGCGCTGTCCCACGACGTATTCGCCGCTCACCGCCGCCGCACTTCCGGAGGAAAGGCCGCCGTCCATCGCCTGACGCACGCCGACACGGCGCATGCCGTCGGTCGAAGGCCGGGGCGTCTGCACCAGTGCCGGATCGGGAGCCGCCGCCGGACGCCGGGACTCCGCAGCCCGCGCGAAACGACGCGCGGGACCCGACTCGCCGTCGGCCGCACGGCCGAAACCTCCGCCGGAACCGCTGCGGCTTCCGTAACCGCCCGAACCGCCGTTTCCGCCGCCTCCGAAACGTCCGCCCCCCTGCTGTTTCTGCTGGAAGCGGTAGTCGAAGCGGCGGCGCAGTTCGTCGATGGCCGCGGGTCCGTCGTCGCCGGGCCGACGCTGCGGACGCGTCTCCGCGAAATCGGCGTCCGACTCGATGTACCGGGGGTCGATCTCGCGCAGGAAACAGCTCGGACGCGTAAACTTCGACTCTCCCCACTGGAAACGCATTTCGGCGTAGGAGATCGTCGCCGAAACCTTGGCGCGGGTCAGAGCCACGTAGAACAGGCGGCGCTCCTCCTCGATGCCGTCGGGCGACTCGACGGCCCGCTGCGAAGGGAAGAGGTTTTCCTCCAGACCCACGATATACACATACTTATATTCAAGCCCCTTGGCCGAATGGACCGTCATCAGCGTCACCTTGTTCTTGCTGTCGGGGTCGTCCTGATCCATGTCGGTCATCAGCATCATGTTCTGCAGCCACTCCTCGATGGTGGCCTCCTCCTCTTCGGGACGCTCGCCGCCCCGGATTTCGGCGTCGACCCGCTCCTTGAACTCCTGCATCGAGTTCAGCAGCTCCTCGATGTTGTCCAGCGCCGAAGCGGCCTCGGGGGTGTTCTCCGTGCGGTAGGCAGCGATGATGCCCGACCGCGAGGCGATCTCCAGTCCGAAATCGTACAGCCCCTTGTCGTTGCGCGCCAGCGACAGCGCGCGGATCATCGCCACGAAATCCGCCACCTTGCGGGCGATGGTGCGCTGCACGGGGTCCGTGACGGGTTCGGCGACCAGCGCGTCGACCGCCTCCCACATCGAGACGCCCCGCTCGGCGGCCAATGCCGCGATACGCTGCACGGTCGTGTCGCCGATGCCGCGGGCCGGATAGTTGACGATGCGCTTGAAGGCCTCGTCGTCGCGGGGATTGATCACCAGCCGGATATAGGCCATCATGTCGCGGATCTCCTTGTGGTCGTAGAACGACGACCCCTTGTAGATGCGGTAGGGAATGCCCCGGCGGCGGAGGTTGTCCTCCAGCACGGCCGACTGGTTGTTGGTGCGGTAGAGAATCACAGCCTCCGACCACTCGTCGCCCGCCGCGCGGACCTTGTCGCGCAGATCGGTAACGACCATTTCGGCCTCCTCGCGGTCGGTGTATGCCTTCAGGATGCGGATTTTGTCGCCCACGTCGCCCTCCGAGAAACAATGCTTCTCCATGCGCTTCGAGTTGCGGACGATCACCGAGTTGGCCGCGTCGACGATCGTCTGCGTCGAACGGTAGTTCTGCTCCAGCTTGAAGACCATCGCCGAGGGATAATCCTTCTTGAACGAGAGGATGTTCTCGATCTTGGCCCCGCGGAACGAATAGATCGACTGCGCGTCGTCGCCCACGACGCAGACCTTCGAATGGATCTGCGACAGCCGGCGGATGATCGTATACTGCGCATAGTTGGTGTCCTGATACTCGTCGACCAGAATGTATTGGAACTGCTCCTGATAGCGGGCCAGCACGTCGGGACAATCCCTCAACAGGATGTTGGTCTGCAAAAGCAGATCATCGAAGTCCATCGCGCCGTTGCGCTTGCAACGCTGGCAGTAGATGTTGTAGATGTTGCCGAATTCGGGGATCTGGGCTTGCCGGTCCTCGGCCGCGCAGGTCGAATTGGCCAGATAGGCGCCCGGCGTGACGAGGCAGTTCTTGGCATAGGAGATACGCGAAGAGAGCACGTTGGGCTTGTACTTCTCGTCGGGAAGGTTCAGTTCCCGGACGATGGTCTTCAGCAGGTTCTTGCAGTCGCTGGGTTCGTAGATGGTGAACGAATCGGTGAACCCGATCTTTTCGGCGTTCTCCCGCAGGATGCGCGAAAAGACCGAATGGAACGTACCCATGCGGATATAGCGGCTGCGGTTGTCGGGCAGCATCTGCGCGATGCGTTCGCGCATCGACTCGGCGGCCTTGTTCGTAAAGGTCAGAGCCAGAATGTTCCAGGGCTTAATGCCCTGCTCGATCATGTATGCGATGCGCGAGGTCAGCACGCGGGTCTTGCCCGACCCCGCGCCCGCGATGATGAGCGACGGCGAGTCGTAATTGACCACGGCATCCCGCTGGGCGGGGTTCAGACCTTGTAATATCGGCGATTCTTTGGATTCCATGACCGCAAAGTTAATACTTTTTTGCACGCCCTTCGGACAAAGTTCCGCCGATTTCGGAAAATTTTACCGCCGCGCCGCAAAATAGCGGACATGAAAACCCACACTGAAATCAGTCCCCGACAGCAACGACACGCTTATTGAAAGTCCACGTCGCAACTCGCCTCGAACACCTTTCCGTCATCGGCTGTCAGGCGCACGAAAAGCGTATGCTTTCCGGGCTGCGCCGGCCGGGTGACAAACCGAAAATAAAAACCCCCTCTGGGCAAAAGCGTCATATCATCCGGCGTAAGCTCCGAAATCAATTTATCGACGGGATAATATTCACCGTTCAGTTGTTCATGGTATTTTTGCGTATAGCCGCTCTGAATATAGGGCCAGGGCGTGTTGCTGGAAAAGCGCGCCAGATCGTTGAGCGACGTCCCCGCAGGATGTTCGGCATCCCAGTCCGCGGAACTCCACACCTCCAGATTGACGAAATCCCGGAAACACCGCGGGTTGAGTCCCTGATCATAAAAATAAACCCGAACCCGACGATTATAAGATACATCGTTGTGTTTTTCGCACAATTGATTATAGAAATCCTTCTTTTTACCGCTCATAGCTATATCCCATTCGCCCTCGCCAACAAAATCGACAGAATACCCCAATCCGAAATCTGTCATAGCAACGGATATTCCCCTCATATTCCCATATGAAAGTACAAATGAACGGGTGTAATAATCCTCATATGATTTGACGCAACCGACAGCCGACAAAACACACAGTAGAAGAACAAGTTTTTTCATAATCGCTACGGTTTATTATAAGTAACGATCCGGAACCACCAGGTATAATTCCGGGTATTCTCACCCCGTGTCAGCGGGAGAACAACGCCATCATCTCCCAAAACACGTCCGTTCACCGCATCGAAAGCTTTGCTGGCAAAGTATCCGTCGTACTTTCCACCCCAGCCCCAGTTGCAATGCAAAAGGAGAGATTTATCGACCCTCCTGCTTATGAGATTACTCATAGAAAATCGGGATTAAGGGTTAACAGATAACAAGATAGAAAAAAACCGATGAAACCGGACTGTTTTACCCGTTTTATTTTATTAAATTTGCAATAATTTCGATGAAAAAACGTTGGAAAAACAAAATTGAAAAAACAAACAGAATAACACGACAAATACAATGAGCGAAGTCATCAACATCAAAGAACTCAACGAGCGCATCGAACGCGAATCCGTTTTCGTCGATACGCTCCGCAACGAAATGGGAAAGGTCATCGTGGGCCAGAGCCACCTGGTGGACACCCTGCTGATCGGCCTGCTGTCCAACGGACACATCCTTCTGGAAGGCGTCCCGGGACTGGCCAAGACGCTGGCCATCACCACGCTCGCCAAGGCTGTCGACGCCTGTTTCTCGCGCATACAGTTCACCCCCGACCTGCTGCCCGCCGACCTGATCGGCACGCTGATCTACTCGCAGAAGAACGAGGATTTCGTCGTACGCAGGGGTCCGATCTTCGCCAACTTCGTACTGGCGGACGAGATCAACCGCTCCCCGGCCAAAGTGCAGTCGGCGCTGCTGGAGGCCATGCAGGAGCGTCAGGTGACCATCGGCGACAACACCTATCCCCTGCCGCAGCCGTTCCTCGTGCTGGCCACGCAGAACCCCCTGGAGCAGGAGGGAACCTACCCGCTGCCCGAGGCGCAGGTCGACCGTTTCATGCTCAAGGCCAAGATCTCCTACCCCAAGAAGCAGGAGGAGCGCGACATCGTGCGCATGAACCTCTCGGGCGCCGGCATGCCCGAGGTGGGCAAGGTCATCACCCCCGAGGACATCGTCAAGGCCCGCAAGGTGGTCGAGGACGTCTACATGGACGAAAAGATCGAGAAATACATCATCGACATCATTTTCGCCACGCGCGAGCCGGCGGAGTACAACCTCCAGAAGTTGCAGACGCTGATCGCCTACGGCGGATCGCCCCGTGCGTCGATCTCGCTGGCCAAGGCCGCCCGGGCTTACGCCTTCATCCGCCGCCGCGGCTATGTCATCCCCGAGGACGTGCGCGCCGTCTGCCACGACGTGCTGCGCCACCGCATCGGCCTGACCTACGAGGCCGAGGCCGAGAACATCACCACCGAGGAGATCATCACCGACATTCTCAACAACGTAATCGTACCCTAACGATGCAGGAAACCGAGAACGATATTCTCAAACGCGTCCGCAAGATCGAGATCAAGACCCGCGGTCTTTCCAACGAGATCTTCGCCGGAAAGTACCATACGGCTTTCCGCGGGCGGGGCATGTCGTTTTCCGAAGTGCGGGAGTACCGTGCGGGCGACGACGTGCGGGACATCGACTGGAACGTCACGGCCCGCTCGCGCAAACCCCACATCAAGGTCTACGAGGAGGAACGCGAACTGACGATGATGCTGCTGGTCGACGTGTCGGCCTCGCGCATGTTCGGTTCGACCGACCGGCTGAAAAAGAACATCATCACCGAAATCGCCGCCGTGCTGGCCTTCTCCGCCGCGCAGAACAACGACAAGGTGGGCTGCATCTTCTTTTCGGACCGGATCGAAAAGTTCATCCCCCCGAAGAAGGGCCGCAGCCATATTCTGATGATCATCCGCGAACTGATCGGCTTCCGCCCCGAATCCGCGGGCACGAAACTCTCGGAGCCGGTGCGTTTCCTGACGAATGTCAACAAGAAGCGCTGCACGACCTTCATCCTCTCGGACTTCATGGACTCGACCGGCGACAAGTCGGCGCTGGACGACGCGCTGAAGATCGCCGGGAGCAAGCACGACCTGGTGGGCATCCGCGTCTACGATCCCCGCGAGACGGAGCTTCCCGACGTGGGCATCGTCGAGCTGAAGGACGCCGAGAGCGGCCGCAAGGTCTGGGTCGACACCTCGTCGCGGGCCGTGCGCGACCACTATGCCGCCTCGTGGCAGCGGCGCAGCGGCGAAATAGAGGCGACGCTCAAGCACAACCGCATCGACACGGCGATGATCTCGACCGACGGCGACTATGTGGCCGAATTGATAAAACTGTTCAAACAGCGATGAAACGACTCTTTGCAATAGCGCTTCTTTTCGCGGGACTCGCGGCCCGGGCGCAGGAGACGCCCACGGTCACGGCGCGCGTAGAACCCGACAGCATTATGATCGGCGACCGCTTCGATTACGTCATCGACGTGGAGAAGGATCTGGTGCAGGTCGTGGAATTCCCCGTATTCGACCCCCGCGACGGCAAGATCGAGCTGGTCGAGAACTGCCCGGTCGACACGCTCGAACGCGACGGCCGGCGGCTCAAACTGCGCAAGCGCTACCGGCTGGCCGCATTCGACGAGGGCAAATACAACCTCGGCGCGGCGCAGGTGCTCTACGCCGACAAGAACATCCTCGACACGCTCCGGAGCACCGATTCGGTCTATCTGGAGGTTGCGACGTTCCAGATCGACTCCACGTCGCAGTCGATCTACGACCTGAAAGCCCAGAAAAACCTGCCGTTCCGCTTCCGCGAGGTGAGCGGCTACGTCAAGTGGGGCGTTTTCTTCCTCCTGATGCTGCTCGCGGCGGGCTATGCGCTCAAGCGTTACCTCGCCAGCCGCGGCAAGGGTTTCGGCGACCTGTTCAAACCCGCTCCGCCGCTCCCGCCGCACGTGGCGGCCATCCAGGCCCTCGAAGCGCTCCACAACCAGAAACTGTGGCAGAACAACAGGCATAAGCAGTACTATTCGGGCCTTACGGACATCCTGCGCACCTATATCGCCGCCCGCTGGGGCTTCGGCGCCATGGAGATGACCTCCGACGAGATCATCGAGACGATGCGCCCGGAGGAGCTGCCCGACAAGGCGCGGATGGACCTGACGGCGATCCTGCGCGACGCCGACTTGGTGAAGTTCGCCAAGGCGACGCCCGAGGCCGAGCAGAACGAGGCCGACTACCTCAAGGCGTACTACTTCGTCGAGGAGACGAAACCCGTCGAGGAGGAGGCTCCCGCCGAGGAAGAGTCCCCGAAGCAAAACTAAACGCGACAACGATGTACAAGTCACTCTATATCATTCTGTTTCTCTTTGCCGCCTCCGGGGTGCAGGCCCAACAGCTGCCCGAACGCTCGCTGGTGCGCAAAGGCAACCGGCAGTACAACAAGGGCAACTACGAGCAGTCGGCCGGCCATTACGAGCAGGCCCTGCAAGCGGCTCCGGGACAGTTCGAAGCGATCTACAACCTCGGAAACGCCCTCTACAAGGCCGAACGGTTCGACCGTGCCGAGCAGACCATGCAGCAGGCCGCGGCGGACTCGCTGCGCGCGGACACGGAGCGCGCCGAAGCGTTCTACAACCTCGGCAACGCGCAGTTCAAGCAACAGAAGTATCAGGAGGCGCTCGAAAGCTACAAGCAGTCGCTGCGCCTGAACCCCTCGGACATGGAGGCCAAGTACAACTACGCCTACACCAAGCGGCTGCTCGACGAGAACAAGGACGGCGGCGGTGGCGGCGGAGATCAGAACAAGGACCAGAACCAAGACCAGAACAAGGATCAGAACCAGAACGATCAGAGTCAGCAGAACCCCGATCAGAAAGGCGATCAGAAGGACCAAAAGGGCGACCCCAAGGACCAGCAGGGCGATCAGAAACAGAACCCGCAGGAGGGCAAGGGCGACAAGGAGGACCAGGGCGACCAGCAGGGGCAGCCGACGCCTTCGGGCATCTCGCCGCAGGAACAGCAGCAGATGCTCGACGCCATCCAGGCCCAGGAGGACAAGACCCAGGAGAAACTCAAGGAGAAACAGGGCGTGGTCGTCCGCGGAAAGAAAAACTGGTAGTTTTTTAATTAAAAATGAAAAATTAAGAATTAAAAATTGAAGGCCGATAACACCATAAAGGACAAAAGCCTCGATTTTGCAATCCGGATTGTCCGGCTGTATAAGCATATTTCCGAAACGAATAACGAGTACATACTTTCGAAACAGCTGCTTAAAAGCGGAACGAGTATCGGAGCAAACGTCCGGGAAGCAATCGGAGGACAATCGAAAGAGGATTTCATCGCAAAAATGCACATTGCATTAAAGGAAGCGTATGAAACCGAATATTGGTTGGAATTGTTATACAGCACGGACTACCTGGCGGAGAACGAATTTAAAAGTATTTTTACCGATTGCCGGGAATTGACGAATATTCTTGCAAGTATCCTGAAAACAATGAAAGAGACAAAATAATTTTTAATTTTTCATTCTTAATTTTTAATTGTGTAAGCTATGCATTTTGCTTCACCATATTATCTCTGGCTGCTGACGCTGCTCGTGCCGATGATCGGCTATTACGTCTGGCGGACGTTGCAGGGCGGAGCCTCGATCCAGATTTCGAGCGTCGCCGGCGTCGTGCGCGCACCCCGGACCGTGCGCTACTACCTGCGCCACCTGCCTTTCGCGCTGCGTGCGGCGGCCTTCGCGCTACTCGTCGTGGCGCTGGCGCGCCCGCAGGACGTCGAACAGAACGTCCGCACCAACACCGAGGGCATCGACATCATGCTGGCCATCGACGTCTCCGGTTCGATGCTGGCCCGCGACTTCAAGCCCGACCGCATCACGGCCGCCAAGGAGGTGGCCGGATCGTTCATCGCCGACCGCTACGGCGACCGCATCGGACTGGTGGCCTTCGCCGGCGAAGCCTTCACGCAAAGCCCGCTGACCACCGACCAGAGCACGCTGCAAACCCTTCTGGCCCGCATCCGCAGCGGACTGATCGAGGACGGCACGGCCATCGGCAACGGATTGGCCACGGCGATCAACCGCCTGCGCGAGAGCGATGCCAAGTCGAAAGTCATCATCCTGCTGACCGACGGCGTGAACAACCAGGGCCAGATCGCGCCGATGACCGCCGCCGAGATTGCCAAGGCGCAGGGCATCCGCGTCTACACGATCGGCGTGGGCACGGAGGGCATGGCCCCCTATCCGGCCATCGACATGTTCGGCAACCTGACGTTCGTCAACCAGAAGGTCGAGATCGACGAAAAGGTACTGAAGGCGATCTCCGACATGACCGGCGGCCGCTACTTCCGGGCCACGGACAAGGAGAAGCTGAAGGCCGTCTACGACGAGATCAACCAGCTCGAAAAGAGCAAGATCGAGGTGATGGAGCACATCTCCTACCACGAACTGTTCCTCACATGGGCGCTGGCCGCGCTGGGACTGCTGTTCGCCGAGTTCCTGCTTTCGAACCTCGTACTGAAGCGAATACCCTGACGGAACGGCGATTCCGGTCCCCGGGCAAAGTCCTCCCTTTGCCAAGGGGAGGATTCAGGAGGAAATGTCGATATTCAACGGGCACTGCAAGTGCCCTAATGCAGACCCGGCGGGTTGAATATGGGCAAAAAACAGGATACAATCCGCAGGGTCCGCATTAATTATGTTCCGTTTCGCAAATCCGCAATATCTCTGGCTGCTGCTGGCCGTCCCGGCGCTCGTCGCGCTCTACTGGCTGGCGGCCCGCAACCGCCGCAGACGGCTCGCACGCTTCGGCCGCCCCGGCATTCTGGAGGAGCTGATGCCCGAAGTATCGACCGGGCGCACGGCTTTCCGGTTCATCCTTTTCTGCGCCGCCGTCGCGCTGGTCATACTGGCTGCGGCACGCCCGCAGTTCGGTTCGAAGCTCCGCGAGGAGAAAGCCCAGGGCATCGAAATGATGCTCACGGTCGACGTTTCGAACTCGATGCTGGCCGAAGATTTCGAACCCAACCGTCTCGAACGGACCAAATACGCCATCGGCAAACTCTTCGAGGGGTTGCAGCAGGACCGCGTGGGACTGGTCGTCTTCGCGGGCGAACCCAAGGTCCAGCTGCCGATCACCTCGGACTACCGCATGGCCCGGGCCTTCGCACGGCGGATCGATCCGTCGCTGGTATCGGTGCAGGGCACGGCCATCGGCAAGGCGCTGGAACAGGCCCTGCTGGCCTTCTCGGGCGACACGGAGCAGAGCCACGGCCGCGTCATCATCCTCATCACCGACGGCGAGAACCACGACGACGACGCCATCGCCGTCGCCGAGCGCGCCGCACAGATGGGCGTGAAGATCTTCACCATCGGCATCGGCACGCCCGAAGGCGCCCCGATTCAGATCGGCGGCGAATTCATCAAGGACGAGGCGGGCGAAATGGTCGTCTCAAAGCTCAACGAGGAGATGCTGGCCCGAATCGCCGACATCACGGGCGGCGCCTACGTCCGCTCGTCGAAGCAGTCGATCGGTCTCGACGAGATCGTCAAGGCGATCAACGAGATGGAGCAGACCGAACTTTCGACGGTCCGCTTCGAGGAGTTCAACGAGCAGTACCAATACCTGCTCATCGCGGCGCTGGTCCTGCTGCTGTTGGAATTCGTCGTACTCGACCGCCGCAACCCGCTGCTGGCGCACCTGAACATCTTCCGCGAGAAATAGCCGCGCCGCGGAGTGTGGCAGCGGCTTTGCAAGGTTCCGTCACAACCCCAGAATAACGGCCCATGTCCCTCGAAAACACCCCTGCCGCACGCATTTCGGCCCTCGCGGCGGCCCAGAAAACCTACTTCCGCTCGGGAGCGACGCTCTCCGAGGCGTTCCGCCGCACGATGCTCCGGCGTCTGGACGCGGCGCTCGCGAACTGGGAGAAACGCCTCTGCGACGCCCTGTGGACGGACCTGCACAAATCCCCCGAGGAGGCGTTCCTCACCGAAATCAGCATCGTCCGGGGCGAAATCCGCAGCCACCTGCGCCACCTCGGCAGATGGATGCGCCCCGCGCCGCGCCCCACGCCGCTCAAACTCCTGCCCGCGAAAAGCCGGATCGTCTCCCAGCCGCTCGGGCAGGCGCTGATCGTCGCGCCGTGGAACTACCCCGTGCAGCTGCTGCTCAACCCGCTGGTCGGAGCCATCTCGGCGGGCTGCACCGCCCTGCTCAAACCCTCTCCCTACACCCCGAACGTCGCCGAGGCGCTCGAGGGGATGATCGCCGAGATCTTCGACGAGGAGTACGTCGCCGTCGCGCAGGGCGGCCGCGAGGTCAACACCCTGCTGTTCGGCATGCGCTGGGACGTGATCTTCTTCACGGGAAGCCCCGCGCTGGGACGGATCGTGATGACCGCCGCGGCCCGCAACCTCACGCCCGTCGTGCTGGAACTGGGCGGCAAAAGCCCCTCGATCGTGGACCGAGGCGCCGACATCGAGGTCGCGGCGCGCCGCATCGCCTGGGGCAAGACCCTCAACGCCGGGCAGACCTGCATCGCACCCGACTACCTGCTGATCCACCGATCGCTGCAAGACGAGTTCTCCCGAGCCTTCGCCCGCGCCCTGCATCGGCTTCACGGCGACGACGCGCAGCAAAGCCCCCACTACGGTCGGCTGGTCAACGACCGCGAAAAACCGCTGGCGCTTTACTACTTCGGACCCGAAAAGACGGGCCGCGAAGTCCTGCTGCATACCTCCTCGGGCGGCGCGTGCATCAACGACACGATCATGCAGATCGCCAACGACCGCCTGCCGTTCGGCGGCGTGGGCAACTCGGGCATGGGCCGCTACCACGGCCACGACAGCTTCGACGCCTTCTCCCACCGCCGCGGCGTGGTCGAGTCTCCGGCGCGGCCCGACCTGCCGCTGCGCTACCCGCCCTACAAGGGGTTCCGGTGGGTGAAGAAGATACTATAAGAAATTAAGAATTAAGAATTAAAAATTAGAGAGAGATCAGCGGTTACTGCATTTTTAATTCTTAATTTTTAATTCTTAATTTTT
>OCPX01001817.1_pt1 | contig 15009 bp, 10 predicted proteins | sample 1538771 | NCBI WGS metagenome assembly OCPX01 (sample SAMN04571725, study PRJEB22368) | human gut metagenome | biome: human gut; material: stool | host: Homo sapiens | place: Luxembourg | collected 2012-11-01 | reverse complement strand
GTTGTCCTTGACGCGGAACTCATACTGCCCGCAGCCGCTGACCGGGCCGGCAAGCTGGCGCACCCGCAGCGACACCGTGCCGCCCGCGGGGGTGAACTTGATGGCGTTGGACAAAAGGTTCATCAAAACCTGATTCAGCCGGGTCTTGTCGCAATAGACGTCCTCATCGGTAATATCTATCGCGTCCATATACAATTCCAACTGCTTTGCGTAAAACTGCCCGCTGACGATGGTCTTTATGTCGTGCAGCACGTCGGACAGGTTGACCTCGGTCTCGTCCAGCTGGATCTTTCCGCTTTCGATGCGGCTCATATCCAGAATATCATTGATGAGCGAAAGCAGGTGGTTGCCGGAGGCAAGTATCTTGGTAAGGTAATCCTTCACGCGGTCCCTGTCGTCCAGATGGCTGACCGCCAGCGTGGTAAAGCCGATGATGGCATTCATGGGGGTGCGGATATCGTGGGACATATTGGAAAGGAAGGTGCTCTTGGCGCGGTTGGCGGTCTCGGCGGCCGCAACGGCCTCCAAGAGGGCCTGGTTCGCCTGTTTGTCGGCGGTGCGGTCCGACAGCACCAGGATGTACTTCGTCCGGCCCTCTACCTCGCTGCCTATGGCGATGTTATGGAACCAGCGGCGCTCCCCGGTCTTTTGATGCTCATACTCAAGATCCCATTCGCGCTGCTGCCCGCTGAGAAGCCCTTCCAGAACGTTTTTGCCGTGCGCCGGGGAGCCTTTCGGGTGCAGCTTGTCCAGCACAAAGACATCCTGGCGGACTTCTTTCCACGGGATGCCCAGCAGGCGCTCAACGTTCGGGCTGACGTAATCCACCTTGGAGGTCTCTGCGTCCAGCATCAGGAACACGTCGTCCACATTCAGCGAGAGCTTCTGGAACAGCTCGTCACGGTACAGGATCTCGGTATTTTTCTGGTGCAGGGTGGTGCGGTTCCGGCGCAGGATGAGCAGGATGATGGCGGCGGCAAGACCGATGGTGATGCCCGTTACGATCTGCACCGTGCGGAACCACAGCCTGTCCAGGCTGGCGTTGACGATGTTGACCGGCACAAGCCCCACCATCGTCCAGCCCTGCACCGCCGTGCCCTCGTAGACCAGATAATAACGGGTGTCGCCCAGCGTTATCTTCCGGTTTCCGCTGCGGCCCTGCGCAAAATCATCCGAAAGCGTAAGGATCTCATCCTCGGAAAGGTCGGAAGAGTCGCGCAGCATCGCAATGAAGTTGTAGATCGTTTTCTTGCGGTTTACGGAATTGTCGATGACGACCCGTCCATCCCGGTAGATCACATAGTTGCTGGCGTTGCCCTGAAACGCAGAGTTGTCCAGCAGCTTCAGCACCGCATTATTATAATAAGAGATGGCAACGGCATCGTAGGCAAAGCCCCGGTAGCTGCCCTGTGTTTCGGGACAGATGAACACAAGCATCTGCGCCTTGCCGGGCAGTGCTGCGTTCACCACGATATCTTCGCCATCGGCGAGCTTTTCGTCCAGATTTGTCTGCAAGCCAAGGTAGCCTGTTTCCCCGGTCACGGTCATGTAGTTGCCGTCATAGGAAAGGAAGTAGAAGCCGGCAAATCCGATGTCCTGCTGCGCTTTCTCGATATATGCCTGAAGTGCGTCCGCGTCCGAGGTGCTTTCCAGAAAGCTGTTGTACAGGTGCAGATAGTTCACGTTCTTGCGCACCATCTCTTTCAGCATATTGTTGGATTTGTGCAGCAATTCTTCCAGATGCGAGGTGCTTTCCTGATAGATGGTCTGCGACACGAATGAGAGATACTGAATGCCGAAACTGGCTGCCAGCAAGACCAGAAGAAGGATGGCAGCAGCAGAGAACAATTTTTGCCGGAAATGGCCGTTTCGGTTGGGTTCGTGCTTTTCGTCTGGCATTCTGTTCACCTCAGTGTCATGTAGTGTTCCGGCTCTGCAAGCACCACGCCGCCGCCGGAGAGAGCCTCGCGCCAGGCCTGCTTGACCGGCGTGTCAAGGCAGGGGAATGCGCCGTTTTCGCCGGAAAGCAGCGGTGCCATCTGGCTGGCCGTGGCCAGACAGGTCACGGTCACGGTGTCGTCATCCCGGAGCGGCTGGCCGTTCCGGGTGATGCCGGTCAGGGTGTAGCTGCCGCTGTTCTCCTGAACATTCAGTGCGATGCCGCTGGCCACCGGCAGGGAGCCGCGGTTGAAGGGCACAAAGCCGCCCTCGCAGCCTTCCACAAAGGCGCGGACGGTCTCCTTCAGTTCCGCGCCGGTCATCGTGCGCTGGTAAGCCCGCAGGCCGTTCGGCATGATCATGGAAGCTGCCATTTGTCTGGTGTAGTCGGCCTGCAGCACACTGCCGGTAAAGCTGTTTGCGGCGGCGAGCAGCACATCGGTGCCGTAAAGGCCGCGCAGGGTGTTCGCCATGACGGAGAAGGAGGCCGTGCCGCCGTCTTTGTGGAACACGTTGGAATAGCGTTTCTCAGAGGTCAGCACGACCTCGTCCGCAGCAGGCTCCTCGTCTGCAAGAAGCTGGGCATTGAACGCCTGATAGGCCTGCTTTGCCGTGAGCTTGCCTGCGATCATCTGGGAGACCACATCCTGGGAGATGGCAAAGAAATCGTTGGAGGCGATGCGGATGTACATGTGGTTTTCTTCCACCACAGAGCGGGTGTCCTTCATGGCATCGGTCAGGCGAAGGGGGACGTCCTGGCTGTAGCTCAGAATGTCCTGCCCTTCCGAGACGATCCGGTTCTGTGCCTCCTCGGAGAGCATGACGTCCAGCACCTTCATGGCTTTTGCGCGGCGGGCCGTGTCCTGCTCCAGGTCACGGTTCAGCGCCACCTGGAAATAGGGAGTGGTCATGATCCACGGTTCGCCGTTCTGGCTGAAGAAGGGCAGGAAGGTGGTGTCGATGCCCTCATCCTGGAACATCTTCACGCCGGCAGAGCTGCCAAAGTACATGGCCACTTTTCCGTTCCGGAACAGGTCCATCACGTCATCGTAAAACAGGTTCAGGTCGTCTGCCGTAAGGTGGGTATCCTGAATGAACTGCGCCATCCGCTCGAAGGCACCCGGCCAGATGGTATCGTCCAGCCCGACCCGCGTGGTGTTGGCGGGGTCGCTGTATGCGGTGCGCCACTTGCGCCCGTCCACCGTGGTCAGCTCGGCAGCAGAAAGTCCCTGCAGCGTTTCCATGCAGGTGTAATCGTAGGCGTAATCGGCGGTAAAGCCGCGGATGCCCACCTTCTCAAATGCCTGACAGGCCGAAACGAAGCTCGCGTAATCGGTGGGCAGCGGGATGTCGTACTGCGCAAACAGGCTGCGGTTGACCACGAAGCCGTGGGCGTCGGCGCACACCGGCAGCCAGTTCACGCTGCCGTCCTCATTTTTGAAGCTGTTGAGGTAGGTGTTGTAGACGGCACCCGCCTCGTTGGTGGTGGAAAGATCCATCAGGCTGTCCTTCAGGGGCGCTGCATCGTGCAGCGAGAAGCGGCAGCAGGTGATGATATCCGGCAGACCGCCGTTCTGCTGCAAAAATTTGTAAAAATCCAGATCGTTGTTGCCGACGATGAACTCAATGTTCACGTCCGGCAGCTGGGCCTGGATGTAGGTGGCGTAGGTGTCGTACAGGGCGGCAGTCCACAGATACACCTGAATGGTCTCGGCGTCTTCCTGTGCTTCCACCTGCTCGGTGTCCGCTGCGCCGCAGCCGGTCAGCAGACAGACCGCCATCACCAGGGCGGTCAGCAGGGCAAACAGGCTGCGCAGTGTGTTCTTCTTCATTTTTTATGTTCCTCTTCCTTACAGCCCGCTGCCAGCCGCCGCAGTGCAGCGGGCTGGCCCGGATTCTTGTATGATGATACAGCCCACCCCACGGGAATGACGCCGCCCCCTGCGTGCGGCCTGCCCGGCACTCTGGCAAAAAGCCGTTCGAGAGCCGGAAAAAGGCGCAGCACGATCGAGACATAAGACCATTCTACCACCCCGACAACGGCATTGCAAGGAAGCTTAACGTGTTTTTAGGAAAAAGCAATGAAAAATGGAGCCCTTTGCGGAAAATTCCAGACTTTTGTTGCAATCTGCCCGAAAAATGGGGGGCACCGGAGAATTGTTTACATTATTAAGAAATGGCTTGAACGGGTGACTGGACGGTTGTATACTATAATTGTTATTGTATGCCGTCTGGCGAGGCCGGAACGCACGGCAGATTCGAACATGTGCGAGGATGAAAATGAAGTTTAACAATCGACTTACGGATGAGATCTATACATCCGATACGGAAAAATTGGGAGAGAACGTGCTTCAGGCGATGCAAAACACGATCCATCAGAATGGCGGCATCGGGACCATGACCGGGTACTATGATGCGGGCCTGCCGATCCTGTCGGTCAGCGAACTGCTGCTGCATAACCTGAACCACAGCTATGCGTCCCTGATGGAGCAGACGAAGGGTTCGCTGAAGAACCTGTTTTATGGGGAAAACGTCAGCTTCCTCGAACCGGAGCGCTTTCGTCAGATCCGGGGCGCAGGGGAGGGCCAGATCCTCACAGCCGATGGAACACCGGCCTACGTGCGTCTTTATAAGGAAGATACCGTGGACGCAGACGGCAGGCCGCTTTGGGTGCTGTCGGTGCAGGTGAACTGGGCGTATGAAGACCTTGCGCTGGTCAATGAGTCCATCCACTCGGCACCGTGGACCTTTGAATGCGATGAAACGGGCCGGATCGTCCGTGTGAGCTGGAGCCATGCCTTCCGGCAGATCCTGGGGTACCATGACGCTCTGGATTTCCCGAACCAGCTGGATGCGTGGTCGGAGCTTCTGCACCCGGAGGACAAAGACCGGGTGATGACGCTGCTTTTGGAAACGGTGGCCGACAAGACCAACACCACAAAGTTCAGCATGGAGTACCGGCTGAAGCTGCAAAACGGCCCATACCAGTGGTTCCGGACCTCGGCAGAAGTGATCCGCCGTCTGGATGGCACGGCCAGCCGCGTCACCGGCATCATCCGCAACATCGAGGAAGAAAAGCAAAGCCGGATGCAGGCGCAGCGGGCGGCAGCGTTCCACCGCGCGTTCACCAACGCGAACCTCTGCGAATATTATGTGAATCTGGAACAGAACACCTTTGATGCCTTCAAGGTGGAGGCCTCCCTGATGACGGCCTTTGAGCAGAGCCAGACATGGGACGAGCTGATCAAATTCTTTGTGGACAACTATGTGGTCGAACAGGACAAACAGAAGGTCACGGATTTCTACGACCGCGCCTACATCACCGAAAAATTGAAGGGGCTTGAGACGGAGTTGCGTCAGGAGTGCCGCATCGTTCTGAATGGGGAGGAACGATGGGTCAGCAATGTGGTCATGCGCGGCGAGATCGGGGACTCGGACTATGCGATGATCTTTTTGCGGGACATCACAGAGTCCAAAGCAGAGACGGCACAGCGGATGCAGATGGCTTCGGACAACGCATCCATGGAGCTGCTGATCCAGAGCATGGTGCGCCTGCTGGATCGCTTCGTCGTCTGCGATCTGGAAAATGACCGCTATCGGTTCTATAACCTGCAAGGTGAAATGATATACGCGCCGACCGGAACCTACCATGATTTTGTGGAGCAGGTAGTTGCAAAGTATAAGACACTGGAATCGCTGGACGCATTGGATGCTAGAATCTCGCCGGAAAATATCCGCAGGAATTTGCAGGGCGAGAACGACATCTACAAATTTGAATACTGCTCGCTGGACGAAAACACCTATAAGATCGCGTCCTTCATCCCGCTGGAGTGGGACGGCACGAAGCTGGTCAAAGCACTGTTGGCGTCGATGGATGTGTCACAGGAGAAAAAGGCCGAGATCGAATCCCATAAGGCACTGAAGGAAGCGTACCGCGTGGCCGAGAACGCAAGCCACGCCAAGACGGATTTCCTCTCCAATATGTCCCACGACATCCGGACGCCGATGAACGCCATCGTGGGCCTGACGGCCATTGCGGGGGCCAACATCGAAAATCAGGACAAAGTCGTCAAATGCCTTGGCAAGATCACCAAAGCGAGCCGCCATCTGCTGGGCCTGATCAACGAAGTGCTGGACATGGCCCGGATCGAGAGCGGGCGGATGAGCCTTGCCGAGGAGGATTTCAGTCTGCCGGAGCTGGTCGATAACCTGCTCACCCTCACAAAACCGGCAATCGACGAGCACCACCATCAGCTCGAAGTCCACGTGGAGCACATCGAGCACGAGGCCGTCTGCGGCGACAGCCTGCGCATCCAGCAGGTCTTTGTGAACCTGATGAGCAACGCCATCAAGTACACCCCGGATGGAGGCAACATCACCTTCTCCATCAAGGAAAAGCCGAACGGCTTCTCGGAGCTGGGCTGCTACGAGTTTTCCATCGCGGACAACGGCATCGGCATGACGCCGGAATTTCAGAAGATCATGTTTGAGCCGTTCAGCCGGGCGGACGATCACCGGACGACCAAGGTGCAGGGCACCGGTCTGGGCATGGCCATCGCCCGGAACATCGTCAACCTGATGAATGGTGACATTCAGGTCGAAAGCGCCCCCAACAAGGGCACGAAGATCACGGTCACGGTCTATCTGAAATTGCAGGAAGACGAGAAGGAGCAGGAAAAAGAGCTGTTCGATCTGCCGGTGCTGGTCGTGGACGACGACCAGACCTGCTGCGAAAGCACCGTCGATACCCTGCGGGAGATCGGCATCGCAGGCGAATGGGTCCTGACCGGCAAGGAAGCCGTGGAACGCTGCGCGGCGCGGCACAAGACCGGCCGCGACTATTTTGCGGTGATCCTGGACTGGAAGATGCCGGAGATGGACGGCATCGTAACGGCCAGACGGATTCGGGAATGCGTCGGGGAGGACGTCACAATCATCATCCTGACCTCCTTCGAGTTCAGCGAGATCGAAGAAGAAGCCAGAGCGGCGGGCGTGGATGCGTTTATAACAAAACCACTGTTCCGCTCCCGCCTGACGGCGACCCTGCGGCAGTTCACCTCCGGCAAGAAAGAGAAAAACGCCCGGAATTATCTGGAAGACTTTGCAAAAACGGACTACACGGGCAAGCGGCTCCTGCTGGTGGAAGACAACGACCTGAACCGCGAGATCGCGACCGAGATCCTGGGCATGACCGGCGTGACGGTCGAAACGGCCGAAAACGGAAAGATCGCCGTCGAAAAGGTTGCGGCGGCCCCGGAAAACTGGTACAGCCTCGTCCTGATGGACATCCAGATGCCGGTCATGAACGGCTACGAAGCAACAGCGGCGATCCGTTCCCTTCCCGGCAGCCGGGGCAAAGTGCCCATCATCGCCATGACGGCGAACGCCTTCGCCGAGGACGTGCAGCTGGCTAAGAACACCGGCATGAACGAACATATCGCCAAACCGCTGGACCTGAATAAGCTGAACGACGTGCTGAAACAGTGGCTGTAAGAGCCGCCGAAAAAGAACAATTGAAAAGGGCTGAACCGAACGACGCCATCTACCGCACCACCGAGGACATGCTGCAACAGTTCCGCTATCTGCCCAAAGAAAAGGCATATCCATCCCACGCGGCACCTACCCGCCCAGCACCCCGGCGGTATGGTCGTCGTGCTCTCGGCGACCTGCCGGAGAGCAGCCGGGTGAGTTTCTTCTAAAAATGCTTGACACCATATGTGACACCATATATAATGGGAACAGGGGGATTCGGAATGTCAAAATGGGATAAGCTGCTTGCGCGCATCTGTGCCTTATCGAAGGACCTGCGGTTCGACGAACTGCGAAAAGTGCTGGAAAGCTATGGCTACGAGATGACAGCCCCCAGAAGCGGGAGCAGCCACTACACCTTCCGGAAAGCAGGCTGTATGCCCATTACGATCCCCAAACATGAACCTATCAAGAAAGTTTACGTGGAAATGGTACGGCAGATCGTGGAGAGTGAGGCGAAGAACGATGAAGACGCTGAATGAGTATTTGAAGATGCCTTACCGGATGGAGTTGGTGGAGGACCCGGATGAGGGGGGATTTGTGGTCTCTTATCCGGACTTGCCGGGCTGCATTACCTGCGGCGAAACGGTCGAACGCGCGATCGCAAATGCACAGGACGCAAAAAAAGCATGGCTGGAAGCAGCGCTGGAAGAGGGGATCGAGATCCATGAGCCGGATAGCCTGGAGGAATATTCCGGGCAGTTCAAACTGCGGCTTCCGCGCAGTCTGCATCGCTCGCTTGCCGAGCATTCGCAGCGGGAGGGAATCAGCATGAATCAATACTGCGTTTACCTCCTCGCGAAAAATGATGCGATGTACGTGAAATAAAGGTTTCCAGAACCGCAAAGCCCCCTGCATCCGGGATGGATGCAGGGGGCTTGTTCTGTGTTCTGAAAGCGCAGGAGTGAAAATTACTCCACGCTGATCATATAATAGTAAACGGGCTGACCGCCGCGGATGTGGCTGACCTCAACGTGGTTGGGGCACTTTGCCTTGACGATCTCGGTGACCTTTTCGGCATCTTCATCGGAGACATCGCAGCCGGAGATGATGGTGACGAAGCTGGAGTCCTTCTTGCACATGCCGCGGGCCAGGCGGTAGGTGGCCTTGGTCAGGTCATTGGAGGTGGCCACAATCTTGCCGTTCTCCAGAGCCATGATCTCGCCCTTCCGGATGCGCTTGCCGTCGAACTCGCTGTCGCGGGCGGCGTAGGTGATGAGGCCGGTGGAGACCTTGTCGGCCGCAGCCATCATGTTGATGGTGTTGGTCTCAACATTGGCAGAGGGGTCAAAGTTCAGCAGTGCCGTGATGCCCATGGGCACGGTGCGGGTGGGCAGAACGACGACCTGACGGTCGGCCAGCTTCTGGGCCTGCTCGGCAGCCATGATGATGTTCTTGTTGTTGGGCAGAACGAAGACGGTCTTGGCCGGGACGCTCTGGATGGCAGCGAGGATATCCTCGGTGGCGGGGTTCATGGTCTGACCACCGGAGACGACGGCGTCGGCCGCCAGGTCGGTGAAGACGGCCTTCAGGCCCTCGCCCGCAGCAACTGCCACAAAGCCGTAATCACGGCTGGGATCCACAGCGGCGTAGATGAACTCAGAGGTCGGGTCGGGCTTCTTCTCAGCAGAAGCCTGCTTTTCCAGGCTCTTGCCCTGCTTCTGGCGGGCCAGGAACTGCTCGTGCATGTTCTCGATCTTGAAGTTGGTCAGGTAGCCATACTTGATGGCCTCGCTCAGGATCTTGCCGGGGTCGGCGGTATGGACGTGCAGGTTGATGACGTCATCGTCCTCGATGCAGACGACGCTGTCGCCGTTGGACTCTGCGAAAGCGCGCATCTTGGCGGCGCTGACGCCCTCGTTCTTGTTGATGAGGAACTGGGTGCAGTAGCCGTTCTTGATGTCCTCGACCTTCATCAGGTCATCGGTGAAGACGCCGCGGCCGGCGTTCTCGGTGGAGAGCTTGGCCTTGTTGGGGACAGCCTCGCCGCCTGCGACGATGGGCTCACCGTGGAAGACCTTGCCCATGCCCTCGAAGATGACCATGATGCCCTGGCCGCCGGCATCCACGACGCCGGCCTTCTTCAGGACGGGCAGCAGGTTGGGGGTGTCCTCCAGTGCTTTCTGACCGGCGGCGAGCACCACGTCCCACAGAGCGGGTACTTCGCTGGCACCGCAGGCAGCTGCTTCTTCGGAGGCCACACGGGCAACGGTCAGGATGGTGCCCTCGGTGGGCTTCATGACAGCCTTGTAAGCGCCCTCGACGCCCTTCTTCAGAGCCTCAACGAGGTCGTCTGCACCGGCTTCCTTCTTGCCTTCCAGCGCCTTGGAGAAGCCGCGGAACAGCAGGCTGGTGATGACGCCGGAGTTGCCGCGCGCACCGCGCAGCATGGCGGAGGCGGCGGTCTTGGCGGCCTCGCCGACGGTGCAGCTGTCGTCCAGAGCTTCCAGCTCACGGACGGCTGAGCCCACGGTCATGCCCATGTTGGTGCCGGTGTCGCCGTCCGGGACGGGGAAGACGTTCAGCTCGTCCACGCGGGAGCGCTGGTTGTTGATGTTGTTTGCGCCGGAAATAATCGCGTCGCGCAGGATCTTACCAGAAATCATTTGAATTTTCTCCTTATTCTCTTGTCCGATCAGGCGATCACGTCGTCCACGGAGACGATCACGCGGGCGACCTTGAGGCCGGTGGCCTGCTCCACCTCGTCCTTGACGCGGTGCGAGATGCTGCGCGCAGCGGTCGAAATGTTGAGCCCATAGCTGACGGCGATGTGCAGCTCGATCACGAGACGGCCCTCTTCCTGGGTGACGCGGACGCCCTTTGCAGAAAAATCAGCGCCGTGCACCATGCTCCGCACCTTGTCGGTCAGATCGCGGGGGGTCATTGCGGCCACACCGTAGCATTGTTTGGTTGCTTCGCCCACGAGCGTCGAAAAATACTCGGCGGAGAAGCTGACATCTCCCAGCGGGAAACGGGAAGTGATCATAGTCGCTCTGCTCCTTTTATCAGATTATTTGATTTGGCCCGGCGAACCGGGAAAGGAATCTTACACGCTTATTATACCTCTTTACCGGCCCGGTGTACAGCGGAAAATTGCAACTCCTGTGCCGGACATGCCCCATTGCACCCGATTTCGAGCGCCGCAGTGGGTATCCTGAGAACAGGGCCGCAGTGCCAGAGGGCCCGGTGGGCAGTTCCTTTCTGCTTAGTATAGCACAAAATGCGCCAGAGTGCATGGTTTTTCCGCATGTTTTGAAAAAGAGCGAAAAATGACTGTGAATAAAATCTAAAAAGTATGATTATTCCCTTTAACTCGCTGTGAAAAAGTGCTAAAATCAAATCAGAGAGACGGGGCGCTGCGCCCACAACGGCAGAATTTGTTTTTCGATAGGAGAGCTGATGATGAACATTTTGTTTTTCCTTTCCCCAAAGCAGGACCTGATGTATGTCTACGATGACTTCACCCTGCGGCAGACCTTGGAAAAATGGGAGAACAACCGCTACGCATCCATTCCGGTGCTCAACCGCAAAGGCGAATATGTGGGCACCCTGACCGAGGGGGATATCCTCTGGGGGCTGAAAAAATACCATGGCCTAGACCTGGAAGCTGCCGAGGACGTGCCCATTTCCAGCTTTGCCCACAAGCGGGATTACAAAGCCGTGACCGTGAGCACCAGCATGGACCAGCTCATCGAAGCGGCCATGAACCAGAACTTTGTGCCGGTGGTGGACGACCGGGGCATGTTCATCGGCATCGTCCGGCGGCAGGCCATCATTCGGTATTGCTACGATAAGACCCGCGCCGAGCAGTCCGCCGCAAAACCGGCCCGGCGGCGGGAAATGGCGTCAGCTGCGGCAAACTGAATCGTTTGTAAAATCCATGTAAAATCTGCGAAAAGAATTGCGTCAAAACCCGGCGAAACGCGCAAAAATGTATCAAAAACGCAAAAAACATGTAAAATAAGGCTTGTTGAAACAGGCCGCTCGATGCTATAATAAAAAGGACGGCGTTCAGGCAGAAAGAGCCCGGCGGCCGTCCTTTGTCTGTTCAGAAAGAAAAAGGAAGAACATTTTTAGGAGTATCGAGATGGATATCACACACATCACCTCTCTGTTGGGCGGTATTGCGCTGTTCCTGTACGGCATGTCGATCATGGGCGCCGGCCTGGAGAAGCTGGCGGGCGGCAAGATGCAGGGCGTATTGCAAAAGCTGACCTCTTCCACCATCAAGGGCGTCATTTTCGGCACCCTTATCACCGGCGTCATCCAGTCGTCGGCGGGCACGGTCGTCATCTGTGTCGGCCTTGTCAACTCCGGGATCATGACCCTCACGCAGTCGGTAGGCGTGATCATGGGTGCGAATATTGGTACGACTGTCACCGGCCAGCTCATCCGCATGGCGGATATCTCCGGCGACAGCCTGTGGCTGACCTTGATGCAGCCCAAGACCTTCGCACCGGTGGTCGCGTTTATTGGCTGCATTTTTTATGTGTTTCTGCGCAACGCTAAGAAAAAGAACATCGGCCAGATCATGCTGGGCTTCGGCATCCTGTTCACCGGCATGAACCTGATGGATACCGGCGTTTCGCCCCTGCGGGAGAGCGCGGCGTTCCAGGACCTGTTCGTCAGCATGACCAACCCCATCCTCGGCGTTCTCGTGGGCGTGGTGGTCACGGTCATCATCCAGTCGTCCTCGGCATCGGTCGGTATTTTGCAGGCACTGTCCAGCACCGGCCTTGTCACCTTCGGCTCGGCCATCCCCATCATCCTGGGTGCCCACATCGGCACGGCCTTCACCCCGCTGCTGACCATCGGCGGCTCCTCCAAGGATGGCAAGCGCACCGCGCTGATCCATCTTTATTTTAATATTATCGGCAGCGTGGTGCTGCTGGCGGCCATCTATGCGGTGCGTTACACCATCGGCATCCCCGTCTGGGGCGATGTGATGAACAAGAGCTCCATCGCAAACATCCACACCATGTCCAGCGTGGCGGCGATGCTCCTCTTCCTGCCGTTCAGCAGTGTGCTGTCGAAGCTGGCTGTCCTCACCGTGCCCGACAGCGCCGAGGAAGCGCAGGAACTCAGTATGCCTGTGCTGGACGAGCGCCTGTTCAAGAGCCCGGCCGTTGCCCTGCAGCAGGCCAAGAACGCGGTGGTCAAGATGTCCCGCCGCGCTGCCCGCAACGTGAACCTGTCGGCTCCGCTGCTGCTCAAGATGGACGAAGACGTCGTGAGTGCGGTGAACGTCCGGGAGAACCTCATCGACCGGATGGAGGTCGAGATCTCCAACTACCTCATCAAGATGACCGACCAGGAGCTGGGCGACGACGAGAGCCATGCTGTGACTGAGCTGCTGAACTTCGTCACCGAGTACGAGCGCATCGGCGACTATGCCGTCAACATCATGGAAAAATCCGAGGAGCTTTATGAGAAGGAAGCGTCCTTCAGCGACCACGCAAAGGAGGAGCTCAAGCTCCTCACCGGCGCGATGGAGCGCGTGCTGGACCTGACGAACGATGCCTTTGAGAACAATGACGTCGCATTGGCCCGCCAGGTGGAGCCGCTGGAAGAGGTCATCGACATCATGGTCGAAAAGCTGCGCGACCAGCACATCAAGCGCCTGAAGAACGGCATCTGTTCCATCGACACCGGCGTCGTCTTCCTGGATGTGCTGAACAATGTGGAGCGCATCTCCGACCACTGCTCCAACATCGCGGCCCGTCTGATCGGCATGAACCAGGGCGAGGACTACGACTCCCACACCCTGAAGAGCCTGATGCACCACAACCCCACCAAGGAATACTCGCTCCATTACGAGCAGTGCTGCAAGGACTACCTTGTGCCGCTGGAAGCCATGGAAGCGTAATGCACCGATGACAGAGACCCTCCCCGGCGGGAGGGTCTCTGTCATTCTCCCAGGTCCTCCAATACGGTCCGCAGCTCGGTCTCGCTGTAGACAGAAAGGCCCTGCTTGATGCGGAGGGCATCGTTTTCGGGCAGAAGATTGACGTAGATGCCGGTCTCCTCCAACCGGTCGGCGGGTTCCCCGTCGGCCCCGCAGGCATAGACCGTCAGCATCCCGCCCTCGTCGCAGAGGTAGTAGAGGGCTGTCCGCTCCGGCAGAGCCTGCGCCGCCAGACTCAGCGGCACCGAGTCCGGCGTTTCGTCCTGCGGGGCAGGGGAGGGCAGCGTCAGCCGGGGGAGGGCCATCCAGAACAGGCTGAACGCGATGGCAAAGGCGCAGAGCGCATAAAACAGACAGAGAACGAGCTTGCGCACAGGGAAATCACTCCTTTGCAGGGAAAGTTTCAAACGGTAGTATGCGCAAAAAGAAAGTTTTCCAGACAGAAGAATAGAATTTTCACAGCAGAATGCTGTACTTTGAAGGGCAAAATGTGCTATACTACCCCTATCCGGAGAAAATTCTGCCCTTTTGCCGGTCGGACCGGGCGGGGCAGCTTGTCGTATAACCAGCGAATCATCGGCCCAGTGGCCGGTCAGGAGGCGATCCTTATCGAACCAAGAAAGATCCACCAGAGCGGGGCGAAGAGAGAACCCCAGCCTTCCGTGGGACGTCAAGTCAATGTGAACAACAGCCGCCGGGACCCGGCTCCCAGCGGGAAGCCCCCCAAGGAGCCGAAGGAGAAGAGCAGGCACCCCCTGCTGCGGTTCCTGGGCCGCACCCTCGCGATGCTGATCTGTCTGGGCATCATGGCGGGCAGCCTGTTGATGGTGGGTATGGTCTATTACGCGGTGCAGGCCACGGCCAACGACGGCGACCTGCTGGATCTGGACAACATCGAACTGAGCCAGTCCAGCACGGTGGTGGCCACCGACCCCGACACCGGGGCACAGGTGGAGTACGCCACCCTGCGTTCCTCCAACAGCCACCGTGTCTGGGCAGACCTGGAGCAGATCCCCACCAACTTACAGTATGCGTTCATCTGCACCGAGGACAAAGATTTCTACAATGAGCCGGGCGTCAACTTCAAGCGCACCATCGGCGCCATGGTCAACGAGTATGTGCTGCCGATCTACAGCTCCAAGCAGGGCGCGTCTACGCTGGAACAGCAGCTCATCAAGAACCTGACCTCGGACAAGAGCGCCAGCGGCATCGGGGGTGCCCTGCGCAAGGTGCGCGAGATCTACCGCGCTCTCTGCCTGAGCCGCACCTACTCCAAGGAGACCATTCTGGAAGCCTACCTGAACACCATCAGCTTCACCGGCACGATCCAGGGCGTCCAGACGGCGGCAAACGAATACTTCAACAAGGACGTCAGCCAGCTCACCCTGTGGGAGTGCGCGGCCATTGCGTCCATCACCAAGAACCCCACCAATTACAACCCCTATACGAACCCCGAAAATCTGATCCACCGCCGCAACTTCATCCTGTATAATATGTGGCAGCAGGGCGTGATTTCGGAGGATGACTACCGGAACGCCGCCGCCCAGCCGCTGGTTCTGGCGGAGGATACCAGCAAGAAGAACACCTCCTCCGTGACCAGCTACTTCACCGATGCCCTCTTCACCGAGGTGGTCCAC
>OCPX01001756.1_pt1 | contig 15406 bp, 14 predicted proteins | sample 1538771 | NCBI WGS metagenome assembly OCPX01 (sample SAMN04571725, study PRJEB22368) | human gut metagenome | biome: human gut; material: stool | host: Homo sapiens | place: Luxembourg | collected 2012-11-01 | reverse complement strand
GATTTCACTTCCAGCTTTTTTAATTGCCGGGCTTCCGCCTCATGCAGCAATTGCCACGAATAAAATATCCAGTCCATTCGGAACTGCACTTGCCACTTACCGTTTTGCGAAAGCAAAACTCATTAATTTAAAGCTGGCAGCGCCTGCGGTAGTCGCTGCGATCTGTGGTTCTTTCATCGGTGCACAGATTTCCCTTCGCGTCCCGGAACACATTCTTTCCTATGTATTAATGGTAATCCTTCCGGTATCTGCATTTCTCGTATTAAACAAGAAATTATTTAACGATGAAGGGAGTGAAGAGATCACTCTGAACCGAAGAACTTACTTAACTGCAACGATAGCTGCATTTATCGTCGGATGTTACGACGGATTCTATGGACCGGGAACCGGAACATTTTTAATTATCGCGTTCACAGTATTTGCTCATCTGAACATCCAGACCGCAAATGCACAGGCAAAAGTCATCAACTTGACTACGAACCTGACCGCACTTGCAATCTTTCTTTACAATGGACAAGGTGTTTTAAGTCTCGGGCTTGCATCTGCAGCCTGCAATATGCTTGGCGGATACATCGGTGCCGGACTTGTGATGAAAAACGGTTCTAAAATTGCCAGACCAAGTATTGTATTCGTATTATTCCTGCTTGCACTAAAAGCACTTGGGGTTTATTAATCAATTACCAAAAGGGACAGCCTTAATTAGCGATGGGGACGTAGTACTTTGTTAAAGTGCTACGTCCCCAATTTAATTTTTATACTTTAAATCTGTATCCCACGCCCCAGATTGTCTCAATGTACTGTGGGTTTGATGTGTCTACTTCTACTTTTTCTCGGATCTTTTTGATATGAACAGTCACAGTCGCAATATCTCCGATAGATTCCATATCCCAGATTTCCCGGAACAGTTCTTCTTTTGTATATACGTGATTCGGGTGGCTTGCAAGGAATGTGAGTAAATCAAATTCTTTTGTTGTAAATGTCTTCTCTACATCGTTGACCCATACGCGTCTTGCAGTTGTGTCGATACGAAGTCCGCGGATCTCAATAATTTTATTCTTTTCCACTGCGCTTCCTGTCAGGCGGTCATATCTTGCGAGGTGTGCTTTTACTCTTGCTACCATCTCGCTCGGACTGAATGGTTTTGTCATATAATCGTCTGCACCGAGTCCCAGCCCACGGATCTTGTCAATATCGTCTTTCTTTGCGGATACCATGATGATTGGTGTATTTTTTTCTTCTCGGATTTTCTTACAGATTTCAAATCCGTCCACACCCGGAAGCATGAGATCCAGTATGAACAAGCTGTATTCATCTTTCAGGGCTTTTTCAAGTCCTGTCTCTCCGTCAGTTGCAACTTCCACCTCAAATCCGCTCAGTTCCAGATAATCTTTTTCCAGATCTGCAATTGTCTCTTCATCTTCTACGATTAATATTTTACTCATTTACTGGTACCTCCTGATACTTTCTAAGCACAAAATACATGGTCGTCCCGGTATGTTCCCGGCTCGTTGCCCAGATTTTTCCACCGTGTTCTTCTATAATCTTCTTTACAATAGAAAGGCCAATACCGCTCCCTCCTTTTGAGGAATTTCTTGATGTGTCCGTCCGGTAAAATCTCTCGAACACATTTGGCAGATCTTTTGACGCAATTCCTTTTCCGTTATCTTCGATTTCGACCTGAACAAAATCCCCTACATCTTTGACGCGCAAATTAATCTTTGGCTTGTCTTTATCCATATATTTTACAGAGTTATTCACAATGTTATGCACCACTCTCTTAATTTGTTCCGGGTCTGCAATAACCTTGACCTCAGGTTCTACATAATTAAAATAACCAAATTCCACATTTTTTGCCTCTAGATCCAAAGACAAATCCTCTGAGCAATCATTAAAATAATCATTCACAGATAAAATTGTGAAATTGTACGGAATACGGTTCGTGTCAATTTTTGAATAAAGAGTCAGCTCGTTGATCAGTACGTCCATCTCACTTGCTTTATTGTAAATGGTCCGTACATATTTTGCCACTTTGTCCGGAGTATCTGCCACACCGTCCATGATTCCTTCTGCATAACCTTTGATGGTCGTCACAGGTGTCTTTAGATCATGGGAAATGTTACTGATCAATTCTTTATTTTCTTTGTCAAATTTCAGTTTCTCTTCTGCCGTATTCTTCAGACGTTTGCGCATGTCTTCCAAATCCCCACAGAGCTGTCCGAGCTCGTCATCTGTCTCAACCGGCAGTTCAAAGTCAAGATTTCCTTCTTTTATACTCTTTGTTGCCTCCCGCATCTTCCCGACCGGTCCCATGACACTTCTGTAAATCCAGATGATCAGCACACATGCGGTAAATACAAGTACCAGGAAAATGCATACGATAATCTCCACGAACAGACTTTTCACTTCCGGAATCAGGCTTCCTACATTTGTCACAATAAATGCACTGCCTTCACTTCCATCCGAATACTGAAAATCAATCTGTTTTAGAAGGACTTGTGCTTTTCCTCCAAGATACATGCCATTTTCTGATGTCGTCCCGGCCGCTCCATACTCCGGGAGCTGGCTAATGACTTTCTCAGCTTTAGAAGCCTCCGTACCAATATAGGCAATCGTATCATTCTTTCTCACAAGAAGATAAGATTTTTTATCTTGCAGTTCACCATTCAGACTTTCCAGTTGTGCTGCATCTTCCATTTCTTCCGGATTTTCCCGTATCAATGCCTCCAGCTCACGATATGGCTGTTCTGTCAGCCGTGTAAGAACGGTTACAGAACTAGCCAGACTCTCGACTGTCGTATTCTTGATCCCATAATTTTTCTCAATAGAACTAAGTTGATATTTTCCAACCATACACACAAGCGCCGAAGATAATACAAGTGGAATTAATATAATTGTAAAAAACGCTACTACCAGCCTGGTCTTAAATTTCATAAAATAAATCTCCTTTTAAGTTCAGGTCTCACTCAAAATGCACTTTTGCATCTAAAATCAAGTATAGCATGAAAAAGGACGCTTCACACGAAAGCGTCCATAAACATTTCTAAAAATTTTATAAATCAATCTTACAGATAACTTTTCAGTAACTCTGCTTTGTCTGTCTTCTCCCATGGAAGATCTACATCTGTACGTCCAAAGTGACCGTAAGCTGCTGTCTGTTTATAAATCGGTCTTCTTAAGTTCAACATCTGGATAATTCCAGCCGGACGAAGATCGAAATTCTCACGGATGATTTCAACAAGCTTCTCATCTGAAAGCTTACCTGTTCCAAATGTATCTACCATGATAGATGTCGGGTGTGCAACACCGATCGCGTAAGATAACTGGATTTCACATTTCTTAGCAATTCCGGCTGCCACGATATTCTTAGCAACATAACGTGCTGCGTAAGCTGCAGATCTGTCTACCTTTGTACAATCCTTTCCGGAAAATGCTCCACCACCGTGACGAGCCATTCCACCGTAAGTATCTACAATAATCTTTCTTCCAGTCAGTCCGCTGTCACCGTGTGGTCCACCGATTACAAAGCGACCTGTCGGGTTGATGAAAAATTTTGTATTCTCATCTACCACTCCTTCCGGAATGATCGGGTCAAAAACATATTTCTTAATATCTTCGTGAATCTGCTCCTGTGTCACATCCGGATCGTGCTGTGTAGAAAGTACAACTGCATCCAGACGCTTCGGCGTACCATTCTCATCATATTCTACAGTAACCTGAGTTTTTCCGTCTGGTCTTAAATATTTTAATGTACCGTCTTTTCTGACTTCTGTCAGTTTTCTTGCAAGCTTGTGTGCCAGTGAAATCGGATACGGCATCAGTTCCGGCGTCTCATCGGAAGCATATCCGAACATCATTCCCTGATCTCCTGCTCCGATTGCTGCAATCTCTTCTTCAGACATTTTATTCTCTTTTGCTTCCAGAGCTTTGTCAACTCCAAGCGCGATATCTGCAGACTGCTCATCGATTGCTGTAATCACACCACATGTATCTGCATCAAATCCATATTTTCCACGAGTATAACCAATCTCGCGGACTGTATCTCTTACAATCTTCTGAATATCCACATAAGCATTTGTTGTGATTTCTCCCATGACCATAACAAGACCTGTTGTTGTGCATGTCTCGCAGGCAACACGGCTCATTGGATCCTGCTCCATAAGGGCGTCCAGGATTGCATCTGAAATTTGGTCGCACATCTTATCCGGATGTCCTTCAGTTACTGATTCTGATGTAAATAAATGTCTTTCCATTCTCTTCTCCTTTTCATGTTCTTCACTCTTATTCTGAGATTCGCTAAAACCCTGAAAATGCACATAGCATGTCGGGTTCTTTGCACAAAGAAACAGCCCACACTAAGTGGACTGTTTATATTTCATAAGCCAATCCTCTTATTGTTCGATTACTCGCTCAGGTCGGCACCTTCCCGAACCGGGGGTTGCCGCAGCTTCACAGGTCCTTTGTACCTCCACTGCTCTGAATAAGAGAAAAATATTATTATTATCTTGTAACATGTATGACTTTATCGCAATACATAAGAAATGTCAATATACATATCTTACTTTCTGTTGTATTAGCTGACTTTCAGCTTGAACTTCTGAATCTCACGCTCTGTAGACACACGTTCAATGATTCCGCCGATTCCACGGATCTTCTCCTCGAAACGCTCATATCCTCTCTGGATATACACAATGTCGTCAACAATCGTGATTCCGTCAGTTGCAAGACCTGCAATGCAAAGTGCTGCTCCTGCTCTAAGATCCGGTGCGCTTACCCTTGCTCCTGAAAGCTTCTCAACACCTTCAATCGTTGCAGAATTTCCTTCTACTTTGACATTGGCACCCATTCTTGCGAGCTCGTCAAGATATTTAAAACGATTCTCGAAGATACTCTCTGTCACAATACTTGTCCCTTTGCATAAAGCCAGTGTAACGCCCATCTGCGGCTGCATATCTGTCGGGAATCCCGGATATGGTAATGTCTTCACATGTGTGCTTCTTAAGTCTCCCTTTGACACTACACGAACTGCATCGTCAAATTCCTCTACTTCGCAGCCAATTTCAAGAAGCTTTGCAATTGTTGCTTCCAGATGTTTCGGGATTACATTCAACACTGTCACATCGCCTTTTGTAGCTGCTGCTGCAAACATAAATGTTCCGGCTTCAATCTGATCTGGGATTACAGAATAATCTGTTCCGTGAAGTTTCTGAACACCACGGATCTTGATCACATCTGTTCCGGCACCACGGATATTTGCTCCCATGCTGTTGAGGAAGTTTGCAACATCAACAACGTGAGGTTCTTTTGCAACATTCTCCATAATGGTAAGTCCCTCTGCCATTGTAGCTGCCATCATAACATTAATGGTTGCTCCAACACTGACTACATCAAAGTAAATGTGCTTTCCGACCAGGCGGTCCGCTTCAGCAAGAATCTTACCATATTCAATCTCTACATCTGCTCCAAGTGCACGGAATCCTTTCAGATGCTGATCGATCGGTCTGCTTCCGATATTACATCCTCCAGGCAGTGCAACTTCTGCATGCTTATACTTTCCAAGCATAGCTCCTAACAGATAATAAGATGCACGAATCTTTTTAATATAATCATATTCAATATTGAAATCATGAATTGCTTTCGCATTGATCTTAACAGTGTGGCGGTCTGTACGCTGTACCATTGCTCCAATACCTGCAATCGCATCCAGAAGTACATTAATATCATTAACATCTGGAAGGTTCTCAATACGGACTGTCTCATCTGTCATAATTGCTGCAGCAAGAATCGCAAGTGCCGCATTCTTCGCTCCACCAATCTCCACCTCGCCTACAAGCGGGTGACCTCCCTTAATAATATATTGCTCCATAGATAACACCTCTATATATTCTACCAATATTCTCTAAAATATTATGCATCTTTCCTTCTCTCAAGCTCCTTATCCCTGAGCGAGACAAAAATGCATGGTCGAGGGACAGTATATTATATAAACTCCCCGTATGTCAAGTCATATTTTTATGGCATGACAATAACACGCCCTCTTATGGGTACCACAACAGTATAGCACAAAACACTTGCCACGTAAAATATTTTTTACATTTACGTAATGTTTTTGTAACATTTGAACTTCCGTCGCATGGATTAGTTCAGACTCGCCAACACTTTCTCAATCGTTTCTTCCAGTTCCAAACCATCTTCGCACACTGTCACATCTGCATATTTTTCAAACAATTTTACACGTTCTTCATATAAATCCTTCAATGTCTGTCCGTCACGCAGTACGACTCCACGGCTCTTTGCATTTCTAAGTCTCTTATTTATTGTTTCAAATGATACCTGCAAATATACGACTTTTCCGATTTCTTTGTAATGTTTCATTGCATTTTCACAATATACAACGCTTCCGCCCGGTGCAATCACTGTTTTTTCCGCCTCGATTTCAGCATTGATCCTATCCTCTACTTCCAGGAAACCGTCCGGTCCAGCCTCTGCTATGATCTCTCTAAGAAGCTTTCCTTCCTTTTCCTGGATGACCAGATCTGTATCTACAAAATTATAACCCAGGCGCTTTGCAACAATAACACCCACGGTGCTTTTTCCAACCGCTGGCATACCTATTAAAATGATGTTATCCATGATGTTTTTATCCTTCTATTTTTGCTTTTCTTCCTTTTATAATAAATGTGCTTTCATCTTTTCCTTTTATTATATGCAGCCTCTAATGGACAGGTGACTTTTCTACTCGCCAAATACAACCTCTTCCAATATGCGGGCTGCATCTTTCACACAATCCGGACAGGCTTTTGCCGGTGTTCCTGTCTCGACTCCCTTTAATTCCTTACAGATCACGCTGCCGCTCTCCTCTTTGAATCTGCGCACAATTTCTTTGGATATTTTATAAGTTGCCCCTTTACTTCCCGGACCACCCATTTCCACAGTACTATTCTTGGCACCGGCAATTACACAGGCTGCTGTGACAGCTCCACATGTTCCTTCCATGCCGCCCATTCCAAGGCCAAGCCCTTCTGTCATACGAAACATCGTTTCTTCATCAATTCCAACCAGATCACAATATGCACACGCTACTGCCTGTGCACAGTTGTATCCACTCTTATGTTTTTCTGCAACTTTGTCTACTCTTGTTTCCATTCCTATCTCCTTATCTTTTCCATAATTTATAGTATATCAGCCTATCTCACGACATATGCTATGCATGACTTAATTGCATTTATCCGCTTTTCCAACAAGATATGTCACTTATGCATTCCGTGTTCCTTCACTTTTAATTTTCAAGCTATAAAAGATACTGTATATTTTATCACGAATCTTTTCTTTTTCCCATCCCTTATCTTTTTCTTCTTTATTGAGAATTCTAATAATACCCGATTTTAAGCAGCTAAATCAATAATATTTCCGTCTCATACTTCTGTTTTCCCGTCTTCTCTGACACAGTTCCTGATAAGTCATGACCTGGATCAGATTCTGCAGCCACTCGCCTGTTTCCTCGCCTTCTTTTGCTTCATCTTTCTTTGTTTCATCTTCTTTCGCGCGATTATAAATTCTTCTGCAAAGCAGCAGCAACTGCAGCCGGTCCGGATATTCGTCATACATAACGCTCCCCGTATACTCCAGACGGTCACATTCCTCTTCGATATATGGTATCAGACGCTTTGCCGTTCCTGGATATACACTCTTCATATATTCATAATCCCTCTGGTTCTGACGCTCATCATCATATAATAGCGGCATTGGATACGCCATATAGTAAGGAAGTTTTTCATCCATGTTCATACACTCCCACAAAATTCATCTGCTTTATCATATGCAGAAAGGAAAAAAGCGGAACAGCAATTGCTGTTCCGCTCAAATTTTTCTGTATTCTGTTTTTTATTAACCTAAGAGCAGTAAGCCGAATACCAATGTGAAGAGGGCTACTGTCTCTACGATACCTACTACGATGAAGTAGTTAGCTGTACCTTTTCCGGTTGCTCCTAATGCATCAGATGCTCCAGCAGCACATTTACCCTGGAATAATGCTGAAAGTCCGATTGCGAGTCCACAGAAGATACCAACACCAAGTGCCAGTCCTGCGTCTGCTCCGCCTTCTACTGCTGATTTGATAAAGTTCATAAGAAGGAATCCGTAGATTGTCTGTGTAAGAGGTGCTCCAGCGAACGCGATCATGATGAACGGTGCCGGTTTTCCACTTGCATAACACTTTTTCCATGCTCCTACTGCTGCCTGTCCTGCAAATCCTGCACCGAATGCTGATCCTGAAGCAGATAAACCAAGTGCAGCTGCCATTCCAACAAATGCTAAATTCATAATTTTTCTCCTTTAATTAAATACTATTTAATAATTTTATCGTTTACTTTAAATGGTTCGTATGCAATTCCTGTCCACTCCAGTCCTGCCTGTCCTGAGAACTCCAGAACGTTCAGTCTGACACCGTGTACTACGACTGACAGGAAACACATGATAATATTCAGTCCGTGTCCGATGAGTACAACTACAACAGCGAGAATAATAAGCGGTCCGTGGAATCCTGCTGCGATTCCGTTAAAGCTCTGAGAAATGGCAAGTCCTGCCATACCTACTGCGAACAGACGGATATAACTCATTACGTTACCAAAGCAGCTGATCGTATTCAGGAATACGGTAAACGCATCTGCAAGACCAGCTTTCAGTCCCTGTGCAAATGTACGATCCGGTGACATTGCACCGAAGAGAACAACAAGTAAAAATGCTACACCAATCATTGCAAACACCGGTGTGATGTTAATGCTCTCTCCGATTACCAGATAAAGTGATAATAAATACATTGCTACAATTGCTACGAGCCAGCCAAGGTCTGCAACCCAGCTCAGGTTCTTCTCAGCAATCTTTTTCTTAATAGAGATCAGACTACCAAGCGCCATCTGAATTGCTCCTACAGAGAATGAGAACTTCATAATCGTGTTCTGCTGTGCAAGAGCTGTAACTCCGAAGTAATCCGGATAGTTTGCAAAGCTTGGAATTACCAGTGCTTTCAGGAACGGAACATTCATTGCTGACTCCATTCCGAACCAGGTACCGGTAATCGCTCCCCATATAACGGTTGCAATTGAAAGTACAAATAATAAGTAAACTATGTTGCTATATTTCTTTTCGCCTTTTGTCTTCACTGCAAATACTATTGTTCCGATCAGAATCAGCATACCATATCCGGCATCACCGATGATCATTGCAAAGAACAGTGTGAAGAACAGGAAGAACCAAAGTGAGATATCAGACTCTCTGTATCCCGGAAGGATTCCTAAGATGTCAAATACCGGCTGGATCAGTCCGGAGACTTTTCCGTATTTAACTTTCGTAGGCACCTGATCGTCGTCCTCTGCTACGTCTTCCTGCGCCCAAGCCCATTTATTTGCTGAAGCCGCTTCTTTGAATTTTGGAAGGTCTTCCTCTGGAAGATATCCTGAAATCCATACGAAATCCTCATCGCTTTCTGCGGTCTCACTTGCGGAAGAATAATTCTCCTCGTTCTGAGCTTTGAGCATCTGAGCCTGAAAACTGGCATCATATACAGCAGCTTTTTTAAGGATCTCGTCACACTCTGCGTTCTGACGCTGGCACTCCTCAATCTCTTTTGTAAGTTCACTGATTCCTTTTTCCGGAATTGCGAACTCTGCTGCCGGAATTGTTGCCGGTAAAGCTCCGATTACAGCAACGGTATCCATCTTATCAATAGTAGCAAGACGGATCATCTTAACTTCCGGATCCTGCTCAGCCATCTCAAATTCATTTTTTGCCAGACGGTAAAAATGAAGATCATACCCTGCTTCTTTTAATTCTTTTAATTCAGCCGGTGCGAAATCGCCCCATGCTTTTACTCGTTCTATCTCTGCACCTGCTGCACTCATTTCCTGGGACAGCGCTGACTTTTTGTCTAGTGCTGCAAGCACGCCCTGATACATCTCTTCAAACTGTTCGTCTGAAAGGATCGGAGCTTCTTCTTTCCCCTTAGATTTTTTATCCGGCGCATAGTCTAATAATACTCCGGCAGTCTTAGAAAGTGTTGTAAATCTTTCTGACGCTGCGCGTGCCGGACTTTTCTTCTCTGCCAGATGCAGAAGTCCGAGATCCCGAAGTCCATCGAGCATCTCATCTTTCTTGGAGACGGATGACACGACATAGACCATTTTCATCTTTTCAATCATTTTGCCGCCTCCACAAGTTTTTTCTTTGAAATCTTTCCGCGAACAACTGCCGCTGTCTGCTGATCTCCAAGGAATACACCGATCACACGGATATTCTCCTTTGCCTCCGGAATCTTAACTTTCTCGAACAGATTTACTCTCTGAGATGTAGCACGAAGCTCATTCTCAAGAAGTGTTTCCTGTTTTCGAAGTGTAGATACCAATGCATCCAGACGAGCAATCTCACGAAGTTTTACAATTGCAGTATCAACCCACAAAGGATAGTCGTCAACATCGTAAACAATGTCTTTAAATGTCAGCTCCTGAAATGTTGGAACCGTTACACCTGCGATGTTCTCATTCTTACAGATAACTGTCTCTGGCTGTACCAGGTGATCGAGTTTTTTCTCTTCATCGAAGATTTCATTCTCCGCGAAAACTGCAACCCAGTCATCCAAGTCTCCAATCATCTGAGCACGTTCGACTTCCTTCTGCTCCAGTTCAGCTTTCGTCTTCATAATTACCGATTGCAACTGCTGTTTTTTAAGCTGCAGAGTAGGAAGATAGCGCTGATACTGTTTCAGGTGGTCTTTCTGCACCTTCTGCTCATTTTTTGTAAGTTTGATAGCCATCAACTACTCCTTTTAGTTTAATGCCTCTTTCTTTGGCCATCTTTCTTTCAGAAGACTTGTCTTCAAACCAGTCTCATTTGGCTCGAAGCACTCTGCAAGAATTTCCCAACCAAGATCAAGTGCATTTTCAAGTGGGATATTAACACTAAGGTCCATTAATTTTGTTTCGAACAATTCACCGTATTTCAGGAGTTTCTCGTCCCATTCACTCATAAGGAATCCCATGGATTTCTTCTCGAGAGCTTCCTTGTACTGTGAGTACAGACGAATCATACCATCCATCAGTGCACGGTGGTCATCTCTTGTCTTACCATTTACGTTCTGTTTCAGACGTGAAAGAGAACCGAATGGCTCGATATGTCCATTTTTCAAATAATACTGACCTTCAGTGATATAACCTGTATTATCAGGTACCGGATGAGTTACATCATCACCTGGCATTGTTGTAACACCAAGGATTGTGATAGAACCTGCACCCTCGATATCAACCGCCTTCTCATAACGAGATGCAAGGCAACTGTAAAGGTCTCCCGGATAACCACGGTTTGATGGTACCTGCTCCATCGTGATAGCCATCTCTTTCTGTGCATCTGCGTAGTTTGTCATGTCAGTAAGAAGTACAAGTACTTTCTTTCCGGCAAGAGCGAACTGCTCTGCAACAGCAAGAGACATATCTGGAACCAGTGTACACTCAACGATCGGGTCAGCTGCTGTATGAATAAACATAACTGTGTGGCTCATTGCTCCACCTTTTTCAAGTGTATCGCGGAATGTAAGGTAATCGTCATATTTCAGACCCATACCTCCAAGTACGATAACATCTACTTCTGCCTGAAGAGCGATACGTGAAAGTAACGCATTGTAAGGCTCACCTGAAATAGAGAAAATCGGGAGTTTCTGGCTCTCTACCAGTGTATTGAACACGTCGATCATCGGAATACCTGTACGGATCATATTCTTAGGAAGAATACGTTTTGCAGGGTTAAATGAAGGTCCACCGATCGGAATCATGTTCTCTGTAAGTGCCGGACCGTGATCTCTTGGAACTCCTGCTCCGTCAAATACACGTCCGAGCAGATGCTCTGAGAAGGAAACCATCATAGGTCTGTCAAGGAAACGAACAGAATCGCTGGTTCCAACACCCTGTGCACCTGCAAATACCTGAAGAGATACAATGTCTCTGTCAAGTTTAATAACTGTCGCGTAACTGTCACCTACTAAAGCAAGGTCGCCAAGACGAACACCTTCTGCTTTAACAGTAACAACGTTACCGACGATTGATTCAATTTTTGTATATACTTTCTGCACTTTAGAACCTCCTACTCAACTGCTTTTGACTTGTAGAATTCCTCAATCTTCTTCGCCTGCTCATGGTATTCTGGTGTCTCAAAGACAGTACCATGCCAGTCAAGGAATTCCTGTCTCAACTGGTTGAAGAAGCTTCGAATTTCATTCTTGTCTTCCAAATCATAGGACGCCATTAATGCTTCATAAAGTTTATCGAATTCCTGTCTCTGTCTCTCCGGTGGGCATGCTGCGTCAATCGGATCGAATGAGTTCTGCTGAAGATATACAGCATCAAGAAGTTCGCCTTTCTGATAAATGATGTAGTCTTCTGCGGATGTTCCTTCCTCACCAACTACCTTCATCATCTGATTGATCTCGTTTCCTCTTGTAAGGATTGCACGAGCCTCTTCGATACGTCCCATATCTACAACACCGGTATATTTAGACCATGAATCCATCGGATGGATTGCAGGGTATTTACGAGCATCTGAACGCTCTCTTGAAAGTCCGTGGAATGCTCCAACTACCTTCAGTGTTGCCTGTGTTACAGGTTCCTCAAAGTTACCACCGGCTGGTGATACTGTACCACCGATTGTAACAGATCCGACTTTACCATTCTTAAGTCTTACTTTACCAGCTCTCTCATAGAAAGAAGCGATTGTAGACTCAAGGTAAGCCGGGAATGCCTCTTCACCTGGAATCTCTTCCAGACGTCCTGACATCTCACGCATCGCCTGTGCCCAACGGCTTGTAGAATCTGCAAGAAGAAGAACGTCAAGTCCCATCTGTCTGTAGTACTCTGCAAGTGTTACGGCTGTGTAGCAGGAAGCCTCTCTGGCCGCTACCGGCATGGAAGATGTATTACAGATGATGATTGTTCTTTCCATAAGAGATCTTCCTGTCTTAGGATCTTCCAGTTCAGGGAACTCTTTCAGAATCTCTACAACCTCACCGGCACGCTCTCCACAAGCTGCCACGATAACGATATCTGCCTCACCATTCTTTGCTTCCATATGCTGAAGAACTGTCTTACCAGCTCCGAAAGGTCCAGGAACGCAGAATGTTCCACCTTTTGCTACCGGGAGGAATGCGTCTACACAACGAAGCTGTGTTACCAGCGGCTCGTCCGGACGAAGTCTCTCATCATAGCATTTTACAGCCTGTTTGATCGGCTGTGAGATTACCATGCTGAGTTCTTTCTCCTCACCTTTGCTGTTTGCGATCACGCAAATTGTTGCTCTTACATTATAAGAGCCTTTTTCTTTAATAGATTTAACTGTCCAGTCACTACCTTTCAGTGTGAACGGAACCATAATTTCATGTTTAAATAATCCTTCAGGAACACTACCGATTGAATCTCCTGCTTCTACGGAATCTCCAACTGCTACAGATGGTGTGAACTCCCAATCTCTATCTGGAATAGGATCAAGATACACACCTCTCTCAAGGAAGAATCCACACTGCTCTGCAAGATCCGGCAACGGGTTCTGAAGTCCATCAAATACCTGGGTTAACAGACCTGGTCCAAGTTCTACGCTCATCAGCTCACCAGTAAACTCTACCTGATCTCCGACTTTGATACCATTTGACATCTCGTAGATCTGCATGCTGGCAACACCATTGTTGATTCGGATAACTTCTCCTTTAAGACGTTTTCCATCAACAAGAATATAAGCAACTTCGTTCTTATGAACTGCACCATCAAAGCTGACGTTTGCCAGGTTTCCGTTAATACCAGTTACATATCCTGTTACTGTTTCCATCAATTCTCTCCTGTTATAAGCTATATACGCGTTGCTGCACCTGATCAAAAAGACGTTTGAATTCCTTCTGTCCTTTTGACTGAACAAAACAGCTCTGGCGTTCAAGCAATTTTAATTTAATCGCATACCCGAATAAATATACATCATCGAAAGTATGCAAGCCTACCAATGAATCAAGATTATCAAATTCATAATCCAACAAGATCTTCTCTGCTTCCAGCGGATTCTTTGCAGCCAGCGCTGCTCCTGCTACCTGTGCAGTCACAGAATCCTTATCATAGGATGCCAGATATGGTCTTCCCAGATTTACACTTCTCTGATAGTTGAGTTCGCTCATAAGATTCTTATAAGAGGCAGCCCACTCTTTCATGATTGGTCCCTCTTCTGACGAAAGTGTCAGGTTCTTTAAGCACTCATACTTTGATTCACTTACATTTGACTGGCACATGCCAAGAAATTCCTCATAGGAAAATGGCATCTCCCCGTCTGTTCTCAGGTCCGGCAGGCTTGATATCAAGTAATAATATGAAGCCATAGGCACCTCCTGTTAGAAATCGAGATCTCTGAAGTATGGCATCAGCATCTGCATGATCTCATCATCAGAACAGTCGAAATAACCTGAACCGTCTTTTGCAGCCAAACGGAATCCTGCTCGAACACCCTTTGTAGGTCTGATCTCAAGTCCATTCTTGATCTCTTCTGCAAGTTCTGCTTTGAGTGAATCGTTCACTTCTGAAACTTCAACTGCATAATTCTTCACATCTTCATCTGATACTACAGCGTGGATCAGTTTTCCAAGAGCTGCGTCTGAGAGATTGTTCTCAATCTTTGCTGAAAGAATCTTTTCAAATTCAGCCTGTACCTCAGTTTTGAATGCAAGCATAGCATCTCTTTTTGCCTGCTCTGCACTGATTGCAGCGCTTTCTTTAAGAATACCGATCTCTTTTTCTGAAGCTTCCTGAACACTCTTAGCCTCAGCCTTCGCATCTGCTACAATTGTTTCTGCTTTTTTCTTAGCTTCTGAAATAATTGCTTCTGCTTCTGCATTAGCCGCCTCAATTCCGTCTTTGCGGATTGACGAAACTAAGTCTTGAATCTGTAATTCCATAAGTTCACTTCCTTTTCTTTATTTTCTTGGTTCTGTTATGCCACAGCATCTGCTGTTATGGCATTTTTCGGACTTTTAATTCTTCTTTCAGGCTTTCATCCCATTGTCCGTGGCTGGGACTCAGCAGTACAAAGCTTCCCCAAGCTTCACATTAAGAACTCCAGAGGTTTTCCGTTCCCCCTTCTTCTCAATGGCTGCTTCTGCCGTTTGCTCACCACCTCTCCCTTTAGATAGAATAAACCTTCTAATTGAAATTATAATATACCAAACCTGGAAAATCTATAAATTTATCATTTTTTCATATATTTACAGAGTGTTTTTATATTTTCATGAAGGCTATTATAATAGTTTCCCTGAGTCTCCCCAGTGTAATCTGTGCAAATGTCCTTCCAGATTCATCCCTGCGAAACCATTTTGCCGCAGAGCTTCATAAAGAACAATCGA
>OCPX01001750.1_pt1 | contig 15491 bp, 11 predicted proteins | sample 1538771 | NCBI WGS metagenome assembly OCPX01 (sample SAMN04571725, study PRJEB22368) | human gut metagenome | biome: human gut; material: stool | host: Homo sapiens | place: Luxembourg | collected 2012-11-01 | reverse complement strand
GCCGCTACAACCTATTACCCTTGCTATGTTCCCATCCTGGGGGATTCACAGGGAGCTGGCCGTAAGAGACTTGCCCATTTAGCGGATGCAAAGGTACTACTTTTCGTGCTAAATCAAGCATGAAATGGTACATTTTTTTCGATTTTAACTAAAAAGCCATGCATTATGGGGCTCGGAGGTACGCTCTTGGCAGCCAAATGTCGGTCAGAAATCGACTACGGTGATGCCGGCTCCGCCAAACTGCACATGCTCGTCAGCATAGTGGGTGACATTGGGGATAGCTCCGAGGTACTGACGGATGAGCTGGCGCAAGATGCCGTTGCCCTTGCCATGGAGGATGCGCACGCGTTGCATACCCATGAGGATGGCATCGTCGATGAAGTGCTGCACGGCATTGAGCGCTTCGTCGCCACGCATGCCTCGCACGTCGAGGTCCTGGTGGAAGTTCTGGCGGTGACTGTCGATGGTCTGCTGGGTGAGGTGGGATATGTTGTAGCTGCGCAGGTTCTCCATACGTTCGTCGGCATGGGTCTTGGGGGCTTCGGTGGTGGCGGCGCTCTGTGGGGCGTTGGCACGCTGCAGTCTGTCAACCCGCATACGAGTGCGCATGTCGCCAAAGATGACGCTGGCCATCTTGCCGTCGATGCGCTCGATGGTGCCCACCGACGATGCTCCCTTGATGCACACGCTGTCGCCGGCTGCCAATGGCTGCTGGCTGGCTTGGGCCTGCTGCCGGGCTTGCTCCTGGCGCTTCTGCTGTTGCTGCTGTTCGTTGGCGCGCTGCTCCTTGCGCTGCTGGCGTCGCTCCTTGCGCTGTTGAATCTGTGCCATCTTGCGGGCTATCATCTCGTCGTTGGCTTGGGTGTCGAGGTCGCTTACCTCCTGCTTGAACTGCTCCAGTTCCTCGCGGATGCGCTTGGTGTTTTCGCGTTCAGCCTGGCTCTCGCGTATCTCGCGTATGGTGTTTTCGATACGTCGGTTGCTCTCGCTCAATATTTCTTCAGCCTCCTGCTTGGCTCGGCGCAGTATCTCCTTGCGCTGTACGCCAATCTGCTCGATATCATGCTCATAGCGTTCTATCTGGCGCTCCAGCTCCTTCTCGCGCTGATGGATATTGGTGCGCTTGTTTTCCCAGTAACGCTTGTCGCGAACGATATCCTGCAGATACTTGTCGCTCTGGATGTAGTCGGAGCCCACGATGTTGCTGGCTTGGCGTATCACCTCTTCTGGGAGTCCTATCTTGCGCGCAATCTCGATGGCAAACGAGCTGCCGGGGCGACCTATGGAGAGTTGGAACAGAGGCTTCATCTCGTGGCGGTCGTAGAGCATGGCGCCGTTGGCTACGCCCTCGTGCTCGTCGGCGAAGTGCTTGAGGTTCTGGTAGTGCGTGGTGATGACGCCCCAGGCTCCGTGGGCAAGAAATTTCCCCAGTACACTCTCGGCTATGGCTCCGCCGATGTTGGGCTCGGTTCCGGTGCCAAACTCGTCGATGAGTATCAGTGTGGATGGATTGGCCTGCTTCAGCATGTTCTTCATATTGAGCAGGTGGGAGGAGTAGGTGGACAGGTCGTTCTCGAGACTCTGCTCATCGCCGATGTCTATCATGATGTCCTTGAACATACCCACGCGCGAGCGTTCGTCTACGGGGATGCCCAGACCACACTGCACCATATACTGCAAGAGTCCGGTGGTCTTGAGGCAGACGGACTTTCCGCCGGCATTGGGGCCCGAGATGATGAGTATGCGGTTGTCGGTGGTGAGCTCTATATTAAGAGGTACGAGCGCGGAGGGAGTGGCAGAGTTCTGCTTGAGGCGCTGCTCGAGCAAGGGGTGGCGGGCTCGGGTCCAGTCGATGATAGGGGTGGCAGTCACCTGAGGTTCGGCGCACTGCATACTCTCGGAGAGAGAAGCCTTGGCGTGTACGAAGTCGATGTCGGCCAGAAAGTCCTGGGAGAACAGTATCTCCTCGGTATGGGGGCGTATGTCGTCGGCCATCTGCTTGAGTATGCGGATAATCTCATGTCGCTCGTCGCTCTCGAGCTCGCGTATATGGTTGTTGGCCTCTACCACCTCGGCAGGCTCCACATACACGGTGCGTCCGCTTGCCGACTCGTCGTGTACGATACCACCTATCTTGCGCTTCAGTCCGGGCGCCACGGGCAATACCAGTCGGCCGTCGCGTAGGGTGGGGGCTACGTCCTTGTCTACAAGTCCTTCGCTCTGTGCCGAGCGGAGTATTCCACCCAGTATGCGCGAGATGGAACCCTTGGTTCGGGCCAGTTCGTGACGGATTTCAGCTAATTTGGGAGAGGCATTGTCCTTGATATGTCCGAATTTGTCTAATATGCGGTCGATGTCCTTCACTATCTGGGGCATGGGTATCACGCCCTCGGTGAGTGCCGCAAGGGCGGGGAAGATGAAGGCGGTATGTTCGTCGTCGGTATAGCGCTTGAGAAAAGCCACGACGTCATTCATCGTGGCAAGGGTGCGCATCAGCTCAAAGAGCTCAGTCTCTTCGAGGAATGTGCCCGTCATGCGGAGCCGCTTCATGCTTTCGCGAATATCGAAAAATGCATTTAGAGGGAAATCCTCTTCGCCCGAACGTATACGTTTCATCTCTCTAATCTGCTCCATAGAAGCATTGATGGCGTCTGCATCGGTCATAAACGCCATGTTGTCGATGCGCACGATGCCCAATGGTGAGAGACAACGCGAACGAAGCATGTCGCGAATCTCATGAAAACCTATCTTAAATTCGAAATTATCAGGGTAAATCATACCGCAAAGTTACCACTTTTCCTGCATAAGGATAAGGAAAACGGAAATAATTTGAAAAAAAATCTGCAAAAGTTTGGCGGAACCAAAAAAACTTAATACCTTTGCACTCGCTTTTAAGGCACATCGACCTGCCAGCAATGATGAATGCATTGGAGAGATGGTAGAGTGGTCGATTACAGCGGTCTTGAAAACCGCCGTACCGAGAGGTACCGGGGGTTCGAATCCCTCTCTCTCCGCAAAGAGTTCAATGAGCAACATCGTTGAACTCTTTTTTTATGCTCTGAGCGGGCAGGCTTCTTTTATGTTTTTGATTGTAAACAGAATTCCGCCTTATGTTGTGGGACACTCGTTTATGTCGTTTTATACACTAACATCACCATTTCATACAAGCATACCTTCGTGCTCATTACCATTACAAAACAAAAGGCTATCTTTGCAACCAGATAAAAACTATAATAAAAGCAATGAACAATATGCAGAAAATTATTAGAATAGTCTTGCCCTGGGCTTGCTTTGTACTCATAGTCTGGGTGTGTTGCTTTAGAGGATCCGATTACATCGATTGGAGATGGTTGGTAGGTGCTGTTGGCATTAGTGCTGTTTGTTATGCGATGTTGTATGTGAAACGACATAAGATGCTTGGCAAAATAGAAGAGCATCGCAATCAGTTGAAGCAACAGGCGGAAGAGGCTATTGCGCCCGAATTGGAGAATATTAATGGCAATTGGCTGAAGAAGGACATGTTAAAACGTCGCATGATAAGGGAATATCTTGAAAAGAATACCGATTTTAATGCTGATGTTGATGGCAATGACGCTATTAGGAAGGTGCAGGATTGGATATCTTCTCTGGAGTCGAGTATTTTCTTGCTTTTCTTGCCTTTTTGGGGAATAATCTTTTGGGGAATCGTTTTTATACTATTTGCATTATTACTTCATTGGTCGTTTCCAATCCAAATGGCTATATGTGGCGTAATGTCCGTTGTGGCAAGTGTCATTCTGATATGGCGGCGCAATTATGTGCTGGCTCCGATAGCCATTGGTCTTGTTGTAATGTTTCTTTATGGGCTTTTTAATGCAGGAATAGATGGAGTGGAAATGCCGGCCTACCACATGGTGGTGGAAAACGAAGGAAATATCTTTCTTGCCCCATCGCATGCGGGTTACACCATGTGGGGTAGCATCGTGATACTATGTGTCACAATTATTTGCCTTGCTTTATATCCTTTTTTGAAGAAAAAAGCATTGGTGATTTACGCGATATTAATCTTAGTGGTCGTTGAGGCAATACGTTACGGTGTTCATATGGACGTGACGCCCGCTATTCCCATCTCATACTCGTATTATCTGTATGTCTTGTTGTGTGCCGTCAATGCCGATTTGGCGGTTATGCTCGGCATATCGTATAATGCAGCGTTTATACTATTGTTCGTTTTTTTGGTATGGCTGCTTCCTGTAATCTTTGCCCTGCCTGCTTTCGTAAGGTCCTGGAAGGGGATGGGTGAACTTAAAGAGCGGTCACCGTTGTTCAAGAAAACCAAATACAAACGCCAATACTACGTCTGTCTCACATGGCTGATAATGAATGCCTTTGCAACAGCTTTAGTATGGGGACGATTTATTGGTATATCTGCGGAAGAGTGTGCAGAGATATTGATAAAAGACCCCCAAAACTTATCCAACTTTATCGGTATAGGATATTTTGCAAAGAACTTCATAGTCTATTGTGCGCCAATCTTGGCCAGCGCTCTTATCAGCTGGATATTATTTGCTATCACTAAACAAAAAATTAAATTGAATGAAGACAATGAATAAGAAATATATCGTATTGTTAGTGGTCTTACTGTTGATGGCTTGCATTCCTTTCGTCCCTCCAATATATCAAAGATATACGAAACCATTGTATAAGAATTACATCGATGCCAAGGAATGGTATGGCAAGGTGGATTGCGAGAATTTGTCGCAAGTAAGGGACTATTGCGATAGACGAGGGTATAGCACGGATTATTATATCTTGGTCGATTTCTCCATACCTTCGGGCAAGAAGCGGTTCTTCATATATGACTTGCAGAATGGCAAGCGCTTGATGAGTAGCTATTGTATGCATGGCAGTGGCAAAGGAAATACAGATGCCAAGCCTAAGTTCAGCAATGAGTTTGGTAGTGGCTGCTCCAGCCTTGGGCGGTATGTGATGGTAGGAAAGGGGCGTAAGTTTAAGAATTGCATCCGCCTTAGAGGACTTGACAAGACGAACTATTTAGCTGAGACTCGTGGTATCTTGATTCATTCGGCGGGAAAGGTGACGAGATTTTCTGGAGAAAGGGAGTATATTCCATTAGGTTCAGAGAGCCTGGGTTGCTTCACAGTATCGAGGGATTGCGTGACTAAAGTGATGGAGATATATCGAGGTGCTTCAAAGCAAAGACCTGTGATGATTTATGCTAAATATAACTGATATAGCCTTTGAAGAGTATGGCGATGTACTTGATTCAATGATTAAGAATTGAGGTATGACCAAGGAAGAATAACAAGCAAAGGTAAAGGACTTTGTCTGTAGCCTTTGACATTAACTTTTTTACGCAAAAGGTATAAACAGTTGTAGGACTTTTTATAGTAAGAGGGTACTTGGCTTAGCTATAGAACCATGAAGGTGTTACTACGGAGCCTTCTATATGCAAATTCCCTGTGGTAGAAATTATTTCGTAAAAAAAGATGGGGCTGAACGCTTGTTATGCCGAGATAAATCCCTACATTTGCATTTGGTGTATTAGTCTGCTGACGGTCGCTCGTTTGGCCGACACCTATTATAATATATATAGTGCAAATGATATTAGATATACTATTACTATGGGGCTATTAGACTTTTTGAAACGCGGTACCGAGGATGTTGGCATGGAAGCCAAGAGGGTCTATGACGAAGCCGAACAGCTGTATAAGGCTGGAAACTATGACGATGCCGTGAGATTGTATGAAAAGGCGTGGAGCAAATACCCTGATGTGGGTGATTTCTACGGCCTTTTGGCTTGTTATATCCATGACAACGACGCATCCGGCAATGAGATGCATTGTTGTGAACTGGCCCGCCATGGTGCCGAGAAGGGCAATTCGCAGAGCATGTACCGTTACGCGCTCTTCCTTGATACTGGCCATGGATGTGCTGAGGACAAGGCAGAGTCGCGCCACTGGCTGGAGAAATCTACCGAACATGGCAATCCCGACGCAGCCTACGCCTTGACCTCCCTGTTGTATGACGAAGTCAAGACCAATCCACTGCTGCTCGACCGCTGTTACCGATTGACCAAGGTGTATGCCGACCGTGGACATGAGGGAGCCAAGCAGAGACTGGACGAGTGGTTCGGCCCCATCAGGGATGACGAGTGGCAAGGCTTCACCACCGCCCTTATGGCCAAGCGTGGCTACAACTGGCTGTGTGGCAAAGATGGATTTCAGCAGAACCTTGCGCTCGCCATGCGATGCCTGCGTGCTGCCGCCGAGCGTGGCGATGCTGCGGCACGCAGTAATCTTGGCTGGTGTTTTGAGAAGCAAGGTGACTATGCATCTGCCAACGATTGCTATATCCTGAGTGCCAGCCAGGGTTGCACCACAGCCATGTTGAATATTGCCACCAATCTGCACAAAGGATTGGGCGCCCCCAAGGACGATGCCGGTGCGCGTCGCTATCTGCGTATGGCCCACGATGCGGGAGACGAGCGCGCCAAGAAGCGCATGGCTCAGTATTTCCCCGAGGATGAAGTGCGCGAGCTGTCGGCTGGCATGACCGCTGAGGAGATGAACAAGCGTGCATGGGCTTACCTGAAAGGCGTGGACAACTGTGAGCACGATGCCAAGAAGGCGGTCTTGTGGTTTGATGCTGCAGCCTCTCATGGCCTTGTTGCGGCATGGTACGGTCGTGGAGTCGCTCTGGATGAGCAGAAACTCCATTCCGAAGCCTTTGCCTCTTATCTCCGTGGGGCTGAGCAGGGCAACGCCAAGTGCATGTTTACTGTAGGCATCCGTTACGCCGAAGGTAAGGGATGCAAGCACGACGATGCCAGTGCCCAGGCATGGCTCCTCCAAGCCGATGAGACGGGCGAACCAAGAGCCAAGGACAAACTCTATGAACTCTATCCCGAAATGGAGCGTGAAGACAAGGTGCAGTTTATGCTGGATAATATGCCGACCTGTATAGATGAAGACTTCTCTTCTGAAGAGTATGATGTTGAGGCTATGGCGCATGACCTTGTCAACGACGAGGACTATGAACTGGCACGAGAACTGCTGGACGGCTATTTCCAGGAGATTGACGGCGGCGCCCAGCCATCCTCTTGCCATGAAGACCTGCTGCTCTATCTCGCTTGGGTATGCTACAAGGATGGCGACGGCAGCGACGCTCAGTCTCCCCACCACAATCTCCGTCTTGCCCACGATTACCTGATAGATATTGGCGATGACTTTGATGCCTATTGTGACGACAGTTATATGAAACTGGCTGAGCTTTACGATGCTTGCTATACCTGCTATGATGACTATGACTTGAAGCACGTTCAGAGACACCGCAGCAGAAAATGGTATGGCCGCAAGGCGTATGAATATTATAGCCAAGCTGCCGACGAGGGCTTCCCGATGGGAATGTACTACAAAGCCCGTTTTCTCATTGATGGCGATGTGGTGGAAAGCGACTTCAACCAAGCCTTTATGCTCTTGAAGGAGAGCGAAGAGGGTGGCGACGCCGAACCCCTCTACTGGCTTGGCAATATGTATTATTACCCCGACTATGGGCGAGTAAACAAAGATGCGGCACGCGATTATTATGAGCGATACTTGGCTTTGGAGGAAGAGCGCGTCGAAAGCGAAGGCTGCATGTCTGCCGATTTTGCCCAGGCTTCCTGCAATCTTGCCCATCTGTTGCTTCAAAACCACTCCAACACCGATGACTATCAGGCACGCCAGTTGCTCGATAGAGTGGTCGACAGCCACCATACCGTCGCCGACGCCCTGTTTGGATATATGCTCTACGAGGGGCGAGGCGGTATGAAAATCAAAGCAACCGGACTCGAGTTCATGCGTAAGGCAGCAGCCAACGGCGACTCTATGGCCAGACAGTTCCTGCGCAATTATGGGTATTGATGAGCTGTTATAGTCATAATTGCAAGCAACTATCATAGAAACATGGATAAAGGGAAAATGTGAACAACTTGTGATATTTTATGAATATGCCTAAGCGATAATTAATCAGTAACTTTGCAGCCGAATTATCAAAGTTAGGTATGAAAAGAATATTGTTCACATTTTCCTTGACACTTCTCTTGTGCCATGCCATGGCACAGGAGACGCTGTCTCTGGGTCAATGCCTGCAGATGGGCATTGAGCGAAATCTAAATCTGAAGACTTATGAGGGCAATGTGCTTAAGGGCAAGCACGATGTCAGTGAAAACCGTGCCCGTCTGTTGCCCCAGATTAATATCGGCGCCGGACTCAACGACAATTTCACTCCCCCAGTATCGGTAACCGACGGTAGCGCTTATGGCAAGCCTTACAATGTAACCAAGACGTTGCAGTACAATTCGTCGGCAAGCATCCAGCTGCAGATGCCGCTCTACAGCCAGACGGCACTTACTGCCCTCGACATCGCCAAGACCCTCGACCACCTCAACACGCTCTCTTACGCCAAGGCCAAGGAAGACCTGATAGTGCAAATTAGCAAGATGTACTATCTCGCCCAGAATACCGAAGAGCAGATAGCCATTATCAAGGACAACATCAAGCGCCTGGAGGAACTGCGCGACATCACCCAGGCCTTCCATGACAACGACATGGCGCTCGGCGTCGACGTGAAGCGTGTCAATGTCAATCTCGAGAACCTCAGCGTGCAGTATGACAATGCCAAGGCCATGCTCACCCAGCAGTATAACATGCTGAAATATGTCATTGACTATCCCGCCGACAAGACCATTGCCGTAGAGAAAGCCGACATCGAACAGATAGACATGGCGTCGCTCACCGGACTCAACGAGAACCTCTATGAGCTCCAGCTGCTGCAGACCCAGCGCACCCTCGCCGAACAGAAGAAGAAACTTGCCAAAGACGGTTACCTCCCCACCGTTGCGCTCACGGGCAACTGGACCTACGCAGCCTTTACCGACAACATCAGGAATTGGTTTCATGCCGGCGAGTCCAACCATTGGTACAAGTCCAACGGCATAGGTGTGTCGGTGCGCATCCCCGTGTTCGACGGTTTTGAGAAGCGGGCGAAGATACGCAAGGCCCAGGTGGATATCGACAATGCCCGACTCTCCTACGAGAGTGCACTGAAGGGTATGCAGACTCAGTATGCCAACGCTGTCAACGACCTGGCCAACAACCAGCGCAACTTCAGCAAACAGCGCGACAACTACCTGCTTGCCGAGGAGGTATATAAGGTCACAAGCGACAGATACCGTGAGGGCATAACCTCGATGACCGAGGTGCTGCAGGACGAGATGAGCATGAGCGACGCCCAGAACAACTATCTCACCGCCCACTTCAACTACCAGGTGTCCAACCTGACCCTGCTCAAACTCACTGGCCAGCTGGACAAACTCATCAAATAATAGAAACTTACAAACAACATCATAGAAATGGAAACAAGCAATAACCCCACCAACAACAATACCAGCAACGACACCCCCAACCAGTCTACCCACGAAGTTACTGCCGCCCAACTCAAGCGCCAGCGCATACGCCAGCTGCTTGTAAGCCTTATCGGTGTGGCCATCCTCGTATGGGGCATCGTGAAGATTGGTTGCATGTTTATGGACTACAAGTCCAATGAGAAGAGCGATGACGCACAGGTCGAGCAGTATATCTCGCCCGTCAACTTGCGCGCTTCGGGATATATCAAGAAGATTTATTTCAAGGAGCATCAGGATGTGAAGAAGGGCGACACCCTTCTGGTGCTCGACGACCGTGAATACCGCATCCGCGTGATGGAAGCCGAGGCTGCCCTCAAGGATGCCATGGCAGGTGCCAATGTGGTTGACGCTTCGCTCCAGACCACCCAGACCTCTGCCACCGTCTACGAGGCGTCGATAGCCGAGATAGAGATACGTCTTGCCAAACTGGAGAAAGACCGCCAGCGCTATCAGAACCTCGTGGCCCGCAATGCTGCCACCCCCATCCAGCTCGAGCAGATTGAGACCGAGTATAATGCCACCAAGAAGAAGCTCGATGCCACCCGCCGACAGCAGAAGGCTGCCTACTCGGGTGTGAACGAGGTGCAGACACGCAAGAAGAATACCGCCGCAGCCATCGAGCGTGCCGAGGCTGCCCTGGAGATGGCCAAGCTCAACCTCTCTTATTGCGTGGTGACCGCTCCCTGTGATGGCAAACTCGGCCGTCGTTCGCTCGAAGACGGACAGGCTGTCAATGCCGGCCAGACCATCACCTACATCATGCCCGACACCCAGAAGTGGGTCATCGCTAACTACAAGGAGACCCAGGTGGAGAAGCTCTATGTGGGCCAGAAGGTCACCATGACCGTCGACGCCTTTGATGGCAAGGAGTTTGAGGGCCGCATTACCGCCATCTCTGGCGCCACAGGTTCCAAGTACTCTCTCGTGCCCACCGACAACTCTGCCGGCAACTTTGTCAAGATTCAGCAGCGTGTGCCCGTCAGGATAGAGTTTGAGGGAATATCCAAGGCCGACAACGACAAACTGGCTGCGGGAATGATGGTCGTAGTTAAGGCTCAACTCAAGAAATGACACAAGCAGAGATATACACGGCAGTGCCCGCGCATCTGCCGAAGAATTTCCCGTTCTACAACTGGGTGCCAAAGCCCCTTGGCATAGCCTTTCTCGTCATACTTTTCATACCTATCATGACGGTCAGTGGTGCCTACTCCGTCAATAGCAGTGAGATGGTGGGTGGGCTTGGCATCCAGTCAGAACACATCGCCTTCATCAGCTTTGTCACGTCGATAGGCATGGCGGCGTTCTCGCCGTTCTTCTACCAGCTGGTCTGCGTGCGACGGCAGAAGATGATGAGCCTCGTGGGCTTCTCGATTCTGGCGGTGCAGAGCTACATCTGTGCCAACACCGACAGCCTGTTCATTCTGGCTCTCAACAGCCTTATCATGGGATTCGTGAGACAGACGCTGCTCATGTGCAACCTCTTCACCCTCATCAAGTATGGGTTTGGTATCGAGGCCACGCGCAATGTGTCGCCAGGCAACGAGCCGAGCGATGAGGCTGGCTGGGATGCGCTCGACACCGAGAAGAAAGCGAGCCAGCCCATCATCTACTTCTTCTTCATGCTGCTCGGGCAGATAGGCACGTGGCTTACGGCGTGGTTTGCTTACAATTACCATTGGCAGATGGTCTATTATGCCATGTTGGGCTCCATCCTCGTGGCGTTGCTCATCACTCTGGTGTGCATGCCCTACAACCCTTATCCCACCAAGCGGTCGCCCTTGTCGTTTTCCAAGTTTGGCAATGTGGTGGTGTTCTGCCTCATGTGCTGTTCCTTTATATATATTATGGTATATGGCAAGGTCTACGACTGGTACGACGACGCCTCCATCTGCTGGGCCACGGTGATTTGCGTGGTGTCGACCCTGCTCTTTGTCTATCTCGAGAAGACGCGGCGCTCGCCTTACTTCATGCTCAAGGCGTTTCGCTCGCGCAGCATCCAGGGCGGCATACTGCTTTTCATCGCACTGATGATATGCAACTCCAGCTCCATGCTGGTCAACATCTTTGTGGGCGTGGGCATGAAGACCGACCAGATACAGGTGGCAGCCCTCGGCAACTGGGTTTTGTTGGGCTATTTCATCGGCCTCGTCTCTATCCTGCTGCTCAACAACAAGGGCGTGCACTTCAAGTGGTTCTTCGCCCTCGGCTTCATACTGATTGGGGCAGCCTCGCTGTTCATGTACTTTGAGGTGCAGACCGACGGCATGCTCGAGCGCATGAAGTGGCCCGTCGTCATCCGTGCCACGGGTATGATGCTGCTCTATTCGCTCATTGCCGTCTACGCCAACCAGCGCATGCCCTACAAGCTGCTGTCCACCTGGGTGTGCATCATGCTCACCGTGCGTATGGTAATAGCCCCTGGCATAGGTTCGGCTCTCTACCAGAACCTCTTTCAGTATCGCCAACAGTATTACATTACCCGCTATGCCCATGACTACGACCGCACCGATGCAGCCACAGCCATGACCTACGACCAGACAGCCCGCGGAATGCAGTATCAGGGCAAGAGCGAGACCGAAGCACAACACATGGCAGCCATCTCTGCCAAGGGCAAGGTGCAGGTGCAGGCCACCATCTCCGCCATCAAGGAGATATCGGGTTGGACCATCTATGCCTGTATCATCTTTGCCGGACTGATGCTCGTGGTGCCTTGGCCCAAGCGCGACATATCCAAGGATACGCGTGAGTGGTTTGTCAATTATTAGACAGTCAGCCACTCTGGCTTCAATACATAAGACACGGTGAAAGCAATATTTGTAGCGCGATTTGTTACAAATGTTGCTTTCTCTTTTGTCGTGTTGGATATTTTTGCTATCTTCGTCGCCGACAATCGTACACCTATGCAGAACGACAACAACATCACGCTCCTCGAACAGCAGATGGCCAACAATGAAGACATCTGTTGCTCCTGCGGCAATATCACTTCCTTCCCACAAGCCTTCTTCGACCGCTTCCACGTGACCGATGTGGGCATTATCGTATGTACTTCGGGCAGCTTCTCCTTCACTTGCGAAGGGGTGGAGTATCAGGTGGCTACGGGCGAGACGGCCTTCCTCTCCCACGGCGTCTGCTTCACGGTGACCCGCCACAGCGCCGACTACTCCGTGGTCATCATCCTCTATCGCGTCGACTCCATCCGCGACATCCTCGGCAACACGGTGGTGGGTATGAAATTCATGGAGTTTGTCAATCCCAAGGTTTGCCGTGTGATGCACACCGGACATGAAGACGAGCTGACCCACTACTCCCAACTTCTGGCTGCGAGCAATGGCGATGCCAATGTGTTTGCCCTCAACGAGCGTCGCCTGCTGCTGCTCTCGCTTACCTACAGGCTTTGTAGCATCATCCGCGCCCTTTCTACCGACGGCGACAACGAGCCCAGCCGCAAGCTCGAGACCTATATGCGCCTCATGCAGCTCATCGACAGCCATTATGCCGAGGAGAGGGGAGTAAGATACTATGCCGATAGGCTCTGTCTGTCGCCCAAATACCTTACCATGCTCGTCAAGTCGGTGTCGGGCAACACCGTGCAGCAGCTCGTGTTCAAGGCTATTACCAAGAAGGCGGTTTCGCTGATAACCACCACCGACAAGAGCATCAAGGAAATCGCCGACATCCTCAACTTCCCCAACGCCTCAGCCTTCGGTACTTTCTTCAAGAAGCAGGTGGGCATGTCGCCCATCAACTATCGGCAGAAGGGAGGCTGATATATCGGGAAAATGGGAACCTTGTTTTCCGACAGTCATCGCCGCTGTCAGTGCCAAGGCAAAGCCTTCAGAAGCAGCCATGGCTTTTTATCTTTTTATATCCTTACTGTTGGCAGCCATTGTCGGCTATACCTTCTTTATATAGCCGCTTTATTCGCTTAATGATAATCTTGATCCTGTTTGCAGTCCAGCTTATGGACTTGTAGACTGCATTTGCTGGCGCGTGACGGCCGTTACGTGCTTCCGCTTCGTATGGCGCGCGCTTCCGTTTCGTCCGATACGTGCTTCCGTTTCGTTCGACGCGTGTCGCCAAAGGTGGTCAGCAGCTGCGTGGAGGTACCCTCCAGCATTGCCGAGGTACCCTCCAGCGTCGTAAAGATGGTCAGCAGAGTAGGGGAGACGGATGGCAGGCCGAAGGATAGGGATGTTATGTACGAGGGGGGCATTTGCGTCGTGGCTTCTACGGTCGTGAGAGAGAGGGCGGACATCTGCATCCGTCTGTCGCTGAAAGAATAACATGGGAGTATAAACGAAGAAAACCAGTAGATGCCGGTTTTTGCTGATAGTGGGTCTTCTTATGGTAAGACCCACACTCTGGGGTAAGATTATGATTATCAATGCGGAGATTAAAGGGCAACTTGGTTTTTGCTAAACATTTGCGCAGATAAAATGAGATTAATCAAAAATTTTCTAAAGAAAATGATAAAAAATGCAATAAAAGCCGTAACTTTGTACACAATGACAGGTCTTACCATAAGAAGACCCGCTAAGAAGACAAAGATACAACGCCGCTAAAGAGGTGAGTATGCTGTGCGGGTAAGTTCCGCAGACTTAAGACGATTAGCCAACTTTATCTCCACTGGCGATACATCTATTGAATGACTTTATGAACAATGTCTTAGCAGATTTGGCACTATCATCCCAGGTGATGATGACCATCCAAGCAGACATAAAGTAGAAGAGAGTTTATGAAGCAGGATTGCACGAGTTCTCCATCTACAGCCGACGAAACCAAGCGCCTTCAACCACTTGAAAGCAACGCGTTTCCAGAGGGCACCCACCTTTCTGAGCCAGAAAAACCATCTGGCCCAGCAATGAAGAAATGCGCCGAAGTGAAACCAGCAACCGTTGGCTTGCGTCGCAAGAAAGATGCGACATATACGACTTGCACGTCGTGGAGCTACCTCTTTGTTCACAACCGCAAGGTCAAATCCATCGAACAGCAGCTCCAGCAAGACGGCATCCCTCATTTCGTTCACAAGACTATCAAATATCTGCCCCGTCGCAGCAACCATGGCGGTATGCGTCAGGTCGAGGCACCCTCGGTGAGCGGACTGATTTTCCTCCAGGGTTCTCCCCGTCAGCTCCAGGCCTATCTGGACGAGCATCTGCCCATGCACAAGCTGTGCAAGAACTGTAGCACCGGCCGCGTGGCAACCATTCCCTGTAACCAGATGGAGCCCTTCATGCGAGTCTCTGAGACCGAGCCCGACAGACTGCGCTTCCTCCTCCGTCCTTTTGTCTATTACGCCCAGAACCGCACCCTGCTGCGCATCGTCTCTGGCGACTATGCCGGCCTTGAGGGCTATGTCATCCGCATTGCCCGCGACCGCAGACTGGTGATGGATGTCGGTGGCATGGCTGTGGCCATCTCCAATGTCCACGCCGAGCGCTTTGAGGAAGTCGATAAAAACGGCGACGCCAAGAATCGTGCCACCTTCTACAAACGCAATCTCCATGAGCGCCATGCCTTTATCGACAGCTTCTTCCATCAGGTGAAGACCGCCCAAGAGGTGGCAGCACAGACCGAGAATATCAAGATGCTCCTCCGTCAGACCCATGCCGACGTGCTCAGCAAGCGCCTTGACATCAAGGACGCCTTCTCCACCTTCTATTTCATGATCGAAGAGATTGGCTACTACTACGCCCCCTTCCTCGACTATGTCAAAGACGACCTCCAGCCCATCATCGACGCTGGCCGCAAGGTTATGCAGGAGATAGCCCGCATCGCCTCGACCTTCAAGGATGAAGACCAGCGCCAGCGCTATGAAGCCGAGTACGAAGAGTTGCGCACCAACTATGGCTATGTGTTTGATTAAGGTGGGGCAAAGCAAGTATACCTTATATAATATAACAATGTGATAAACACGCCTGAGTAAATCCAACCCATAAAACTTTTATCTCAATTTATTATATGCGTAATTTTGCAGACATACGTGTCGCCGTTGCCGGAACCGGCTACGTCGGCCTGAGTATTGCCACGCTGCTTTCGCAGC
>OCPX01001737.1_pt1 | contig 15606 bp, 9 predicted proteins | sample 1538771 | NCBI WGS metagenome assembly OCPX01 (sample SAMN04571725, study PRJEB22368) | human gut metagenome | biome: human gut; material: stool | host: Homo sapiens | place: Luxembourg | collected 2012-11-01 | reverse complement strand
TTTATTCTCGATAGTAAAGATCAGATATGGATTCAGGGAAAAATTAAATTCCCTGATCAAATTGAAGTGAAAGGTTCGGGCTTGGATATGGAATATGCGAAGTTGAAAAAAATGTTCAAGGAGAAATATGAAGGACCGATCGAACCGATCGACAAAGCAATCAAAAAGATCATGGAAAAACCCAAAAGATCGAAAGAAGAAGAAGTATTGTTGGGAGTTCATCAGTTGCAAAGACAACGTTATATCCGCGCTCGTGCTAAATATGTCAAGAACCTGATCGAAGTTAACCCGACGATGGAATTGTCTCTTTTCTTATTACAAGACGAACTGAAAGATAGTCTCGATTTACAGAGAGAGCTGTTCAAGAAATTGGAGATTGCCAATAAGGAAAGTAATGTTTATAAGACTACTGCAGAAAAATTGCAATAAAAGTAAAGCCATGTAAATGGTTTTGTTTTCCCGTTTTTATTACTTAGTTGTTTTTAGGGGTACCTGTCCGGTACCCCCTTTTATTTTCATATCATACAGATTTTGATTATTTTGTAATAAATACTATTTTTACGGAGATATTCCTGGAGTATGATAAAGAAGACAATTATTAAAATTCTTTTGGTTGTGATGATGGCTGCATTTACGGCAGTAGTCGTTGTGCAATGGCTGTGGATAAAATATGCTATCCGGGAACGGGAAACGAAATTTACTTCGCAGGTATACGATGTATTGAACCGGGTGGTCAACCGGATCGATGAATTCAATTACCTGAGATACAAACAGGAAATGAATGAACAGATCGGGGAGATTAAAAACTACAATGACCTGATCGCTTCCCAGCAAGGGGGAACCTCCTCTGAATGGTATTCCAACAATTTGTTTAATATTCTGAATAACGATATCAATCGGTTGAAAGGAGAGCGTTCCTATTTGTTTTCGGTTGTCCCGTATGCCCGTTCCGGAATCGGGAAGAAAATGGATCAGGAATTTATCGAGCAAACGATCCGGTCGATGGAGTTACCTCAGCGGGATAGTACGGCGCGGGCTGCCAGACTGGCACAATTCAGTCAGCAGATGCAAGAATTTCTGATACGTTTGCTTCATGAAAAAGATCCGGAAAATGTATCTGCCGAACAACGTCTGGCTCATATTGATATCGATAATTTATTATTGTATGGTTTCCGGACTTATAATATTCATTTGCCTTTCACTTATGAGATTATGACTAAACAGGGACTGCTGAACAGGGTAAAAGGTGGGGCTCCTAAGAATTTTTATTATGTGGAACTGTTTCAACAGGATTTAGTCAAAAAAGGATATTATCTGGGGGTGAGCTTTGAGTCGGTGCAGCCGGTCTTACTGGAAAATATGGGGTGGCTGTTTTTAGCTTCCGGATTCTGTATTTTCGGGTTGATGTTCGTATTTATTATTACGATCGTTATCATTATGCGTCAACAGAAATTATCGGTCATCAAGAACGATTTTATCAATAATATGACGCACGAATTCAAGACCCCGATAGCGACGATATCTCTGGCTACTTCTGCTATTATGAAAGATAAGGTATTGAACGACCGGGAACAGATCCTGAAATTCAATACCATGATTAAGAGTGAAAATGACCGGATGAATAAGTACGTCGAGCGGATCTTGCAACAAGCGAAGTTGGATCGGAGAGAATTGCAAATAAATAAGACTGAGGTAGATATCAATGAAATGGTCAGAGAAGCAGCTGAACATTTTATGCTCATTGTCCAAAATGCCGGCGGAACTTTGGAGTGCAAGTTTGAAGCCGATCATTTCATCCGTTCGGTAGATGAAGTTCATATGATGAATGCTGTATGCAATCTGATCGATAATGCCATTAAATATTCGGGCGGAAAACCGGATATATTGGTATATACACAAGAAAAGACCGGAGCTTATCTGATCGGAGTGCAAGATCATGGTATCGGCATATCGAAAGAAGCCCAGAAGAAAGTATTCAAACGTTTTTACCGTGTCCCGAGTGGAAATTTACATAACGTGAAAGGATTCGGATTGGGGCTGAGTTATGTGAAGTCTATCGTAGAGTTGCACGGTGGAAGCGTGAAATTGACTTCCAGGAAAAATAAAGGAACTTTGGTAGAGATAGAATTTAAAAAAGAATAAAATAATTTAGATTTCAGATTTATGATTTACGAAAAGAGCTTTGAAAAGCCTTGCATTAAAAGTTGAAATCGTAAATTGTAAATCGTAAGTCAAAAATCAAAAAGTATGGCACAGAAAATATTGTTAGTGGAAGATGACCCCTGTTTTGGTTCGGTATTGAAATCTTATTTGGAATTATCCGATTATGAAGTTACTTTATGTGTGAATGGTAACGATGGTTTGGAGGCTTTCCGGAAAGATAAGTTCGACATCTGTTTACTGGATGTTATGATGCCTGAAATGGACGGTTTTACCTTAGGTAAAAAAATTCGTGAGATCGATGGAAATGTGCCCTTTGTTTATATCACGGCTAAAAGTATGAAAGAAGATATGAAACAAGGTTATGAGATCGGGGCGGATGATTATATTGTAAAGCCTTTTGATTCTGAAGTACTGATTTTGAAGATTAAAGCGATCCTTAGCCGTAGTAAACACGAAGAAGCCGAGCCTAAACCGAAATTTATCACTATCGGTGAATATGTGTTCAATACCGAATTGCGGACGATCACAAAAAATGAGGAACAAATCAAATTGACCCCGAAAGAGGCTCGTCTGCTGGAATTGCTGTATAATTATAAAGATGGCTTGTTACCCCGTGAGAAAGCATTGACCGAGATATGGGGGACCAATGATTATTTTACAGCCAGAAGTATGGATGTTTATGTGACTAAATTGAGGAAATATTTTAAAGACGATCAGAATATAAAGATAGAGAACGTTCACGGCTCCGGTTTCCGGTTGGTGATTGAAGAGTAAAAAAAGCTGAGGGTAAACCTCAGCTTTTTTTGTTACTTGGTTACGGTTATTTTTCCTGCCTCACTATAGGCCGTATATTCCGGGGCGTACATGCTTTGGAAAGTTGCGATCCCGTCCTGATAGGTGCCTGCCTGATTTACCCATACCGGGTATTCCAATACGTAGGTACCTTTGGCCAGAGAATTGAAAAAGAAATTGGTAACGGCATCTTTAGATTCTTCATAGTATACGGTACCGAATTTCCATTGATTGCCCGATAACTGTCCGATGGGTTCGAAACAGGCAGCTCTGAAATCTTTCAGGTAAAGAAAATCCATGTCTTGTTTTAAAGAAAGCGTTAGGCGGGTAATCACTTTATCTCCTGTTTTCAGTTTTTCCTTTCCGAGAGGAAGGAGTTCTTGCTTGCCATCCGACCCTATTTTTTCAATAAAGAGTTTTTTAGTGACACTGAGTATTCCTTTCTGTTGTTGTACCTGATCGAATTTTTCGAAGTATTGCAAATATAAACCGCCCCAGCTAGGAGAATCGGTCGTTTGGGTGATATCGGCATTCAGCATATCGGGTTGGATTTCGGATGCTGTATAGGTATACTTTAAATAACCTAAGGGATTAGCGGTAGTAGAGACCGGTAATGTCTGTTTCCCTAATTCGACAGTTATTTTTTCAGATTGATTCAGTTGATCTTTCCCTGTTAACAGCAGGGCATAGATCGCGTCTACGGTAGAAGGAACGTTTCCCCAATTTTGAGTTTGTTTTTGCCGGAGTAACCATTGTTTCATCAATTCGGTCTCGGGCGTATTCCCTTCTAACTCGTAAAAAGCTTCCATCAAGGCAACGTGAGTCTGAATGGCTGAATTTCTGTAAATTTGTCTCCGGTTATTAGGCCAGTACATCCCTTGTTCATTATTCGTGACTGCATATTGGCGCAGGGATTTCAGTATGTTTTGTGCTTCTTGCTTAAAACCGTACCGGTTTAATGTAACGGCAGTTAAAGCTTTTTCATACAGAGTGAAATCGCTCCATTGCTTTTGAGCTAATGCTATAAAATATTTGTGTGCTTTCAAAGCATCTCCCAAGGGGATATCCCGATATAGACTCCTGACATAGAGGTAAAGGATTTGTTCGTATCCGATTCGTTGGGGAGTTGTCTCAAAATCTTTTCGGATTTCATTATCCAGGTAACGAAGTGCTTTTATTTGCATCTCTTTCTCTTGCTCATTGAAAGCCCGTTGGCCGGTAAGATTAGCCCTGGCCATAATCGCAAGAACATTGGCAGTCATAAAACGACTCGGATACATTCCTTTGAACCAACTCCAGCCTCCTGTCGGATTTTGTAATGCTGCAAGCTTTTGGAGTATACTTTTTTGTTGGTAATCTAATCTGTTTTGGTCGAATAATTGAACCAAACTCTGTATACATTCTGTTTCCGATTGTGCTTGCATTACCCAAGGTGAAGCTTCCAGCAAAATGGATTTCAGCTCTTGGTTCTGTTCCAGTTTGGACAATAAAGTCGGGTCGTCTGCGGATAGATGCCAGCTGCGGATAACTCCGGCGATATGAGGATTGGCATGTATAATACGCTGGGTTATGCTGTTGACATAATAGGCACCTGATAAGTCGGTGATATTTTCGTTCTGAGGTTGTTGTATGGAGGGGATAGCCAAAACAGCATACCAGATCGGATTCTCGGTTAATTCGAAAGTTAGCCGATAAGGAGTGATCGTGGTGTTGGGTTGTTTTAGCGTAAAGGTATGCTTGCCGGTCTGATTCGTGTAGATCGGTAAGGTCTGAGTGATTAAAGTTTCTGTCGGCAATACGGGGAGCAAATGTTGCTCGCCATCACTGAAGTGCCCGCTTTGAGCGGATACTCTGAATCCCAGCAAATCGATATCTGCCGGTACAGTGAACTGGAAAGTTAGCGTTTGACTGCCCTGGGGGTGTGTCCGGAAAGTCTGATTTTGCTGCATGAAAACTTTTTGATTTGCCGGATCGAAAAATTCAAAGTTTACTTTGCCTTGCTGAATAGTATCCGACAGGTTACTGACGGTTACTTGCAATTCCGTCTGATCGCCGGTTCTGAGGAAACGGGGCAGATTCGGGCGTACCATCAGCGGTTTGGAAGTAACGATCGTTTCGGATAATTGCCCGGTCCGTAAGGCGGGTGTCGTGGCGAGAGCTGTGAATTTCCATTGGGTTGTCGCGTCAGGTATAGTAAAACTGATATCGACATATCCTTCCGGATCTGTTTGTAGTTGGGGATAGAAAAAGGCGGTCTCCTGGAAGTTCTCCCGGTAGTTTATTTCGGGGGTTGGCATTCCGGATGATCCGGCTTCGTCTGATGCCGCTTCTGCAAAATCACTGGCAGCCAACTTGGCTGAACCGGTCATGTAGGTATTTCCCAACGCTTTGGTTGAAAACCGATAATGGGAATGTGAAGATACATAAGTCTGTAATTCACTGAAAGAAAGAGGTGTGACAGGATAAGAAGGACGTCTGAAAATATGATCCGACAAAATAATCCGGTTGTTGAAATTATAACGGAATGGACATATCCAGGCGTAAGGTGTGCCAGGATTTAAATAAATCGGCCGGAAATAAAAATGGTTCGGTACGATTTTGTCGAGAGAGGCATCGTACATCATAGCCAATAACTCGGCAGTCACCGGTTTTCCTGTTGCGTCGACAACCCGAAGTTTCCAGGTCTCCGATTGTCCTGGGATAAGATGGTCTCTGAAAACTTTGGTCTCTACGGTTAACTTACGATCCGGTTTTGCCCTTTGGATGGGAATGACCTGAGAAAAAAATTTTTTGTCTTTTACGTAGGAGATATACAGCCAGATTTGTTGTCCGTATTCCTCCAGGAAAGGAATATCGATCGGGATGACTTCGTTGGAAAGGATAGGGTAAGAGCGTTTGATTAATTTATCGGAAGTATAAATATCATATCTGACATAAGCTTCTTTGGCTGAAGTACCGAAAAGAATTCGGGCGGTTTCTCCCGGCCGGCAAGTGGTTTTTTCTCTGACAACCCACTCATAGGTAGGGAAAGGCGGTTGGGAATCCTGGGGAGAATAGAGGTAGAAGATTTGCTTCGCTTCGGATTGTCCGCTGGTCACGGTGAGCAGATATATACCGGAGGCTTGCCGGGTCAAATCCGGAAAAACAGAATCTTTCCGGAAAACGGATAAATGACCTTCAAGAATGGTTTTTTCTACGATAGTGTCTTTGATGTCCGGATAGGTTTGCAGCTGTTGGGGAGATACCAGTTTCTGTATGGTATATTTTACCGGATAGGCATTGGAGTCGTTTGCGATTTCCGCTAGTGAAATGTGAAAAGCGGTGCGTTGTTGTTTATTCACTTGTTCCGGAAGTTGTAAAGTCGGAGTGGCTTTACCGGAATAAATGGGGAGCATTGTACTCATTTCTTCTGTTTCCCCTTTGGTATCCGTCACTTTTACCTTTATTTCATAGAGGTAAGAGTTGCGGAAAGCAGAGGTGGCCGGGATATCCTGGGCTTTAAAAGTAATTTCGAAACAGCCTTCGGTATTGCTGTGGGTTGTTCCATGGAATGTGGAAGCTATGTATGGAGAGACTATAGGTGATGATACTGATATGGTATAATTGATGGGGGTATGGGCCATTTTTACACCGGAGAAGCTTTTGACTTGTCCTTTCAGACAGACTACGTCACCGGCAAAATAACTCCTTGTCGGTTCTTGAAAGAGGATTTCGAATTCAGGGCGTTTGTAATCCGCAACCTCGATGGTAGTCTGACCTTTTTCGGTATAGAGGGTAAAATATCCGTTAAGGATGCGGGCTGGAATGACGAAACTTCCTGTGAAGGAACCATATCGGTTGGATGTTACTTCTTGTTGGGCGATTTCCTTGTCGTTGGCATCCTTAAAGCTGATTTTGTATTTTCGGTTTTCCAGGGCATAAAGCGTATCCGGACTTGTTGACCAGCTGATACCTTTGTAATAAACCGTCTGCCCTGGCCGGTAAATCTTCCTGTCGGTGATCAAGGCGGTACGGGTTTGGGCGGTTGGAGAGGTGTACTGTCTGTAGATCGGGTTGATGGGGCCGTTGGGATTTTCCGGATTGATTACCTGATAAGCCAGATTTTGTTTGGATAAACTTCGGAAAGAGAAGGCCATTCCCCGGGAATTTGTAAACAAAGAATCCAATAGCGTGTATCCCGGATAGTTCGGTTTATAAAGGAGAATTTTAGCTTTTGGAATAGGCTTGCCACTTTTCGAATCATATACGGAATAGATCTGTTGGTTTTGGTTACATTGGACATTTGATTGCAGGCGGGTGGCAATCATGGTTTGCGATACACTATGTTTGGCCCCTGTTGTATATAGTGAAATCTGATAGAGACCGGCCTGGGGAAGGGGAATGTGGACGATGGTATCGCGTTCGATCAGACTGGGAGTTAAGGTGAAACGTTTTTCGTAAACTTTATGTTGGGCTTTGTTTTTCTCCTGATCCGTTAATTGTTCGTATGTCTCGGTGGGCAGGTCAATCCGGTAAATTTGCAGAATGGCATAATACAGATTCTGGGAAGTAAGTTTTAAGGCAACTGTTTCCTCCGGGTAGATTATTTCAGGGAGTTGGAGGGATAGTTTGGGAGCTTTCATTTGGCTGAGAATGGCGCGTAATAAGTTGGTCCGTTTGTATTTAGGATACAGGTCTATTCCTTTTTCGCAGAGTGCGATAATCTTTTCTTTTTTGGTAACGAGTTGTTGTGGCGTGACAGACCGATCGTAGGTCGAGGCGTGTAGGTCTGTTGTATATTCATTGGCTTCTTTGGCCATCACTTCTATGACAAAAGGGGTATTGATATATGTTCGTTTCAATTCCTGCAAAGCTTTTAAATAAAGGGTATCCCTGTCATGGGGAGATAAGAAGTTTTTGGCATATTCCAGACGATCGGTAGCCAGGAAAGCTGGGTGATTGGCCTGTTTTTTCCGGAACCGGAGTAATTCTTGCCATATCTGCAAAATGGTAGCCGGCCGCCCTTTTAGTTCTGCGGGAATAGGAGTGGCGATAAATTCGTCGGCCGGAGCGAATAGTAAAGGAGAATCGGAAGATGGTTCTGCAAAGCCGGGAGTATTGGTTTGCAAAAGAATATTTATAGCCCGGTAACAAAGAAAGTCGTAAAGTGTAGGACGTAATGAATCCGCTGGAGTCAAAGAAGTCAGTATGGCTTTGTATGCGCTCAAAGGAGTTTCTTGTAATTTTCGGGCAGGAAGCAGAGAGGCTGCTACACATTTTTTGATTTTTTCGGCGAAAATATTACTGCTCCAGCTTGCTATATCTTCCGGAATATAATCGGTTACGGGGGTGCGTTGGTTGATCAGATAGCTGTTGTTATTGTAGTACTCTGCATAAAGCTGGGCACAATAGGAATTTATGACAGCTATACCGGCAGAATCCGTCTCCTGGGAAAGGTATTTTTCGACTTCGCTTAATATTGCCGGATAGTCCTCGTGATCGATCGCTAACGTAAAAGTAGTTTTTAAAATCAATGATTTGATCAGTAAAGGGGTATCGTTGTTTTTGATGGCTTGTCGGTATAGTGCCTCGGCGTCTTTGATGGCTTGTTGAGGATATCGATAGTAGTAGGCCGTCAAGGTGTCCTGCGGGGAGTGCTGTGCGTAAGTGGCTGAACCTATAAATAATAGTATGCCGATTAAAAGTTTACTTAGTCTCATCTGTTTCTATTTTTATGATACATACGAAATATTTATCGTCTTAGAGATGCAAAAACGAATGGAATTCCATAAAATTAAAAATAATTTGTGGTAAGAAAAGAAAAGTTTTGTCTTTTATTTTAGGATTGTTATCTTTATTGGCAATATGGAAAGTAGAAATAAGATATTGAAAAGTAAAAGATTGAAACTGATCCGGGGAGTGATGTATCTGGATGTTTTATCGATCTTGTTGAGTGTGATGATGATCGATATGCGTCATTTTACTTTTTCGTTGTATTCCGGGGTTTGTATGCGTATCCTTGTGTTGCTGGGGATTTTTATACTTCTTTTGATTGGTGAAAGAAGTTTGACACGTTATCTGCGCAAACATCGTAATGAATGAAAGAATTTCTTCGGGAATATCCCCAAAGCTTTTTTGACTTGGGGGATACTCTACTGAAGAAATCGCTGGGCTTTATTCGAAATCACCTTGTTTTAAAAATTCTGTGGCGGCATCGATGTCTTTATACATCACTCTGTCTTGCCCGTTGAAGGGGACGATGCTACGGAATTCTTTCAGGAACTCTTCCAGGTAAGGTGAGGTTTTGGTTGGCCGCTGTAAATCGATTGCCTGAGCTGCATTCATCAGTTCTATTGCTAAAATACGTTCTACGTTTTCGGCAACCTTAACCGTTTTCGTCGCTGCATTTCCTCCCATGCTGACATGGTCCTCCTGTTCGTTGGAAGAAGGAATAGAGTCTACAGAACAGGGAGTGCACAATTGTTTATTTTTGCTTACAATAGCTGCTGCTGCGTATTGAGGAATCATAAAACCGGAGTTCAGGCCCGGATTGGCTACCAGGAATTCAGGAATATTTCCCCGGTCACCTGAAATCAGCCGGTAAGTACGCCGCTCGGATATACTGCCTAACTCTGCCAAAGCAATACTCAGGAAGTCCATCACCAAAGCCAGAGGTTGACCGTGGAAGTTGCCGCCGGAAATAATCAAATCGTCTTCCATGAAAATGGTGGGATTGTCCGTTACGGAATTAATTTCCCGTTCTACAACAGAAGCGACATACATGATACTGTCTTTACTGGCTCCGTGAACTTGTGGCATACAACGGAAAGAGTAGGGATCCTGAACATGTGTTTTTTCTTTTTGCTGGAATTCGGACCCTTCCAGTAAAGTACGGATATTGCGTGCTGTTTCGATTTGACCCGGGTGAGGACGTGCGGCCTGGATCTGAGGTAAGAAAGGATCGATTCGACCGTCGTAAGCTTCTAATGAAAGCGCTCCGATGATATCGGCATATTTGGCAATCTTGAAAGCTTTCAATAAAGCATATACGGCATGAGAACTCATAAACTGAGTACCGTTTAATAGTGCCAATCCTTCTTTAGCTCCGAGTTCGATCGGGGCCCAACCCAATTTGGCATTGATTGCTTTTGCATCGCAAATCTTGCCTTTATACCACACTTCTCCTTCGTTAATTAAAGGTAAAAATAGATTGGCCAAAGGAGCTAAGTCGCCGGAGGCTCCCAAAGAACCTAATTCACGGACTACCGGCAATACATTATGATTGAACATATCGATGATCCGTTCGACGGTCACTAACTGCACACCGGATTTCCCCAGCGACAAAGCATGTGCTTTCAGCAATAACATCAGACGAATGATATCCTGATGAATCGGTTCTCCAAGACTACAAGCGTGTGACATCACCAGGTTGGCCTGTAATTGGCTGAGGTCTTCTTTGGAAATACTGATTTTGCATAATGAACCGAAACCTGTCGTTATGCCATATAAAGGTTTGGCAGAACTCTCGATTTTATGATCCAGGTAGGCTTTACAATCGTTGATTAATTTTTTACTATCTTCGGAAAGAGCCAGTTTGTAATTCTTACTTAAAATTTTATCGATGACCTCGAATGTAAGAGGTGCTGGAGATATATAATGTACCATGATAATTGAATGTTGAAAATTAAAAATTGAAAAATGCACACATCACATGTAGTGAAAGTTGTTTCCCGTTTTCACTGTTCTTTTTCATTTTATCATGGACATCTGGAATCGTATCCGTGACTTTTCAGGGGACGATGTTCCTTTTTATATATCTGCATAAATACCGGTTGATGAATGTTTTATTCGTCTTATCGCTTGAGTCTTTCGACTAACTCTTCCATTGTAACATTATGCTGTTCACCCGATAGCATATTTTTCAGGGAGATAATACCTTCTTGCATTTCATTTTCGCCGATCAGGGCTACGAAAGGTATCTCTTTTTTATCTGCATAAGTCATCTGTTTTTTCATTTTAGCGGCTTCCGGATAAATTTCCGCATTGATACCGGCTTCCCGCAGTTGTTTGAGAAGTGGTAAACAATATCTTTCTTCCTGCTTACCGAAATTGACGAAAAGGATCTGAGTGGTTGTCATATTATCTTTGGGAAACAGATCCAGTTGATTCATGACATCGAAAATACGGTCGGCACCGAAGGATATACCTACTCCCGACATATTTTTTAATCCGAAAATACCGGTCAGGTCATCATAACGTCCACCTCCGGTGATACTACCGATCTGGACATCTAAGGCTTTTACTTCAAAAATAGCACCGGTATAATAACTCAAACCACGGGCCAGGGTAAGGTCCAGTTTGATTTCGGTCCGGATGTCCACATCCTTCAGATAATCGAATACAATGGATAGTTCTTCGACACCTTTTAAACCGATAGGGCTATCCTGTAAAATAGTTTTGAGTTTTTCCAGCTTCTCACTATTACTTCCTTCCAGGTTCAAAATAGGTTGCAATTTGACGATTGCTTCTTCGGTGATTCCTTTTTCCCGTAATTCAGCATTAACCTTGTCCAGACCGATTTTGTCCATTTTATCGATGGCTACTGTAATATCTGTCAGCTGGTCCGGATAACCTATGATTTCTGCAATTCCTGCCAGTATTTTCCGGTTATTGATTAATAAACGCACCTTGATTTTCAGACGCCGGTATACTTCGTCGACCATTTGAATCAACTCTACTTCATGCAAAAGCGAATCACTTCCGACAACATCTACGTCACATTGATAAAATTCCCGGTAACGTCCTTTCTGAGGCCGGTCGGCCCGCCAAACCGGCTGGATTTGATAACGTTTGAAAGGAAAGGTTAATTCGCTTTGATGTTGTACGACAAATCGTGCGAAAGGGACAGTCAGGTCATAACGTAATCCTTTTTCCGAGATCTTGTTGGTGAGCTTTATACTATTCTTTTCTAATAATTCCTGATCGGAGATGTTCCCGATAAAATCTCCTGAATTTAAGATTTTGAATAATAGCTTATCCCCTTCCTCTCCGTACTTGCCCATTAAAGTGGACAGGTTTTCCATGGCTGGCGTTTCCAGCGGCATATAACCGTATAGTTTAAAAACACTCTTGATCGTATCGAATATATAATTGCGCTTCACCATGATTTCAGGTGAATAATCTCTTGTTCCCTTTGGTATAGAAGGAAGTTGTGCCATAATTGTATTTGTTGTTTTTCCTTACAAAAGTATATAAAAAGTGTGATTGAAAAATAATGGTATTGGTGATATTTTTATTTTTTTGGAAAAAAATTGTTGGGTAGAATTGTGTTTGTATTTATTTTTCGTTGTACAATTCAGGTGCATACCGTTATTGGAAAGAGCAAGAGGGACAAGGTACTTTTGATGAGAAAGGATTTGAGAAATATGTCAAACGATTGATGAAAAGTGATGTCGGCGGTAAGGAGAATATTGTGGAGGATGCCCGGATGTTTTATGCGGAAAAACAGGGAGATTGGGCTTCGTTTATAAAGATGGCTACAGAGCGTTTGGATAAAGGTGGCATGTCGGATTTTATCGTCTACAACTGGGGAATACGCTTGAATGTAGAATGCCAGGACCCGGTTTTTCGTGAAGCGATTGCGGCATTGACGGAGCGTAGAGCCAAGGAATTGTCGACATCTACAGAGCCGTCAGACATACAGATGATGAAAAGTTTTGAAAGTATTGCCGATCGTATCCGTCATCCTGAGAAGTATAAAAAACAGTCTTCGGTGGTTACGATCAGCGGTAAGGTAAATGCATTACGTCCGGGAGAGAATGTGGTTCAGGTGGTGAAACAGGAAGGACGTTCCAAACAAGTGATAGATTCCTGTACTATTCAGAGTGACGGAACTTATGAAATGAAGGTGACTGTAAAGAATCCGGGTTTGTACGAGTTGGATTGTCAACGTGGACAAAAAGCGACAATATGGCTCGGTGATGAGGATGTGAGTGTGGATTTCCCTGGTTTCGGGACATCGAAATTTAAGGTTATGCGTCCAGCCTATTATGCTGTCAAGGGGGGAACCAATAATGAAGTGTTGGATGTACTGAATTGGGAGTCTATGCGTTTCATGAGAATGGTAGGTGATATCGGTAGAGTACTGTATGGATGCAAAGACTTGTCGGCGGAGACACAGCGGGAATTGAATGAAACTTTGGGAAATACTTGTCGTGCAGAATATTTTGATTGTATCAGTCATTGGGCTGATATATATGCTGACCGGGAGTCTGTGGTGGTATTGCTTTCACAATTGCAAGATGATAAATACAATGCAGTGGTGGAGCGTATAGCGAAAAAATTGACAGAAGCTTATCCGAATAGCGAGGCTGTAAGGAATTTCAATATTACGTTAGAACAGAAAAAACGGTTGTATGAAGGAATGCCCGCTCCTGAATTTTCTTTGTTGACAGCAGATGGAAAGAGTAAGTTGGGACCGTCTGATTTTCGAGGGAAAGTGCTTGTGATTGATTTTTGGGCTTCCTGGTGTGGCCCGTGTCGGGGTGAGATTCCGAATGTAAAGAAGGCTTATGAGACTTATCATGAAAAAGGCGTTGAGTTCCTGAGTGTTTCTATCGATAAAGATGAAGTAGCTTGGCGTAAAGCTTTGGAAGATGAACAAATGCCTTGGTGCCAGGTATTGGCTCCACAGGCTGGTAAAGAGGTGAAAGAACTTTATCAGTTCAGTGCTATCCCTTTTATTGTTGTAATTGACAGAGAGGGAAAGATTGTTGGTAAGAATCTGAGAGGTCAGATATTGCTGAATAAACTGGAAGAACTGACGCGATAGATAGTGTTTCCAGCGGAGAAAGTATGTTTGCAAGGGACTGTCTAACAATAAAACGTTATTCAGTCCTTTTTTTGTATCCTCCTGATAATATATATTTTTTCAGTAAGTTTTAGGATGTCTTATTATTTCTACAATAGTAGCCTTTTTAAGGCTATTCAGCAATAAAATGTGGATTGGTGTTTATATACATGTTTACTGGGAATTATAATAAGCGGATTACTGAAACTAACTGTCGGTACGGATAATTCCCGAAAATATTTTGTTGATAATGGTTTCGTTTTTATTCCAGCCATTGCAGCCATTGCAGCAGCAGTGTGGCGGCGAGAAAATGATTACCCGTCCGTTTTTGCAAGTCTTTGCGGAGCAGGTCCAGCATGCAGGCTTTTTGTTTTTTGACGGCGCTTTCCGTAATACCTAACAGTTGGGCGATTTCGGCATTTTTAAGCCCTTGTTGGAAATGAAGTTCGAAGATCCGGCGGTATTTTTCCGGCAGGCGTTCGATGGAATCGTACAACAGGTTGAGAGTTTCCTGTTCGATGATACTGTTCAGAAATTCGGTACGGTCATCCTGTTGCGAGAGGTAATTGGATTGCGCCTGGTTTTTCCGCAGAATATCAATCGCTGCATGATGGATGCAGGAATACAGAAAAGCTTTGAGCGTGAGGACCGATTTGAAGCTTCCCCGTTGTTCATAGGCCTTGTAAACCGCATCCTGTACACAATCCTCAGCCAAAAAAGCATAATCCGGTCCCAGATGCCGGGAGGCATAGACTAGCAATTTAGCGTATAGCTCGTTGTAAAAAGTCCCGATGTTTCCGGATTTGAATTCCGAAAGCAGCTGTTCGGTTTGTGCCATAACATACGAATTTATACCACAAAAATAGTTATATTTTTAAAGATCCTTTATTATCTGTCCGGAATAAATAAAATTTCTTTTTTTACTGTCCTTTTTCCATCCTTTTACGTCTTTTAAATATAATCTTAAAATGTAAAAAAATGAAAATGAAAAAACAGACACAGTGGTGTTTTGCAATTATGCTTGCCGGAATGCCTTTCTGGAGCAGTGCTCAGCTTCTGAAAGGAAAGGCGGACGGCGGAATCCAGGAGTTGCAGGTAGGAATTTCCTTAGACGGTGACCAGGGGGCGATGGAGTATAGGCCGGTGGAGTTGAAGGAAGACGGTACGTTTGAGTTCGATACCGGTCTGGTATCACCTTTTAATGATGTTATGGTTTTTGTCGATGATAACGAAATTGTCGGTGCTCATTTGGAACAGGGAAAAAGACGGAGATTTGAAGTATACTTTCCGCGGGGATAACCGGGGGTTGTCGGAATTCTATACCCGGTTTGCACGGGCATTCGATTTTATGCGTTATATGCCGATGGATGCTCCGGAGAATGTGAGCAGTGCGGATTACCTTGCTCTGTTAGAGAAAGAGGCGGAGACGGTGAAGGCACTTTTGCCCTCTGTTACCGGTACAGAACTCAACCGTTACTATACACGTCTGACAGAAGCTACTGAGAAATCGTTGCGCATCCGTTTGTTGAGAGAGGACAAAAGCAGGGAAAAAGAGTATCGGGAGTTGCTGGCTTCTATCGATGTAAATGATGAAATTAGTATGAGGAGCGATCTGGCCGGTATGTATATACATTGTAAAATTCCGGCTGAACTGCTTGCTTATGGAAGGGATATGACTCCTTGGGCTTTGCACTATATGGATACGGTGGATTATTATGTGACGAATCCTGTCGTGAAAAAGGCTTTGGTGAGAAATTGTGCGGCTACTTATTTCTGTTTCGGTAAGGGCGGTGACTATATGAAATTTTGGGATAGGTTCCGGA
>OCPX01001736.1_pt1 | contig 15610 bp, 18 predicted proteins | sample 1538771 | NCBI WGS metagenome assembly OCPX01 (sample SAMN04571725, study PRJEB22368) | human gut metagenome | biome: human gut; material: stool | host: Homo sapiens | place: Luxembourg | collected 2012-11-01 | reverse complement strand
GAGGCGCTTGCCGAAGTCGACACCGTCGTCTTCGACAAGACGGGCACGCTCACCAACGCCACTCCGCACCTCTCCGACGTGGTCTCCCTCACGGAGGACATGTCCGAGGACGAGCTGCTGACGCTCTCCGCCTGTCTTGAGGAGCACTTCCCGCATCCCGTCTCGCGCGCCATCGTGGACGCGGCCGAAGAGAAGGGGCTTGCACACCATGACGAGCAGCACGACGCCGAGGTGAAGTACGTCGTCGCCCACGGCATCTGCTCGAAGGTCGACGGCGAGACCGTGCTGCTGGGTTCGCGCCACTTCATCGAGGACGACGAAGGCGTGAGCTGCGAAGCCGCACGCCCCCACGTCGAGCGTCTGGCCTCTCAGGGCAAGACCATTCTCTACGTCGCGCTTTCGGGCCGCCTCATCGGCGTGCTCGGCATCGAGGATCCGATCCGCGATGAGGCTGAAGGCGTCATCAAGGCACTGCACGCCCGCGGCAAGAAGGTCGTCATGCTCACGGGTGACGATGAGCGCACGGCTGCGGCCGTCGCGGCACGCCTCGGCATCGACGCCTGGCGCGCTCAGGTGCTTCCGTCCGACAAGGCCGACGAAGTCCTGCGTCTCAAGGACGCGGGCGCGAAGGTCCTGATGATCGGCGACGGCATCAACGACAGTCCCGCGCTGAGCGCGGCCGATGTCGGCGTGACGATGCGCGACGGCACGGACATCGCGCAGGAGGTGGCGGACGTCATCATGGCGCCTTCGCTCGAATACCTGCTCGTCGCCCTTGACCTCGGCGAAGCCACGATGAAGCGCATCCGCAGCAACGTCGGCATTTCCGTGGGCCTCAACTCGGCGTTCCTTGCGGGCGGCCTCACGGGCATTCTGATGCCGGCCGTCTCGGCGCTGCTTCACAACGCCACGACGATCGGCGTGTGCCTCAACGCCATGCGCCCCGAACTCGGCCACTACGACGGGGAGACCCGTTATGCGGACGAACTCCGGAAGGACGTGGCCGACATGTTCAACCGCCTGGGCGGCGTGATCCGCGGCGTCGATTCGGAGGCCGCCGGCGCTCCGCGCGTTGCCGTGACCGCGCTCGAAGCCACGGGCGTCGCATAAGGAGACAGACATGGCAGACATTCGCGACTGCGTGAGAAGCCTGCTGCCGGGACGCGCGCGCCTGCGCCATCCCATGCTTCACGGCCTGGAGGCCGAGTCTTGCAGGGAGGTCGCGGGCATGCTCGAGACCATTCCCGGCGTGACGGGCGTGTCGATCAACCCGCGCGTGGGCTCGCTCCTCATCACCTGGAACGAGGCCGAGACGACGGCCGAGACGCTGCTTGAGACGGTCGAGGGCTACGCCGCCATCTTCTTCGCCGCAGGCGCAGAAGATGAGGCTGGGGCCGCTGCGCCCGCGGACGAAAAGGAGACGTCCTGCACGGCATGTCGTGCCGTCGAAAGGGCGGCGGAAGCCGCCGGGAGCGTGCTCGGCAGGATCGAGTCCGCAGGCGTCGGCACCTTCGGCGCGGCCGCCCGCACGCTCATGCCCGAAACGTCGAGGCGCAATCCGAAGCGCGCCGCCCGCATCCTGCAGAACCGCACGATGCTCGGCGCCCTTGCGCTCTCGATCGGCGCGCTCGGCGTCAGGCAGACGGGGCTGCATCTCTGGGCGGGCGTCGCCTTCATGGCGCTTCTTGCCCTGCACCTGCAGCAGCACCGCCGCGTCCTCTAAAATACGGGCATTCACCACCGCCGCCACGGATTGCGCATGCAGAAAGACTCCCTCCCGACCAGGATCCTGAAGATTATCCTCGCCGTGCTCGTCACGGTACTGGCCGTCTCCGCCCTGGCCGCCGTGACGGCGCTCCTTCTCTACGGCCTCGTGCTGGCGGCGGTGGCGCTCGTGCTCCTTTTCATTCTTTCGCCCGAGGACCTCAGGGCCTTCGTCAAGGCGGCCGGAGAACGCATCGACGGCTGGATCGGCCGCCTCGAGGGGCTCTGGCGCAGCGTCAAGGAGAGGCTCGACGCCTGGGGCGCCCGCGAAATAGCCGCGCGCGGCGAGGGCGATAATGAGCGCCCGCCCGCTCAGACAGGGCAGGGCGACGGGCTTCCCGCTAGCGGCGAGCCTTCGGAAAAGGCATAGTGCCGGACGGCGAAAGAGACATCGAAAAGAGGCGGACTCCGCAGGGAGCCGCCTCTTTTTTGTAAGCCGTTCGGCAGTCCGTCTTCAACTGGAGAGCCTGTAGCGCTGCCGCGGGCTGTGGAGCGGTTCCATGCGCTCGATGAGGCCTGCGTCGATCATGCGGCGGAGCTTGGCGAGCACGGTGCTTCTCGAGAGGCCCGAACATCGCACGATCTCGGTGAGCGCAATCGAGTCACGCTCGGAGAGCGCCGTCGTGAGGTCGTATTCGAAGTCCGTCCAGTGCACGATGCGCTCCTCGCGGAAGAAGACGAGCGAAACGGCGGAGACCCAGTCGTGCACGACGGCTCTGGGTCTGCCTGCGGCCTGAAGCGCCTCGTCGATGAGAAGCAGCCCCTGAGTGCCAGGCTCGAGCACGGTGCCGGGCCTTCCGTCCGCATCAGGGCAGGGCGTGCACTCGAGAATGCGTGTGAGGTTGGCGTTGCGAAGCGCCGCCAGACCGTGGATCTGGCGGTTGTAGACGGCCGCCCTGAAGAAACCGCCCGGATTGAGGATCTCGAGCCTGTCGTCGAAGAGGTCGATGCGCACCTGCAAGCCACGGCCTTCGGGCGAATAGTCGCGGTGCTGAAGCGCGTTCACGACCGCCTCGTGGCAGGCGCGAAGCGGATATGCGAAGCCGTCCGCCGTCCTCAGGCGCTCTGCAAGGAGGTTCACGGCCGTCTCGACCATGTAGGGCACGGGGCCGTTGATGGAACGGGTTTCACCCGTTCCTCTGACCGTGAGGACGATGTTGAGCCTTGGAAAGAACTGCTGCGGATAGACGCCCGCCGCGAGAAGTCCGCCGAGCGTCGGGACAAGGCGTCCCGCGCCCTCGGCGAGCACGCCCGTCTTGACGAGAATCTCCTCGCCCGCCATGCCGCCGAAGACGGAGGGCGTCATGGCGCGGTTGCGCTCGACCATCGTCTTGAGGACGGCGGCGTCGAGGTCCGTGACGGACGCCTCGGAGACGTGCTCGGTGTCCCAGACGGGCTGCATGCGGCTTTCGCACATGCGGTCGACCTCGTAGTGCGTCAGTCGCTTGTCGCCGTCGCCCGTGCGGATGAAGCTTCCGGCCACGGGGCCGCGGTCCGTGATGTAGGCGGGCCTCAGGTCGGGTTCGAGCGCAGGAATGACGGCGGCCACGACTTCGGCGCCCTCGAACGGCTGTCGGGTCTGCAGGGAGGCGTGATGGTGTCGCAGGCGGAAAGGAGCGCGTTGTGAAGGCGTCTTGCGTTGAAGCCCTCGACCGGTGTGAAGCCGCGGCGCTCGGAGAGGCCGAGGATGAGGATGCCGCCCGTGTGGTTCATGAAGGCCGAAAGCGTCTCACCGATGCTCTCGGGCAGCTTCCAGGCGGCCTCCTTCACTTCGACGAGCTGAGTGTCCGTGCCGATGGTGCGCAGGCGGCGCACGATTTTGGCGAGCAGCTTGTTCGGATCCTGCATGATGCACGCTCCTTCTTCGCGGGCTTTTGCAGGAAGTGTACGAAGTCGTGCGGCAAGTGCACCAGAGGATTAACAAAACCCGCGTAATTCCCCATCCAATGCGACGCATTGGGTGGGGATGTATAGCGGGCCGAGCGTTAGCTCGGCTACAGCTGTATAGTATTGAGTACGGTTCTGGTGCTCATTTTTCCACGATTCGCCACCACCAAATCCCAATGGATGTAACTGTTGCAGACGCTGTCTGCGCGGCTTCGAAATAACGGTCTTTGAAATGTCTCAACGAGTGGAACGGATAGTCGTCAAGCCTGGGCATACGCATTACCTCGCGTGCCATAGGCTGTGTTCTGCCGCCCGCAAGCTGGGCAATCAGGCCGTCTACATCCAACGGCAGAGAATTTTTGCCAAAGAACCTTGGTTGAACCGAGTTCAGTTGGATCAAACCGTTCGGAGCGAATGCACCGAGTCGTATAGAAATATGCCTTCGGCTGCATCCGCTCAACGACAGACTCAGATCATCCAAGAGCAATTCGTTTCATGGAATAAGGCCAAGAAAGCTTATCTGTCTGATCCGAGCAAGTTCCAGGCGATGCCGCGACTGCCGGGTTACAGCAAAAAGTATCGAACTTTCGTCGTTGGGCGTAATGGCTATAAGGTTGTCGATGGCAATCTTGTTATCACCGACAAGAACGACATTGGTTTTCCTCGGTTGCCAATCCGCTCTTGTGAAAATCAGCCTCTCAACGCCAAAATAAATGAAACGATAGTTGGCGACGTGCGAATTGTTCCGCACGGGAACGCCTTTTTCATCGAACTGACCTATCAGGTCGCTTGTTCGACCTCCATCCTGCTCGACGGCAGCCGTGCGTGCCTGGTTGATGTTGGGCTTCGCAATATCGTCACTCTTGCTTCGACGATCAGCGGGATTCATCCCGTGGTTGTCAAAGGTGGCATGTTGAAAAGCATCAACGCCAAGTACAACAAGGACGCCGCAAGTCTTCAGACTCATGGAAAGCAAGCGCATCGTCGCTCCAAGGTCATGAAGCGCATTTGCCGCATCAATGACAACCTGCACAAGGTTTCCCGCTTCGTTGTGAAGTTTTGCCTTCAACATGACTTGGGAACCGTTGTCATCGGGCATAACGACGGGTGGAAGCAGAACGTCAACCTTGGCAAGGTCAACAATCAAAATTTTGTGAGCATTCCGTTCAATCGCTTGATCCATATGATTCGCTACAAGGCGGAGGAGTACGGCATCAAGGTGATTGTTCGTGAGGAAAGCTACACCTCGCGTCAGTCTGCGCTTGACTTCGATCCATTGCCGAATTACGGCGATAAGAATGCGAATCAGGTTCTTAGCACGGGCAGGCGAGTGCGAGGACTGTTTTTCCGATCGAACGGTCAAGTTATCAACTCTGATGTCAACGGATGCTTGAACATTGGCAGAAAAGAATTCGGTGATGACTGGCTCAAAAAGCTTGTCGAAACCGATAAGGGCTGTTTGATGCAGCCCGTCACAGTCCGTATTGGACAGTGACTAGAATGGGGGCCACGGCCCCCAGAATCCCCTTCCAATCCCTAATGACATGGGATTGGGAGGGGAGCATCAATATTGGATGGAAGCAAGCAACAAACCGAGGGCGCAGGCAATCAGCTCAACGAGACAGCGATTCTGGTCGCTGTCGCGTTGTTCGCTTGCGCCATCATTTGTCGCTTCGTTGCCGACTTTCAAAGGACGGAATCATGCATCAGAAAGTAAAGGAGCTTTTGGTTGCAATCGCCATTGAGACGGGGTTTGTCCTTCTCGGTCTTTTCCGGCTGTTTAGCGACGACGCCACGGCGTCTGAGCGAAATCTCATTCTCTACGCAGCCATTCCTATCGTTTCTTCTCTTCTTGCGTTTTGTGCGCTAGCGGTTATTTACCATCGCGAAGACAAGCGCCGCCGGCATTAAGCAAAACAGTGGCTACCCACCCTGACGGGGACATCAATCCCCGAAGGGGCATGATGTCCTCTTTTTCTTTTAGGAGCACATCATGGGATATTATTCCGATGTCAAATTCGCGCTTCCTATTTCTAACTGGAAGGCGCTCAAGGCTCAGGCTGCCGAAGCCGTCAAGCAGTCCTCTGATCCTGACGGACGAAATCTGCTCGAACATCCAGAATCCGAACGCGAGTTCGACTGGAAAGGGCAACGCTGGGTCCTCGTGACTTGGTACTACGTCAAGTGGTACTTCAACGAACCGGATGTTGCCGTAATTGAGGCTTATCTCAACGAAAGCGACGAGTACGAATACGCTCGCGTCGGTGAGGAGGTTGATGATGTGGAGCGTCGTTCGGGCGATGACTCGTACGAAATTCTGCACACCATCACCATCATCGAGGTGCAAGTCGACATTTGACGGCATCCGTCAATCATGAACCCGACGGGGACATCAATCCCCGTGCGGGCGAGGTGTCTCCTCTCTCTTTTGGAGGTATCTCAAAATGTCTGAAGTCGTTGCTGAAAGCGTGCAAACGCAATCCGACGGAACGCTTTGGGCCATCACGGTGCAAACGGTCGACGAAGGTGATTTCGGTTTCGAAGTTGAGTCTCAGGTCAAAGCCCCGGATTCGATTTCGTGGAGGTCGCTCGATGTCGTCGGCCCCTTCAAACGTCTCGTAGAGGCGATTGAGGAGGCCGAACGTCTGTACCGAGGGCACAAGCTGCTACTCGTTTAACTTATTAGTAATCTCAACAAATAGGTTTCCAAAATCTCTCTAGCAAGAGCTATGGGCTCTCTTCTTGGAGACATCCTATTTGTAGAGACGCGTAATATCACCCCATGGGGAACATCTTCCCCAAGGGGCAGGCGTTCCCCTTTTTTTCAAAGGAGAACGCTATGTTCGACATCAACTTCATTCGCTACGACGCCGACCATCGTCAACGCATCGTCGTGGACTATCAAGACCACCGCGACGACACGGTCGAGGAAACGGCAAAGGCTTTCGGCCTTCGGGTGCTTACCTGCAACCATGCCGTTGCCGACATCTTCGGCGTCGACGTTGAGGCCGATGAAAACGTTCTTCCTGGAAGCCATCAAAATCGGTGAGCACGTCTTCTTCATTGAATTCGGCTCGCATAGCAGCGATTGGTTCAAGCTTTGCCTTGGGCGTCCCGCCCGCAGCTTTGACTCCGGATTCTGCGGAATCATTGTCGTGCCGCATGACGCCTGGCTCGAAGCGATGCCTCGCAAAACCTACGCAAAGCGCTTTGTCCATCAAAAGCTTTGCGAAGCGTTCAACGAACGCGTGACGGCCAACCTCAACGGCTGGGTCTATGAGACCCGCGCCGAAACGGATGCCGGCTATTTCTGCTTTCCCGGTTTCTTGGATCGAGAGGAAGCTTTGGCTGCGGCCATGGCGGAATTTCCAGACATCAAGTATCGGGAGGAGGACTTCGACGCCATAACGACTTACCAGCTTCGCAAGGAGCGCTCTTAACTTGGGACCGCCCCTCACCCTTGGTGAGGAGTCAAGTCTCTTTTCTTCTTATCGTTCCTTCGGGACATCATGTCCCGCAAGGCATGGTGTCCCTTTTTTCTTTGAGGCAACACCATGACGATTACCAATCGTACGATCCGCACCGCACTTCCCATCATTGCTTCGACGCTTTGCCAAAAGTTCGGGGTTCAAATCGCCCTTGAGGGCGAAGAAGCCTATACCAACGGCAAACGCATCGTCCTTCCCGCCCTCACCAAGACGGACATTGATCCGACGGTGGTCTATGGCTATCTGCTGCACGAAAGCGGTCACGTGCGTCACACGACGTTCAACGTGAAGTCGAAGCAGGGTCACAATGCGGTCCTTCACCATGCGCTTCTCAACATTCTTGAGGACGGACGCATTGAAAAGAAGATGTGCGATGAGTATGCCGGTGGCTACCACTGGATTCAAACGCTCGACGCGCACATTCTCAAGAAGCCTGAGGCCATGGGTAGCGCTGAAGACATGAAGGCCGCAAAGGAGCCGTTGGCGCTTTTGATGTCCTTCATCTACTTCTTCACGCGCTGCAATGCCTCCGGCCTTACCGCACTCTATGCCAACCAGCTTCGGCAGACCGAGGCCGACATCGAGTCGCGCTTTGGCGAAGCCTTTACCCGTGACTTGACTGCCGTTCTCAACGACAGTCTCACCGCCGACTCGACGAGAGCTCTCGGCAAGATTGCCGATCGACTCATCGCTCTGATGAAGCAGTTCTGCCAAGACAATCCCAACGATCAAAACGATCAGCAGGATGCGTCCGGAAAGAACGAAGAGGGCAAGTCAAGCGGTCAGGGTGGTTCGGGCTCGTCTTCGGACGACGCTCAGAACGCCGAAGGCTCCGAAGCGGGTGAATCTTCCGAGCGCGACGCTTCTGAAGCTGGCTCTGCCTCCTCGTCGTCAGACAAGGGGCAGTCGGACAAGCAGAAGACCAAAGGCCGCAAGGCCAAGGCTCAGTCGCAGGCTGACGGTTCCGGCGAAGCCACGAATGAAAACGTTCGTGCGATTCAGTCGGTGCTAGACGCCACGGAGGAGGCTATCAATGACGCCATGAAGGGGGCGGATGCCAGCAAGGCGCTTGCGTCGGACTTGTCCGAAGAAGCGCAAAAACCCGGCAATCCCAATCGTCTTCAGACGAATGTCGCGCCGACGAGATTCATGGACGGGCTCATGAAGCCGGTTCTTGAAAAATGTCTCTGCGACAAGCCCGAAAACGCCAAGGCCGTCAAGGACGCAGGGGAGAAAATCTCCCGCCGTCTGGAAAGGTCGCTTCGCACAAAGGTTGAAAGCCTTGCCCGCAATCACCGTTTTCACACGGATCGCGGCAATCGTCTTTCGGCCACGCGCCTGGCGTCCTTCGTGACGGGCAACACCAAGGTGTTCACCCGAGAGGGCGAGCATCGTGACGTCAACACTGCCGTTCACATCATGATCGACATGAGCGGTTCGATGGATGGCAACTCGTCCCTTGGTGCCAAGAAGGCGGCCTACGCATTTGCGAAGGCCTGTGCTTCGATCAAGGGCGTCAACGTAGGCGTGAGCGTCTTCAACAATGCGTGGTCGGTTGGCGGCAAGGAGTCTCGCAGCGTGCAGACGCTGGTCAAGCACGGCGAGCGTTCGATCAAGTCGGGTCTTGAAAACCTGACTATGTACAACCCCATCGGCGGTACGCCGAGCCAGGACGCCATTATGGCGGCCCAGCATCAGCTTCTTCAGGTTCGCGACGTTAACCGCCGCATCCTGATGTTCGTGACGGACGGAGACGTCTGGAGCGCAAAAAGGCTGATCGAGCTCATGAAGAACACCGGCATTGAAAGCCGTGCGCTTTTCATTGACGCAATAGGGCTTCCCGGCTTTTTTGATCGTGAAGTTTCGGCCCGTTCAACGATGGACGATGATGAGCTTGCAAAGCTCATTCTCGACCTTATGAGCGACGCCGTCTTCCATTGAGTTCAAGGCGGGCCGGGCTTTCAAGCCCGGTTCCGCTTTGAGCATTTTTCATTTTTCCGGTTTTTCATCAAGGAGGCGTTATGTCGTTCACTGCCGGTCAAATCAAAGCAGCTGCCCGAGGTCGTTGGGATGTTGTATTCAGCGTGTTGGCACCTTCTCTCAAGGCGGCGATGCGCGCAGGCAGGAAGCAACACGTCTCCTGTCCAAAGCACGGCGGTACGGACGGCTTTCGTCTGTACCCTGATTGGCTCGAATCGGGCGGCTGCATCTGCAACACCTGCGGATCGCGCTCCGACGGGTTCGCAACCCTTCAGTGGCTCAATGATTGGGATTTCCCAACCACGGTCGAGAAGGTTGCGGACGTGCTCGGCTTCCAAAAGGAAGAAAGCCGTCCCGTGCAGCTGTTCTCCAAGGAGAAGCAGCACCGTGCGCAGGGCCAATTGATTGACTTCGGGCAAGCGCCTTATGAGTTCGTCAAGGGGCATGCAATGTGCTTTTACGCTCGACTCAACAACGGCGACAAGACCGAGGTTCTTTGGAGCCATACGCTTGATCGCGCCATTGAGCTTGCCAAGGTTCGCTCCGGCGAGTGGGTGGAGTTCATCAAGATCGGTTTCCGAGAGGGAGTCGGCATGAATGGACGTACCTACAAGGCCGCCGTCTGGTCGGTTCGCAGGATCGAAAGTCCCGAGGAGCGCAAGGCGCGTGAGTCCGGAGTCGCCAAGGCCGACAAGGTCAAGGCGCAGGCTATTGCCAACATCTGGTCTGAAGCCTCGCCCTTGACGGAGGATACGAAAGGAACCCGTGCCGTACTCGCCTATCTCAGGTGGGTGCGCGGCATCACCCTTTCGGCAAAACGCCTCGCGCATGACGACTCGATTCGGGCCGTTGATGCGATGCGCACGCTCGAAGGCGAGAAGTCGTATCCGGCCATGGTGGCAGCCGTTCGCAATCCTCAAGGGAAGATCGTCACGCTTCACGTGACGTATCTCACCGAAGATGGCGAGAAGGCCCCCGTGGCAACGCAAAAGCGTCTCATGGCGCTTCCGAGTACCCGGACGATTCGCCACGCCGCCATTCGGCTGGCGGAGCCCGGTGGCTTGCTGGCCGTTGCCGAAGGCATTGAAACTGCATTGTCCGTCTCTACGGCCATGCGGATTCCATGCTGGGCGACGATCTCGGCGGGCGGGATGAAAAGCCTGATCATTCCCGACAACGTTCGCTATCTGCTCATCATGGCGGATAAGGATGCGACTCATGTCGGAGAGAAGGCTGCCGAAGAACTTCGGCGGCGCATGGTAGCGCTGGGTCGAGACGTGTTCGTCTTCACGCCCGAGGATCCGATTCCCGAAGGTGCCAAAGGCATCGACTGGAATGACGTGCTCCTCACCAAGGGCAAGGACGGGTTCGCCGGCCTGAGCTTCAACGATTGACGCAACGCCGGGAGTCCGAAAGGACTTCTGGCCTAGCGCCTGCGGCAAGAATCCATTGGAAAGGAGGGCTTTCCAATTGATTATTGCTCGCTCGACATGAGCGCAAAATGGCTGCTGTCGCCAGTAAGACAGATGTTTTCAACTCCCCCATCGGGACACTCAGTCCCGCCGGGGTGAGGATGTCCCCCCGGGATAATCAACCTAAAAGGACATCCTCATGTTTCACGTCATCTCAAACGGCTGCTTTCAACTGCATCTTGAGCGGCACATCGATGCTTGCGTTCGAGAACTGCAACTTGAAAGCGGCGAATCTCAACGCTTCGCGAACCATCTCAAGGAGCGGTTTTGCAAGGATCCGACGAATCTCGACGTGCTGGGCGGCTTCTGCCATCAACTCCGTGCCGTGCGAACCGCTTCTTTCTCGACCGATATGGACGACGACAAGATGGTGGTCAGCTCGCGCAGGGGGATGGAAATCGAAGATCTGAGAATCATGCTTGCCGCCATGTTCAAATCGTGGTGGGGAGCGTTGGTTCTCAGGACTTTTGCCGAATGGTCGAAGCTTCATTCGCCAACCATGGCCGATACGCAATTGGCCGGAAGACTCGCCGAACAGAACGCATTGTTCTTTTGGATGAGTTGCTTTGACGAAAGCGATACGGAGCGAGAACCCGAAGGCAGGGAAATCCATCTTGCCCAGTCCGCGACATCGAGCGTCAAGCTCAATGCTTTGGCTTCTTTCGTCGAGGGCTACAAACCTGCCATGAGCTGGTTCTAGACTTCATTTTTTTCAACCCGCAGGGGGACATCATTCCCTCTCGGGTTCGTGGTGTCTCCCTTTTCTTTTTTTGGAGGCTCCATGGCGCAATGGACTTATTCCCGAAACGTGCAGCTCATCAACGAGATATGCACGGTCGGCTTTCTCAACATTGACTTCGAACGATGCTTCGTCAGCCTGGACGTTGTCAGGATTAGCTCGGCCAATGGTCGGGCGATTCCCATTAACCTGCATCTGCATCCCGATACGCTCGTGCATTTCTGTGCGCGCGCGGCGTCGCTTCTCAACGAGGAGCATGCCTGGGACTGGATTGAAATGACCCTCATTGAGGAGATTCGGTCCGCCGAAGAGACCCATCATTGTCTCAACGCATGGGTGCATCATCTGCGTTGTCCGCCATCGAGAAGAGACTCATTCGTTTGGCGGCTTGTGACCTCCGCTTCGAGCGTGACGGTGGCTGATCTGCATCATGCGTATGCGCAGGCCGTAGATCCTCACCAAGGGATGGGTATTTCGCCGTATCCCTTCTGGCAAAGCGATCTTCGCCATATGCTCGCGGAGAAGGCAGAGGAGTTCTTCTGTCGCAATTTGCGGGTGCAAGGCCCCTCCCGTGGGACATTCCTAGGGGAGGCCGCATGCAGCTGAGGTACCGCAATCGGAAGATCAGGACGTTCGTTCACGAGCGCAGTCAACGGTTTGGGATTTGTTCCCAGCTCAAAACGCGGCTCGCGCAGCTTCGCAAGGCTCCGGACATTCGTTCCGTTACAGCCATTGGGAACTGTCATCGACTTCAGAAGACTCGGCATATCGAGAGCGACATGATGGCCTTGCACGTGACCGCCAACTGGCGGCTGTGCTTCAAGGTACATCCGAGCTGTCTTGAAATCGTCGATGTCTGTGACTACCACTAACTTTTTGAAACGCAAAAGGCCGCGCACGTTGATCGTGTTGCGGCCTTTATGCGTTCTGGAAGGCGATGAAATGTTAATGGGAAATCCAATCGATAAGACTGTGCGAGTAAGGCAGATCACGTTTTTGCACATGTGCCAATTTCTCACAATCAACACGGAACCATGTCCTTGATGGGCGTGACGTGGCGATCAAAAGTCCTCGCTGAAATATGGGTTTTCAATGGTAATGGCATGAATTAGCCTGGTAGCTTCATCTGCATGTAGCGTGATGCGGAACAAGGCAATTGTTTGCGTCTTGGCTGGACTATATGCCTTGTGGAAAAAAATATGATCCACTGGTGTCACAGGGCGTATTGCCGGCGAGGGGATCGTATATAACGTTGACGCGGATGTCCCCTCATAGGTCAGAGTTGGGGCGGTTCTTCCAATAAATTCGTCAACGGTCATAGCAGGTGAGCCATGGCGGATCGGATAAAGACGGATTTTCTTCAGAATATTTTTCTTGTTGAAAATGAGCTGTGTCTCGGTTCCACCCACGCCAAATGGAAGAGTTCCGAAGAGATGGATGTCGACTGGACCACGATAGGTATTGAACGCGATGTCAGATTTCGTTTGATAGAACCGAGCGCCCGCCATGTATTTTTCTAGAGATTGCTTGGTAGATCGGTTGAGGGTAAAGCGACCAAGCTTGGGGTAACCGTTGGTTTTAAGAAAAGCAGTGATTTTGCGGTTCACCCATTTGCTTTCGATGATGTACTGATGAACAGTATCTGAAGTTGGATGGTATTCGACTTTATAGTCTTTGCTGTCGTACTCATAGCGATTATGGTAACTATCCTTCTTGACAAGCCGCAGCCCAGGGATTGTTGATTTCAGTTCCGTTAAAAGATTGGCTTGTCCTTCTTCACTAATTATCAATCTGTAGAGAAGGCCGTCGGCAAATGACGCGGTAACGTCATGGTATTGGCGTCCAAAGCATTCTGAGAGACCATACAGGGAACTGATAACGACAGTCCCAGGCATTGGCCCAGATAACAGATACTGGGGTTCATGCCATTGTTTATTGGGCGAATATGCGGTGATGAGAGAATAGCTATTGAAGCACAAACGCGGTAGCGTCCTGACGGTCGTTTTATTCATCTCAAGCTTGCCAATTCTTAGAGTGTCAGTTTTGGGAGAAACCGACTTTTCGCCATCGACAGGCTTTGTGGTTTTTTGGGAGGCTGCAACCGCTTGAGTTTTTTGAGTTTTCTGAACTTGTGGCTGTGCAGTCCCAACAGGCTCGCCTTTGTTCGTATTGCGATCCGTTACCGTTTTCGTTTCGTCTTGGGGAATTCCGGGAATGTAACTTGCAGGATCATTCACAGAGGGAAGGGTGCTGCAGCCTGAAAGGCAACCAGTAAGTAAGAGGGACAAGGCAACTTTCTTGAACATTTTCGATCCTGAATGGGATTTGTAAGGGGATCTCTTCTGCCCGGAAGAGCTGTTTTGAGGACGTAGGCCTTCACTCTTCCTCAAGGACATAGTGCGGATTTGGCATCAACTCATCCGCAGGGAGCAGAAAGCGCGTCGGGCGGTACCGCTCGTCGTATCTGTAGACCTTCTGGATTTTGACTTTTCCCGGATCCTTCGAAAGAGCCAGGGTCCAACGGGTGCCGCCCCTTACCGTATCGGCATAGACCGAGCGCAGACCAAGACCAAGTAATTCGTTTTCAGGGGAGAGGGGAGGGCGAGAACGGGAATTGCCTTCCCCTTTTTTCTCTCTGGTCAGGAAAAGGAAGGAGCAATGCAGATTCTGTCGACCGGCGGAACAATGTCCGCAATTGAAGAACAGCCCGAGACGATTGTAGAACATCTCAATGCCCTTTGGGACAATCAAAACAACCGGCCCATCCCGACGGACATCCGCTGGGAAGACTATGCGCCCGAAAAGGTCATGCTCCGCTTCAAGGACGAGCTCAAGCGTCTGCAGCCTTACGTCGAAGGGTGGTTCTCTGAGCGCGGAAAAAGCTTGCCTGACTGGCCAAAACTCTATTTTGTGCCGGTCGAAGGCTGGATCAACTATTTCAAGGCGCACCCGGATGCTGCAAGGCTTCCAAAGGGACCTACTCGCGATGAATGGATAGCGAGCCGCGTACTCTATCTATCTGCGCTATGTCCATGGCGCTACACACAAGGAATATTCCGTTTTGCGCCGTCCTTTGCCAAGGCGCTCTGCTCCTCAAGTCTCAAGGGCGACATCCCCTGTGAAGTCTTCCTTCGCTTGCCGCAATGGTCGATCTACGTCGAGACGCCAAAGACCCGGTATGACAACTCCATTCTTGTCGGGTTCTGGGCGCATCTTCAGAACAGGGACATCACGATGGAAAAGCCAGCGCTCAAGCTCTTGCTCAACATGGTCAACGAAACGGGCGGGAGCTTTCTTTCCTCCATCGTCATCCCACTTGAGCCGATGACGCTTGAAGCGTACATAAAGGACAGCTTCGAGGGTTGGCTTACCAACCCGTTGACGCCAGAAGACGAGGCGGCGCTGCATGTCACATCCGCCGACCACCAGGCGCTCTATCGCTCGGAAGAAGTTCGCGAGGCGTTTTACGCCCACAGCGTCGAACGCATGCGCCCGATCCTGGCGATGCTGCTCTACCTCTGCACCACGGAGCCCGACATCGTGAGCAACCGCAAGCCCGGCCTCAAGCCCGCCAACAACGAGGGACGGCATGTCAAGAAGGGCTTTCGGCTTTTCCCTGCCGAGGGGCCTCATATCTGGAACGTCGGGCAGTCCATGGAAAACGACATGGCCAAGCACTACCGCGTTGTCCATGACGAATCCCAAAGCCTCCCGAGCGACAAGAAGCGCGAAGTCCGCTCGCACGTCCGCTCCGCGCATTGGCATGGGTACTGGAAGGGGCGTCGGCCCAAGGCCGAGGAAAAGGATATGCGCGAATTCATCTTCCATTGGATTCCGCCCTTGCTCGTGCGCGGCTCAAGAGATGTCGAACCCGTCAAGCGTTCCGCCAAAGCTCAAAGTCACGTTTGATGCCGTGAGCAGGAGGAAGGAATGCCAAATCCGCAGTACAACAAGTTCTTGAAGCAGATTCGGGATAACGACCCTACACGCGAGAACGGGTTTATGGCCAATATTCTGGAGACGCCCAAGGCGAAGGAAGAGCGCCTGAGGGCGCACCGCTTCTCGGCGCTGAAGCTTTACCACGAAGAATGCCTGAGGGAAAAGGCGCAACGGGAGGCTCAGGAAGCGGCAAATGCAGTGCGAGCTGAATCCAAAGCTAGAAGAGATGCGGAGCGTAGCCGGTGCAGTCAAGAGGCCAAGGCCAAGGCGGCGCGTGCAGGGGTCTTTCATAGAAATGCCGCAAGGAAACATCTGACTTCAGTCAGGTGAGGAATTGCGGC
>OCPX01001723.1_pt1 | contig 15714 bp, 17 predicted proteins | sample 1538771 | NCBI WGS metagenome assembly OCPX01 (sample SAMN04571725, study PRJEB22368) | human gut metagenome | biome: human gut; material: stool | host: Homo sapiens | place: Luxembourg | collected 2012-11-01 | reverse complement strand
GGTCAGCTGCGGGGGTCGCGATCTGTCCGAGTCGATTTCACGCGGGGTTGGGATGTCGGTTACATACCCAACGGATAGGTCTCTTGTGCGATATACACGTCACTGTTCGCATTGATGGGCACGGGAGTAGTAAGTTTCTTGCCGTTGTGATACACACCGATATAACTCCAAGAACCTCCAAGCATTCCTCCCAGCACGCGCGAGGTTCCACGATTCGCGTAGTCCGGCAGTGTCATAATCGACTTGTAAGCGGCTACTGCTCCGGTCGTCTTGCAAGTGCCCTGTACGGTAACGATGCCGTCGATACAGTACGCGGTGAACTCGTTTCTGTTGATGTTTGGGTCGGGAGTCGGCAGATCATAGTATGTCGGCCTGTAGTCGTAACCCAGCATTCCCATCACGATTTTCGCGGCCTGAATCTTTGCACCTTCCGCGTTCGGATGTATTGTATCTGAGAGTAACTGCGATTGTCCTACCATCATTTCCCAGCAGTGGCTAATCAAACATGTGTTCGTTGCCAGTGCAGCGCGCGAGATGTTGTTGATGACCTTGAGGTTGCGTCCGCTGTTGCCGTTTGCGATCGTGTCGTTACCTTGGCACGCTCCGTATTGAAACGGTGCAGCGAAAACCTTTGCATTGGGGAAATTGTCATGTGCGTATCTGAAAGCCGTCACGGCTGCCGTGTACACGTCGGTGTCAACGGTCGCGTCGTTGCATCCACCGGAGATAACGATAACGTCCGCGTCCGGGTGTTCGGCATGTGCTGCTTTCAACTGGTTTAGATAGTTCGCTTTGCGTGTACCGGACCCGTTAGTTGTGAAACCTGCGTTGTTCTCCGCGTAGTTGTAAACGGTCATGTCCAGCATGGCCGCGATTTGTGCGGCAACGCTCTGCGTCGTGCGGTCGGACGTTCCCGTACCGTACATGATGGAGTCACCGATGGTTAGAAGCGTCTTGCCCGCGAACTCTGCGCGGTCGGCCTTGGTCGCTATCTTAGCGTCGAGCTTTGCCCGTACGTCCTCGGTGAGCGTATGCACCAGGCTCGGGGTTGCCGCGATACCGTCGTTCGCCCCGCTCGTGGATCCGGTGTCTTCGGCAAGTTTAACATGACCGTAATTGACTGTATTGCCGATGCCGTAAGTGGTATCTCCGCTCGCGTGGTTGTTCGGGGCCTTGGTGGCCTCCGCTGCGGTAGCACGCTGCTCCTCGGCCTGCTCCGCTGCCTTCGCGCGTGCAACCTCCCCCGTGATCGCGCTCGCGTTCCGCGAGATACGTTCGTCGTACAGCCTCACGACCTCCTCCAGCTCATTGAGCTGCGCATCGGGATCGCTCCACTTAAACCAAAATTCTTCGTCGGTGAGTTCGGTGTCAGTGGGAACGACGGGCTTGATCGCTATGTAAGACGCGCCTGCGCCGTCTTTAACGACGTCGAAGAAATTGTAACTGTTGAGCTTGTTCCATGGCTCCGTGATGAAGTTGGGCGTTACCCTCGGGCCCACGCTCATAAGGCCCTGCGGGGGGATGTCGGGAATGACCATAGCGCGGTCCGTCACGGTGCCCTGTACGACTGCGTTATCGGTCTGGGCCCCAAAGTTGGAAACGTTAGGCATAGGTGCTCCTTATCTTAATAGTTGATGCGGACGTGGTAGGTGTTATCGCGTTCGTCGAAAATCCAGTCGAATACGAGATGCTCCCAGCCCTGCGGGACGACGAGCGCGTACCTCCAAGCACCGGTTTCAGGCTCCTGGACGAACGTCGGGAATACGAACTTTGATTGACGCGCGACGAGCTGCTGCAAATTAGCGTCAATCCATTTCGCGAGGCCGTCGATGTACCGATCGTAGTATTGCCCGTTCTCGATGGACTCGATGACCTTCTCAATCTCCTCGATCGCCTCGGCGTTCCTGTTGGAAAGCTCAATCGTGTCATTGAGTGGGTCTTTAATGGCGTCGATGATGCAATAGAGGTTCGCGATCAGCTGCTCGGGACTCTTGACCTCCCAGTACAGTTTGGGGAGCGTCGGGTTCGTCAGCATCCAGGGGTTGAAAAACGGAAGCGGTGTATACATTCGCTTCACCTCCTTACCAAAGCGGGACGGTCGGTGTGAGTATCGAGGTGAACAGGACGTGCTCGAGCTCATTTAGAATCATAGCATCCACGTCCTGATACTCGCGTGCGAATTGCAGGGCCTTGTCTATCGCACTGCCCTCGTGCATCGTGTCGGCCTCGCGGTCGTTACCGGTGCTCGCGTAGTCGGAGTTACCGGAGAGCATCGTCTCGGGGAAGTCCGAGAAGATGTCGCGCGACTTCTCGCGGTCGCGGGACTCCTGGAGGGGGTTGAGTCCCTGCTCGACGCGCGCGTATAGCAGTTTGTACTTTGGCATGATCTCGTTGAGCTTGCGCAGGTACGCGCGCTTCCATCTGCTCGGCACCGTGATTGACACCTCGCGGTCGTAGAAGCGGTTGAGGAATTTGGTGCATAGGCGCGTGTACTGCCCGTCGCTGTATGCGTCGAAGCGCCACGAATCGTCCTCGAGCGGCCTGTAGAACCCCAGCTCGTGCCACTCGCCGAGCGTGATCGTCATGTAGTCGTATCGCTCGTCCGTGTTCACCTCGGGAAAATCGAACATGCGTTTTACCCCCTCTCGAGCATCGTGTCGTAACGGTGCGATATGTCGTAGTTGCCGGACAGGTTGTCGCGCGCCCATACGACGGTGATAGGCGCGCCCAGGCGGTCACCGAATCGGGCGTTGAGCTTGTCGCACGCGGCGCGGCGCGTGTTGAGCGGTGACATCCGCGCTATCTCGGTCGGCTGCATGGTCGAGTTGACCTCGTCCTCGATCATGCGCTCCTCTTTAAATGGCATGGAGTCGATGCCGAGCTCGCGGTAGATCGCGTCCCACGTGTTCGCCCATTCCTGTTGCAGCTTGTCCCCGATGTACTCCTTGGCGCGTTCGGGCATGGTCGCGTCCGTCTGGATGTCTTGGAAATTGTCGTATGCCAAGACGAAAGGCTCGCCGTTCGCGATCGCCTTGTAGAAGTTCTGGACGTCGAACGTCCGGTCCTGGTTGCCCTTGATGACGAACGGCATTCGCATATGGAACCTATTGATCTGTTTCGTGCGCATGATGTCGGTAAGCTCGCGCGCCCAGATGTTAATCTTCACGAGCAGGGGGTAGCGCGTGCGGTTCTCCCAGACCCATACGGCATTGTCCCAATTGCACATGAAGTCGGTCTTGCCGGTGATGCCCATCGCGCGCCAGGCGCGCGGCTCGTCGTACATGTTCGGGGCGCCCTGCTGTACGGCTCGCAGGGACAGCAGCGTATCGCCCGCGTTCGGGTATGCGAGCGTCGCGGCCCCCTCGGTGAGCAGCGTCCATTCCAGAAAGCGCTCGTTGCAGGTCTCGGGGAGATTCAGCCAGCGGAAACGCGACAGCGCGAGCTCGATCAGGTCGTTCTGGAACATGTTGAACAGCTGCTGGTTGTAGGCCTCGGTCTGCCAGTATGTCGGCTGCGCGCCGGGCCTATACTTGCGACGCTGCCTGTAGCCCCTGCGTCCCTTGCTCATGCGCCCACCTCCTTATAGATCGTCGGCGTGTCGATTGCCGTCTTGAACGAGGCGAGCACTTCCGCGCTGGATTTGGACTGCGCGTCCATGAGCCCTTTCATGATCGCCTGGTGCGCCTCCATGTCCTTGCTGATGGTCGCATGGATTTTGGCGCGCTCGACCCTGTAGTCGATGATCGCGTCGATCTCCTCGTCGGTCATGCCCTGATAGGTCTCGGCCTTGAGAAGCGCGTTAAGGTCGATATCTGCCACGGTGCCTCCTTTACAGGTTGTCGTAGATGCTCACGCGACCGATTTCCTCCGGTTTGCTCCAAACGGTCACGCCCCTGATAAGTATATCCTTGATCGCGCCCTGTGCGGACTCGAGCGCGTTTCCGTTGCCGCTGCACCATACCTCGGCGCACTTCCAGTATGTGAAATGGCGCATGACCTGCATCCGCTCCATACTGAACTCGCGCATGAGGCCGTACCCGTAGCGGGCGAATGCAGAGGCCGCGTTCATGATGTCGCACTCGCGCTGCGTGACGACCTGGGCGAAGAGTGCACGGGGTGCGGTGGCGCCCGACTGCCCGTTCGCGCTCGCCCCGAACTGCGCGGGGGCCGCGACGCCCGCCTGGTTGAGTCCGGCCGAGATCGCGTCTATAGCGGTCGCGTGGGCGCGGTTCGCGTTCGCGTCCCCGGTGGCCTTGGCGTTGCCCGCGTTGGTGCGCATGACGCCCGCGTTGTTGTTCGCCACCTTGGTGCTCGCCTCGTTGCGGAGCGTGGTCGCGACGGTGGTCGCATTATTCTGGATTCGCCATGTTTCGGCTGTGAATTTGGCCGCATTCCCAGTCTTTTTGAGTGCGTTCGTCTTGGCTAATTCCGCAGCCAGTGAATTGCTCGTCTGCGAGATCGCCGCAGCGGCGTTGGCGGTGGGGATAGATACGGCGAGGTCGGACACGCCTCCGATCGCGGCGCTCGCGGCGCCTGCGGGGCCACCGGTGAGGCCTCCCGTCACGACGGCCCCGGCAGTGCTCGCGATCGCGGACGCGTTGTTGTTTGCAGTCGAGATCGAGACGACTTCGTTTTGCAGCCCCGTCATTGCGGTAGAGGTCTCATTATCCGCATCGCAGTCACTTCCAAGCTTTTGGTTAGATGCCGCGGCCCCGGTCAACGCCCAGTCATTCGCGTTCTTCGTTACCGCGGTGTTCGCCTCGGTGTTGACGGCGTTGTTGTCGGTCACGTTCTTCGCCGAGTTGTCGACATTCGTGTACGCGGTCGAGTTGGACGCGAGCGACGACGCGAGCGCGTTGTCTGCCGCGAGCCTGGCGTGCGCGCGGCTGTATACGGTCGTGTACGCGGCGCGGCTCGCGGCGCCCTGGCTCACCTGCATCACGGGGAGGTTCCAGCTCTTGAGGTACTCGCCCCACGCACCGCCGTAGCTGTACGTGCGGCCCTCGATCGTCTGGAACGTGAGGCTATCGGTCGCGCCCGCGATACCGAGCAGGCGCGCGTCGATTGAGATGTACGGCATGACGAGGTTGACGGCGCTCGCGAGCCGGATGCCGTTCGCGCCGAGGTCCTCGACTCGCACCGTCGAGGTCTGCCCGCGCTCGTCACCGATGCGGATCGCGGCATAGGGGTAGGTATACAGTTTCGCGAAACCTGCGGCCTGGGCCGGGTAGCCGAAATCCGCCACGCCGGGCCGCATGAACGTCTCGATTTTCTGGACTGCGTTCAGGATGGTCACCGGCACGCCCCAAAGCGTGAACGGTGCGGACTGCGTGAGCAGGTCGGACGGCGCGAAGAACACGCCGAGCACGGTCGATTTCATCCATGGCGCGTTGGCCTCGAGAGCCCGCAGGAACGGCTGGATGTCACCTACGGCCACGGAGTACACGCGCGGCGCGAGCACGCCGGAGGTATCCGGTTCCGAAATCGCCGGTACCTTAGGGGCGGATGCGGTTCCGATGTCGCCCTGGAGGTCGGCGTATGTCGCGATACACGCGCGCTGCGCCTCGGCGCTGTAGTTCTTGTGCGCGCGCGCTCGCTCGACGTACGGCTCTCCCCCGGTGTTCACGTCATCGGAGAGCAGGTACGCGCTGTTCTCGCGCGGGTTCGCGAGGTAGTCTGCCACGCTCGAGGCCGCTACCGGCGCGTGCCCGCGCTCGAGCAGCACGTAATCGAATCGCATCTCGTTGATATAGGTCGTCCACACATCGAGCGTGAGGATCAGGCGCGTCGAGTTGGGGGAGAGCTGCCGCGCATCCTGGATGAAATAGAAGTAGCGGCGCTTGCGCTCGCCCGAGGCGTACGCGAGCGGCCGCGCGTCGCTCGTCATGCGCGGCAGGTCCACGACGAGGTAGTTGTACCCCTGGGCCGACGTCACCGGTACCGGCACCTTGGACGCGCCGTCCGGCTTGACGTTGAACATGGTCTCTAGGTTCACGGTCTCGCCCTCGAGCGCGTCGAACCACGCATCGCGCGCGGCGTCGTCGTCGAACTTCACGACGTTGTCGTAATCCCCGCACCAGGGGACGTTGCACATCTTGAGCCGGGCGGTCGGCTTGAATCGGGAATAGTCGAGCGCGTTGTCGTAGCGGTACACGTCGACGTTATCGAGGTTCGGGAAATCGCCCATATCTTTCCTCCTTAATAAAATGCGCCCCCGCTCACGCATGAGCGGGGGCGCGGCGCCTTGCACTATAGATTATAGGCTAGGCGATCGCGATGTCCACGGTCTTGGTATGGGGCGCGGTCTCGCCGGAGGGGTTGACGTACGAGGCCGTACCGGTCACGTGGAGGACGCTACCGGCCTCGAGGCCGGATTTCTGTACGTGTAGCACACCGAGTCGGTCGACGCGCGTCGCGGAGTTGAGCGCGATCGGCTTGCCGTCGGCAGCGGCGGTCTCGGCGCTCACGCTCCATGTCACGGCGTTCGGCTCGACGGTCACGCCGAGGCCGTTGCCCGTGACGGTGCCGACGAGCTTCACGGTCATCTGCGTCGTCTCGCCCGGCTTGAGTTCCTGCGATGCCGCAGTGATGTCCACGCCGGTCACGGCCTGCGTGAGCGTGGGGATATCGGTCGCGGCGTCCGTGGTGAACAGGATCGCGGGGACGAACGGGGAGGCGGACACGATTTCCCAGTGATGCAGGTAGTAGTTGGTGTTGAGCGTCGCGGGGTTGTAGAAGCTCTCGTTGCTATATACGACGTCCTGGCACACGAAGAAGGCGTCCGTGGTGAGGAGCGCGAATGCGTTCGGGACGGGAAGTTCGGGCACGATGACGGTGCGGTACTTGATATCGGCCCTGTCGAGGTTGAAGATGCCCGCGAGCGTGTCGACGTCCACCGATGCCATCGCGTCGGCGGTGATGAGGAGCACGAGCTCGTCGGGCTTGGCGAACACGGGGATGCCGTACTCGGCCGATACGGGTGAGTAGAGAGCGGTCGGGAACTCGAGCTTGCTCGCATAGGCGCGCACGGCCTTGAGGAACTCCTTGCCGGTCGCCTCGTCGGCGGGGGCCGCGCTCACGTGGTGCTTGAAGAATCCCCAGTTGTGCTCGTAGTAGGCGATGAGGTTGAGCATGCACAGGTACTCGTCGTAGCTGTCCGAGTTGCGCGGGACGGTCAGCACGGCGTCGATGAGGCGGTTCAGGCCGTACTCGTCGAGAAACGCCTGGCGCAGGTCGGGATACTCGAGCGAGATGTCGTAACGGTCCTTGCGGTTGACGCTGTGGTACCAGACTGCGGCCTCGGGCGCGTTCACCTTCTCGAGAACGGCGTCGTCGACCTTGTAGGTGTGCGCCTTGATCCACTTGAAACCCGACTCCTGGATGCTGAAACCGTAGCGCATCGCCGTCGCGCCCTTGAAGGCGCGCAGGGGGTTCTCCCATTCCTTGTTGTGGATGATCTGGTCGCCGACGCGGTTGATGTACGCGTCGATGAACTCGTTCAGATAGCGGCCGTTGTTGGGCTTGAACAGGAACTTGCTCGTCGCGTCGATGCCCGCGACGGTCGGGTCGGGCACGCGCTGCTGGAAATCGTTGGTCGCGGACAGGTACACGCGGCCCGCGATCGTGGTGTTGTCAGTTGCCATCTGTTAGCCTCCTTAAAGGTCCAAATCCATGTCGTCGTAGTCGGGAATGATGCCGACTTCGTCGTCGTTCGCGACGTCGGCGTCGCCGTCGCCGTCGACGTCGACCACGTCGGCGCCGTTGTCGATGTCGATCGCGGCCGCAGTCGTGCGCATCGCCTCGAGCGTGGAGGTGATGTCGCCGAGCGCGTTCTCGATGCGCTCCAGGCGGTCGCGCAGGTCGTCGAACTCGCCGATGCGGTGCGCCTCCTCGCCGGACGTGCCGGTCTCGTCCTCGATCCCCTGCCCGTCAGGGGTCGGTTCGTCCTCGGTCTCGGGCTTCTCGTCCTCGTCCATGTCAGCTCCTTTCCATAGCTGTAAATAAGGGCGCGATGCGGACGGGCTCTCGCCCGAGCATCGCGCCCATTATATAACGCCTTTGCGAAACTTTGGCGCGTGCGGCTGAAACACGCCGCCGAGCGTGCGGGGTTCGGGTATCGACCGAACGATATAGCTGTCCCGAATCGTCCCTACTCGCCGCCTGCCGCGCGAGTCGTCGCGGGCGTCGCGGTCATTTTACGCCATATAGGGCCATGGCGTCCAGGAAGCCCTCGCGCACCTTCACCGAGTCGAAGAGCACGCTTCCCTCGTAGTACATCTGGACGATGACGCGCAGGGTCTTGACGGCGCGCTGCGCGGCTATGCGGTTGGGCGTGTTGTCGCGCCTCGTGAGCGCGAACACCGGCTCGGCGTTCTTGGGAATCTTGCCGGTGATGTAGTAGTAGCCCTCGCTCATGTCGACCCAGATACCGTATTTCTCCCCCATATGGACGCACCCCATGACGTACTTGGCGCGCGGGGGCTTCTTCGAGATGTATCGGCTGTCCTCGGCGAAGTCGTTCGCGTAGGTGGCCTTCGTGTAGCCGGTTACCTGGCCCATGCGGCCCGCGAGCGTGTTGTCCATGCGGTAGCGGTCGTGCTCGTCCGGCTCGACGTAATGGAGCAGGACCATCTTGTCGAGATACCACGTATAGCCGAATCTCGGAACCCCCTTCACGCCGATCGCGGCGAAATAGGGGTTCAGCAGGTCGACGGCGTTTCCCAGCAGGAAGACGTGCGGCTTTATTCGGTGCCCGTCGTAGGGGTCCTCGCGGACGCACGAGTCGATGATTCGCGCGAGCATGTTCCACTCGTTGCGCCTGTAGGTGTGGCTCGCGTCGATGTTCTCGATGATCGCCTCGTCGAAGATGATATTCCTGACGTCGGTGAACGTCCTCTTCTTGGTTCCCTGCATCTCGGCATAGCCGACGACGTAGCCGCACGCCTTCCACGGCGTGCCCTTCTCGGCTCCGCGCGCGCGGTACTTGAACTCGTTGTTCTCGCACTTATATTCGTATCTCGCGAACTCATCGTCGGTCGCGGCCAGCTTGTCGAAATATCCCCTCTTCACGCTGTCGCGCTCGTCGAGCGTGCGGCAGACCTCGACGAAACGCTCGCCGCGCCTTATCGCCGCGTTGAGCGCGTAGGCGCGCAGGCCGTACGTCTTGCCCTTGTTCGGCGCGCCCACGACCATCGTGATATCCGCGTTGTAGCTGAGCGTCTTCTCCCAGTTGTAGTGGATGCCGTCGTTCAGGTTTACCATTCGACCTCGTTCCCCTCATCGTCGATATAAGTGTAGCCGGAGTGCCCGCCGTCGCAGTCGATGACTCGTTCGGCCGTGTCCACCTCGCGCCCGTACCGCTCGCGCATGTATGCGACGGTGCGCGCGTTGCCGCCCTTCTCCGAATCGCCGAGCACGCGGTCGGAGGGATAGAGCGCTATCGACTCGTGCGTCCTCACGTGCGCGGTCTCGCCGAGGTAGTCGGTCACGTCCATGTCGAGCACGTCGGCCGATGCGGGCCGGTAGCGCTCGAGCGCGTGGCAGACGGCATGCGACACGCGCACCCCCCATCCGAGCACGCGCGGCGCGACCTCGGCGAAACCGTGGCGCGCGCTCATGTCGTCAATCCAGTTCTCGATATGGTACATGCCCGTCGGGCGCGACAGGCCCGCGCACGTGATGTGCGCGTGGCTTCCGTCCCAGCTCACGCGCGCCTTGTTCCACGCATCCATATGCAGGGGATAGGCCTCGCCCTCGACCTCGAACGTTCCCACGCCCGCGAGCGTCGAGGCATAGCCGGGAAAGTTCGCGCGGATGCGGCCCATGCACGAGTCGATGGAGGCCGTGACGGCCGCGTGGAACGGCGCGAGCGCGTCCATGATGTCGCCCGCCGTGACGCCCATATCGCACGATATCTTGAGCGAGTCGGTATCGCCGCCCAGCACGCGCACGCGCTCGCCGAGCGCGCGGTATATGAGCTCGATCGCGGCCACGATCGCCATACGGGACCCGCCCACGATACGGAGGCCGTAAGGATAGAGCACGAGCTTGCCTTTCGCGTCCTCGTAATGCTCTGGATAGGTCTCGCGCGAGACGACGGTAGAGCGGTCGACGCCTATCTCGCCGTCCTCGACCTTGTAGCCGGGCTTGAACACGTCCTGCGCCTCCATGCCGTAGATGGAGTTGAACATGCCCTTGACGGTCGAGTTGTAGTACGCCTCGAGGTCGGCGCGCTCCATCTCGCCCGAGCGGATGCGCGCGGCGATGCCCTCGGGAATCGTCTCGGGGATTTCCGGCGCGTACGGCGTGCCGGTGGCGTAGGTCTTGAGGATTTCCTTGCACGCGGCCTTGCGCGCGTAGAACAGGTTGGACAGCAGCGTCACGTAATCGGGCGGCTTGACGAACGACATAGTGCCCTCTCCCAAAATAACCTCCATCTCATCCCAGGCATATACCCGGCTCATGCACCACAGCTCCAGCTCGGACACGTTGACGATTGCGGAGTCCGCGGATACCAGCTTGCCGAATGCGAAGCGCCCGTTGTATGCGGTATCGACATATCCGGCGCTGCGAACTGCGGTCACGCCGTCGCGGTCGGCCTGCCCGCCCCAGTCGCCCAGCTGTCCCCTGGCCTTGAATTTAGCCTCGGACAGCAGCGCGATATCCCAGCACGCGAAGGCGCCCCCCTCGCGCAGGCGCATGTTCGCGAACCTTATCTGCGCGTGGAAGGCGCACCCGAACGGCTCCTCCCAGTGGCGCATCGCCGTATCGAGGTCGACCGAGCACACGGTCTCGGCCATCGCCTGGAGCACGGGCGGCAGAAGGCCGCGGAAGTGGACCGGGCACATATGCCCGTTGATGTAGGCATGGTGCGCGGACGTCTCGTCAATCGAATAGACGTTAGATTGAACGATTCCGGAATAGCGCGCCGACGTGAGGGTGAAACCGCCTCGAAAGCATGCCTTGCGCAGCGCATACTGCGCGTAGGTCGGCGCGAGCTCCTCGGAGCACATGCGCTCGAAAGCGGCCTGCACCGATATCGGCCCGCCCTTGGCACGGGGGATGCGAAGGCGTCCGGTCTCCATCTTGCCCGCCTGGCGCACGAGCGACGTCTTGGTGAGCACGCGCACGCCGAGCCACTCGGGACGGAGCCACTCGTTGGACTCGAGCAGGTAGCGAAGATATGCCGGGATGACCTCTGTGTCGCGGCCCGCGTAGAAAAGCTCCTCTTGCGTAAGCGGCGTCTCGGGTGTGCGTATCTTGGAGTAGTCCCAATCTCCCTCGGCCTTGGGAAGCCCTGCAGCCTCGCCCATCTTCGCCAGGCCGCGCATCTCGAGGTAGAAGGTATCCCAGAAACGCAGCTTGACCGCGCCGTCGCGCACGATATCGACGGTGTAGGCGCTCGTGGCGCTCTGCGCGGACACCTCCATATCCCAGCGCTCGTTGAGGTCGTGCATGAGCGGCTGCAGGTCGAACATGAGGTTGTAGGCGCAGACGATCGGGATGCAGCGCTCGCGCTCCCCCCACGCGATATATTCGTCGATAGCGGCCTGCATCTCGGCCTCGTGACGGTAGAAGCCTATATGCCCCGAACCAGGCTCATAGGCGCGCAGGTCGCACCCGCGCAGGTCGTTGAGGATAAAGAGCACGGGATAGGCGCGCCACGTGTTCTCCGCGCGGTCGGTGCATATGTTGCACGTCTCGGTGTCGTAGCTCGCCGCTACCCGAAACTCCGGCCCCTTCGACTTGAATCCCATCCCCGCACCTTTTCTCCTACCCGAACATTGCGATCTTCGAGGCCCATACCGCAGAGCCGGTCAGCTCCGCGTCGAAATCGACCTCTCCGTAGAAGGCCTCGTTCTCTGAGGTCAGCCCTTCCACGAGCGACGTCTGCGCGCCGGACGATATCAGGCTGTCGAGCGCCTTCCCGTTGGCCCCGATGACGCGGTCGTAGGCCTCGGAGAGCGACGTGACGCCGAGCCCCTCCATGATCAGCCTGTTGCGCTCCTTGGGGTCCCTGCCGCGCCAGAAACGGCGCGTCGCCGCATAGAATACCGACACGGCCTCCTTTCCGTTCTGCCCGAGCGTGCTGGGTGCGCCCGAGCGCGCCAGGTTGAGTTGCCGCTGGAAGATGAGGTTCGACCTCGCGGCGCGCGATTTCGCCTTGCGCGGCGCGGTCGTCATGCGGTCCAGGCGCTCCGCGGCCCCCTTGGTGCGCGTCTGCGCCTCGGGCACCCGGTGCACCTGCCGCGTACCCTGGTAGGACTGCGCGATCTGCTCTCGCACGCTCGCGATATAGTCGGCGCGCGCTCGCTTCTGCGACGTGCTCATACCGCTGACGTCCTCGCGCTCCAGGCGCGCCAGCAGTCGCTTGGCGCGGCGTCGCGCGTTGTATACCTCGTCCGATGTCCTTTTCGCACGTGCCATAGGGCTCGACCTCCAAAATAAAAGCGGTGCGGCCTGGACCGCACCGCCTGATGTTAAAGCAACGGGAGCTGGGGGTTAAGTCTTGACTAGACGAGCACGAGCGTCTTTCGGGTGTTGCCGTTGGGGAGTTTGCTGGAAACGAGCTTCATCGGGACGATCTCGCCCTCGTCGAAGAGGCCCGCGGCCATGAAGTTATCGGCGGCGTTGCGCACGCCCTCGGACTGGGAGAAATAGGCGGTGCCGTCCTCGCAGACGAGCGTGGTGTTGGTGCAGGGCGCGTCGACGCCGTTCTTGTCGCGCGCGCGGCGGATGCCGGGCTTGGTGAACACGCCGATGACGTTGAGCGTCTCGCCCTCGTGGTCGGACAGGGACTCGGCGTTGTTCATCGCGTTGACGACGAGCTTCTTGGTCGCGGCGTCGGTGGCCTGGATGCTTGAGTAGCTTGCCGGGGTGTAGAGGTCGGTGCAGTTGTCCATAGGTGCGAGCTGGGTGTTGTCGTTAGTCATAATGAGGTTCCTTTCCGATTGCGTAGTTCATGGCTACTTTCAAGAAAAGTCTTGTGGGGATTGAATAGTAGTCTGATTCGGTCTCGACGCCTGTGATCGAGATGAACGAATCACCTAATCGTTGGCGGAGCGCGTTCGTAGCCTTCACCGGGTCCGAATAGTTGCCGTAGAGGTCGTACTCGAAATCAATCAGCTCGCCCTTGGCAACTGTCTTGCCGATGCAATGGCAGATCTGTATCCGGCGTCCGATTCGGCCGCGCTCCTTCTTTGCTTTCGTCATTAGATGCACCCCCTTCCCGTTGCTGTTATCAGCATTATAGAAAGAGGGCGCTTTGTGTGTCAACTGTTATTCTAATAAAAATTTCAGTTACCGACGAGTGCCGTCCGAGACATAGCATTGCAGCCGGTCGAGCGCGTAACCGTACATGCCCGCGTAATCGTCTCCGCCGTAGGTGGTGCCGTCGTCGCACACCTCGTCCCAGTAGCCGGCGTGCGCGACGTCCTGGGAGCGGTAGTAGACCTGCTTGTAGTCGCCATCGGGCGTGATGTAGCACATCTGCACGCCGTCGACAGTCTGGCCCCAGATGCCCGCCATGCCGTTTACGGAATCGTTGTAGTTCGCGGTCTGAACCCAGTCGAGCCATCCGGCCTCCTCGGTGTGGACGCGATAGCGAAGTGTGCCGCTATCCACCCAAGCGATGAGCATGTCGTGAGAGCCGTATGGCATACCGGCGAATCCCTCGGAGTCGCTGTCATTGAAGTTGGTAACGGCATCGTTCCACGCACCATAGCGGTTATGGAGCGCGTAGTGGATGTTCACGCTCTTTCCAGTGGACTTGGGGAACTTGGTACGGGTTGCGGAAGCGGGGGGCTGATACGTGCCGCCGTTGCCGTCGGTAGGCGCGATGGGAGCCACGTAGCCGCTGCCGAGATACCTTGCGACCTCCTGCTTGAACTCATACCACGTCTTTCCGTACTGGCGGAAATATCCGTTGGGGTCGGTGTGGTCGGAGCCGCCCCATCGCCGGGCCGCCTCGTAGTGGGACAGCAGGCGCGACGTGTCCCATCCGTGTGCGCGGAGTTCGTCCCCGGTCCACTTGACGGCCTCGCGCCACTGCTTGGCGAAATCGGCCGCATTGGTGGCGTGCGCGAGCTCGATTCCGATCGTGTACTCGTTGCCGTTGCCCACGTGCCAGCAAAGGCGGTTCTCCGGGACGGTGTTATATACCGTGGAACCGTCCAGCTCCATAACGTGATGCACTGCATAGGTATCGTCACGCGCCCACAGCAACGTGTGGTTGTAGGCGCTCGCGCCCGGGTTCGCCGTCTCATGGATGACGGGGTAGGACGCATTGAGGTAGCCGTGGCCGTTGGATACGTACCTGTCGACGCTCCGGTACGCCTCCGCTCCGGTCGGAGCCGCAAATGCGATCGCGAGAGCGAGGAAAAACGCGGCAAGTGCCGCGCCTTTCTTCCGCACGATGCGGTTCGGTTTCATGTCGCTATACCTCCTTGTCGTTGAGATTATCGAGCTTCTCGGAGAGCTTGGCCATGACCAGGCTGTTCTCCTCGACGGTCTTGCGAAGCTCCTCGATAGTCTTCGTGTTGCTGTAGTACATCATCACGAATGCCGCGATAGGGAATGCCACGTTGCTCACCAGATCCGTAACTACGTTGACGTCCATATTCCATTGCCTCCTTTCCGACAGAAAAAAAGGGACCCGGCCCTTTGCCGGGTCCCCGTAAGCCTAACGGTATTATATGCCATTCGCGTAATTTCCCATCAACGCGCCTGCGATAACTTGCGCGGTCACACGGCGTCTCGACTGGAATCTCGTACCACTCCATTATTTCCACCCATTCCTTTCACCCTGGATGACGGTCGTGATTATGACCGGCTCCCTGGATGTGTTCGTCTTGCTCACGATGACCAGGGGCGCATACTCGCGACGTGCCCCGCTATAGAACTTCACCGTCGAGCCGAGCGCTCGATGCGGTCGCAGCGCGAGCATGAGCCTTGCGGGGTCGTAGTCGGGAATCATGTTAGCGAACTCGCGATTGTCCGGTCGGTACTTGAGCAAGCCGTCCAGGACGTCGGTGCGGTCGATATATGCGAGGCTGTGCCCATGAAGCGCGCGGAAGAGCATACCGGATTGAAAGAGTCCCTCGACGCGGTGCAGTACATAGCCGTTCGTCGCGTAGACGACTCGATTGTGTACGCACACGCTGTCGTAGGGTGCGCGCGTCCCCGGCTTGCACGTGGTCGCGCACAGTGCCCTCCACAGGGCCTCGGTTTCGGACTTGTTCATGACGACCCTTTCACTCGTCTGTTGGAACTTGGTTATTATTTTAGTGACTGTTGTTATAATTGCAACTTGTTTTTTGTAACGGTTAGTGCTATTATATAACTTGTAAGGCAGACGGAAAGGAAGGCTTCCGATGACCGATTTCAAGCAGTTCAACATCTGGTATTACGACTTCAACTGCAACGACAGGCGCGTGAAGACTTGCACCAGGCTCGAGGATGCGCTCGCATTCGCTCGCATGCTCGTACGCGATCGCGAGGAATTGCACGTTAGGTTTTTGAGCCTGGAGAGTGTATACTGACTCTCGTGTACTCCCATATAGTCACGGTCTGCTTGCCAGGACTCGGACAGATCGCGACCCCCGCAGCTGACCCGGCACGTGTCTCGCGTGTCGGGTCTTCTTGTGCGCTCCCATCCCAGACCCGGCTTGCACGTGGTCGCGCACAGTGCCCTCCACAGGGCCTCGGTTTCGGACT
>OCPX01001719.1_pt1 | contig 15752 bp, 8 predicted proteins | sample 1538771 | NCBI WGS metagenome assembly OCPX01 (sample SAMN04571725, study PRJEB22368) | human gut metagenome | biome: human gut; material: stool | host: Homo sapiens | place: Luxembourg | collected 2012-11-01 | reverse complement strand
TAAGCCGGAAGCCGCTACGAAGAATTTATTATCGGCTTTGAAAGATACGGATAAGGGATACCGTAATGCGGCTTTGAACTTCGCTTCGGGTTTCGCTGATCAAAATGTTTATATCGAGGTCATGAAACACATGTTAAAGGCGAAGCCGGAAGTCAAGGTAGATATCTTGAACTGGATAGGCCGTGAAAGCAAATGCCCGTCTAAACATGACGTGATCAAGAATCTGGAACTTCGTTTTGATCTACCAGCAAGACAAGTTCTTTTGGATCAATTGAAAGATAAGGATTTCTATGTGCAACAGGCCGCTGTTTGGGCCTTGGTTAAAATCGGTGATAAGAGTGTCATTCCTGTGCTGGCTGATTTGTTGAAGAGCAATGACAAGCAAGTGATTTTATTGGGTCAAGATGCTTTGATGGCATTTAACGGCGATATTGATCAAGCAGTCGCTAAAGTGATCCCGTCCGCTTCCGATGCCGGAAAAATCGCTGGTTTGGAGCTGTTGGCGATACGTATGGCCGATGCGAATCTAAATACGGTACTGGATCAGATTAAATCCGGCTCCTCAGAGGTGAAGAAAGCCGCTTATACCGCATTGAAAGATGTAGTATCCGAGAAAGATTTCACTTTATTGTGCGGAATGTTGGAGACTGCGGAGGCTTCAGCTGTCGCTCCGCTTCAAGATGCGATCATTGCCGCCATCTCTAAACAACCGGCGGCAACTCAAGTATCTAACGTGAATCGTCGTATGATACAAACGGGGGACAGCAAGAGATATCTTTATTATAAGGTCTTATCAGCGACTGGCGAGAAAGAGGCTTTGGCTACGATCGTGGAAGGATTGAATAAAGGAAATGGAGCGGCCAAGGATGCGGCTCTTGACGCTTTGTTGGCTTGGAAGGGTATTGAGGCTGCCGACGAACTATTTAAGGTTTGCCAATCAGCCGCTTCCGATCAAGTATTCGACAGGGCGTTAAAGCGTTATGTGCAGTTGGTATCTAATCCGGCATTTACGAGAGAGAATCGTTTGTTGAGCTTGCGGAAAGTCATGGAGATTGCCCGGACGAGTGAGCAAAAGGCTCTTATTTTACGTCAGATCCAACGGGCGGATACCTTCTTGGCATTGATGTATGCGTCGGAATTCTTGGATTCAAGCGATGCGGCTGTTCGTTCTGCGGCTGTTTATGCGGTTTGGAATATCGCTCGTAACCATCCGGAATATAAGGGTGACAATGTGAAGGCTATCTTGAAACGTGTTTTGACCATGTTTGACGGGGAAGACGCTCGTTATGATATCGATGCCTTGAAGCAACATTTGGATGCGATGCCGGACGAGGTCGGATTTGTCTCTATCTTTAATGGTAAGGATTTAACGGGTTGGAAAGGTTTGGTCGAGAATCCGATCGCCCGCGCGAAAATGAAACCGGCTCAATTGGCGAAAGCGCAGGAGAAGGCAGATGAGAATATGCGTCGTGACTGGAAAGTAGAGAACGGCCTGTTAGTATTTGACGGTACTGGGTACGATAACCTATGTACGGAAAAGCAATATGGTGATTTCGAGATGTATGTGGATTGGATGTTGGATCCGAAAGGCCCTGAGGCTGATGCCGGTATTTATCTGCGTGGTACTCCTCAAGTCCAGATCTGGGATACTTCTCGGGTAAATGTTGGTGCGCAAGTAGGTTCCGGTGGCTTGTACAACAATCAGGTAAACGAGAGCAAGCCTTCGAAAGTGGCCGACAATAAATTGGGTGAATGGAATTCCTTCTATATTAAGATGGTTGGCGACCGTGTGACGGTTGTCTTGAACGGAGAAAAAGTGGTAGATAACGTGATTCTGGAAAACTATTGGGATCGCAAGCTTCCGATTTTCCCGGTAGAGCAAATCGAGATGCAAGCTCATGGCAGCAAGGTCTATTACCGTAATATCTACGTAAAGGAATTGGAAAAACAAGAACCGTTCAAATTATCGCCGGAAGAGGAAAAAGAGGGCTTCAAGGTTTTGTTTGACGGAACGAATATGCATGAATGGACTGGAAACACGGTTGATTATATCTTGGAAGATGGCTGTATCTCTATGGTTCCAAGCAGTAGTTTCGGAGGTAATCTGTACACCAAGAAGGAATACGGAAACTTTATCTATCGTTTTGACTTCCAGTTAACCCCGGGAGCTAATAACGGTGTCGGTATTCGTACGCCGATGGAAGGAGATGCAGCATATGTAGGTATGGAAGTGCAGGTCTTGGATTGTGAACATCCTATTTACCAAGGAAACATCACTCCGCTGCAACATCACGGTTCCGTATACGGTATCATTCCCGCCCGTGAGGATCATCCGAAAGCGTTCAAGCCGGTTGGAGAATGGAATACGGAAGAGATCATGGCGGATGGCGATCATATCCGTGTGACGGTGAATGGAGTAGTAATCTTGGATGGAAATATTCGGGATGCCGTGAAGAATGGTACGCCTGATGGAAAGGAGCATCCGGGTTTGTTTAACAAAAAAGGTCATATAGGTTTCTTAGGGCATGGTTCCCCTGTCAAATTCCGCAATATTCGTATCAAGGAATTGAAATAATTTATATTAGGCTTTGAATATAGAAAGAGATTGTCTTGAGTTATTCGAGACAATCTCTTTTTTATTATAGAGGATTTATACTATTTAAATTATATCTTTGTGAAATCATAGTGTAATTTTATCGGAAGGGATATTTTTATGGAGGATATACAGACTCAATTGGATCAATGTAAATTGTTATTGGATAGGGCGGAAGTTGGCTTGTGGGAAGCCGATTTTGTTCAAAGAAGTTATATCTGTTCCGATTATTTAATGAGTATATTTGGGAAGAAGGGGAATAATCTCTCTTTTTTTGAATTTTACTATATAATCCGGGAAGACTTTAGGGATCTGATTACTACGGATTTTTTATCGATCCAATCTGTCGATACGTATGAGCAAATATTTCCGATAATAACACCGATTGGGGAAAAATGGGTACGCTCCAGATTATGTGAGCGTAAGTTGAATAACGGAGTGTGCGTAAAAGCGTTGGGCATATTACAGATTTTACCTAATTTCAAACTGAAAGAGGAAAAGATTAGTAAGATGATCGATCATAATGAAATGATCTTCCGAAAGCTGTATGTAAATTTACCTGTGGGAGTCGAGCTTTATGACAGGGACGGTTACTTGATTGATCTGAACGCAAAGGATATGGAGATATTCGGTATCCGGTCAAAGAAGGACGTTTTAGGAGTCAATATTTTTAGCAACCCGATTCTGCCTAAAGATGTGATCAAGAAACTCAAGGAGAATAAATCCGTGAATTTCCGGCTGAATTATTCGTTTAAGAAGGTCGATGATTATTATAACACCTCGAAAGTAGGCGAGTTGGATATCGTTACCAAGGCCAGTATTTTATATGACCAAAGAGGTGAACCTTCCAGCTATTTACTTATTAATTTGGATAATACGGAAAAGATGATCGCCTATAACCGTATTTCTGAGTTTGAGAATGTATTTACCTTGGTCAGCGTATACGCTAAAGTCGGTTATGCCCTTTATGACTTATATACCTTTGAGGGCTATGCCATTAAGCAATGGTATGAGAATATGGGAGAGAAGGATGGAACCCCCTTGTCCCAAATTATTGGGATTTATTCTTATATTCATCCGAACGACGCTGGATATATAAACTCATTCTTTGAGGAGGTGAAACAGGGTAAAGCGCATCATTTCCGTAGGGAAGTGCGTGTGAAGTCTGGTGACGGATGGAAATGGATTTGCGCCAATATCACCCGTAACCCTCAAAGCGTAGACCCGAATAAACCGGAGATGATCTGTATTAATTATGATATCACGGAGTTAAAGGACTCTCAATTGAAAAGGGAAAGGGCGGAAGAACTGGATCGTTTGAAGTCTGCCTTCCTAGCGAATATGAGTCATGAGATTCGTACGCCATTAAATGCCATTGTCGGTTTTTCTCAATTATTGGCGGAAACGGATGATCCCGAGGAGAGGCATGAGTTTGTGGAAATCATCGATAGCAATAATCGGATGTTGCTTCAATTGATCAGTGATATTCTAGATTTGGCAAAAATTGAATCTGGTACGATGGATTTCAAGTTCGCCGATATGAGCATAAAAGAGGTGATCAATGAGATCGTGACCTCTTTCCGTATTAAGATGCCCGATAACGTAGCTCTGATTGCTCCCAAAGATTCACCGGAATGCCAAATCTATAGCGATCGTATGCGGCTGACGCAGGTAATTTCCAATTTCCTTAACAATGCGATCAAGTATACGAGCGAAGGTTGTATCATCTTAGCTTACGAGATCATAGGTGATGAGATAAAATTCTCCGTGACTGATACGGGGGATGGCATGAGCCAAGAGATACAAGCCCATATCTTTGATCGTTTCTATAAAGGAAATACGTTTAAACAAGGTACGGGCTTGGGGCTATCTATTTGCGAGACCATCGTAAATAGACTAGGTGGTCGGATCGGTGTAAATTCCGAGTTGGGCAAAGGCAGTACGTTTTGGTTTACACATCCCTATTCCTTCTCGCCGAACGCTAAATCTCCTGCATCGCCTAATCCGGGAACGATATAAGAATGATCGTCGAGGTCATTATCTAATGCGGCGATCCAGATTGTAGTCTTGTCATCCGGCATTTTCTTCTGCAAGTATTCCAAGGCTTGTTTGCTTGAGATGATGGAGGCTACGTGTACATGGCCGGGTACTCCTTTGGTCAACAGGGCCTCATACGCCAATTCCATAGAACTTCCGGTGGCCAACATCGGGTCGGATATGATCAAGGTTTTACCTGTTAAGCGAGGAGAGGCGATATATTCGATATGAATATCAAAATTCAAACGGTCTTTATATTTGCGGTAAGCGGATACGAAAGCGTTCTCCGCATTATCCAGATACCGAAGGAAACCTTGGTGGAATGGAAGCCCGGCACGCAAGATCGTACTAATCACGATTTGATCGTCCGGCGTATTCATCGGGGCTATACCTAGCGGGGACTGGATGTCTTTCGTACTGTAATGAAATTCCTTACTGATCTCGTAAGCCATGATTTCTCCGATACGCTCGACATTGCGACGGAAGCGAAGGCTGTCTTTTTGTATATCTACATCTCTAAGTTCGGCTACGAACTTGTTTAATATGGAATTGGTGTCTCCAAGATTAACGATTCTCATGAGTCTTTTTTGAGCCCAAAAGTAATCATTTCCGGACACTAAAAATCATAAGTATGAAATTTTTCATTCATACTTATAAATGAAAGATTTCATACTTATGATTTTTTATCCCCTTACCGGGGATATTTTTACTACGTTTTCGGTGACTTTATTATTTCAGGTGGGCATTCATCGCCTCAAGGAGGAATTTACCCGGTTTGAATTTTACGGTCGTACGAGCGGGGATCATTACCGGAGTACCTGTTTTAGGATTTCTGGCAAGACGCTGTGTTTGCGGTCTTGGGATCAGTGTTCCAAATCCGACAAGTACGATTTCCTCATTTTCAGACATACGCTCAGTTACGATCTCGATGTAAGCATCCAATACTTTCTTTGCTTCTTGCTTTTGTAACCCGGTCTTGTCTGCTAAAGCCTCTATAAGTTCTGCTTTGTTCATAAATGCAAATTTTTTAAATTGTTAAACACTACAAATGTACACTTTGAAGCTGGTTTTATAGTTACGTTTTGCAAAGATACATTTGCATTTGAGTTTCTTATTAAACAAGGCCTACAGATGTTTGTTACATTTTTAAGAACAAAAAATGTTAATAATGTGTCTGTTTGCGAATTTCGAAACATTTATTGAATCTTGATATACCCGATTCGTGTGTACTTGATAGTACGGGATTCTATATGTTTTAAGACTTTAGCGGAAGTCAAAGTCAATTTTTCCCCTACTTGGAAAGCATGAGCGCCCGGTGGCAACGTTTGCGTGGTAAGACTACGATCTTTCGCTTTTATCCTCAATAAGAAGTAATTTCCGGCGATGTCCACGGCCGTGAGCAATTGATCTACATAGAAATATTCGGTACCACGGATAATCTGTGTCTTGTAAGAATCGTCTTCAATGCGGACTTTTGTGATTGTTAACTTTAAATCGCTCAATTTTTCTCCCGGTGTTCCTACAAAGCGGCTTACAGGCATTTTATATTTTTTACGGGTCTGTAGGTCGAGATAGATTTTACTGTAGGTCACCGCTAACTCTTTAAAACGCATCTCGCTTTTTACGTGAGGTTCATATTTATCGGCTATCCAAACGACGTATCGGGGATCGATCGTATAGATGTCATGCAAATGGTATCCTCTGTATTTACCGAAAGAAATAATATCGTCTCCATTATCGGGAGAGTCTTTGATATCTGTCGTTATAAATAAAGGTAGAAAGGAGTTGCTTACCATCTTAATCGCCTTATTCACCGAGCTGATGGCATTCAAGTCGAGATTCGCCAAATAGACCGTCGGATGATAAGTGGCCGAAGGCGTAAAGAACCAAAGCGTATAATATAAGGTCTTTGAGGTAGGCAAAAGAATGTAGTACCGCCCTTTGTCTGACGTTTTTCCTCGATTGAACGTGTTTAACTTGTCGAGGATCATCTTCTGTATTTCACCGGATATGCCGGACGTGTTCTCATCCATACGATCAACTCTATATACAAATCTACTGAAAAAATCCGGAACTACATAATTTGCGGATGAGTTATTTATGACTACTTTTGCCCTAAAAATAAAATAGACGATGAGAATAGAGCAGAATTATTCGTTGGAGAAACACAATACGTTCCATCTCCCAGTAAAGACACGTTGGTTCATGGAGTATGAGACGGAGGAGGAGTTGCAACGAATCTTACATGATGAATACTTTCAGGAATGTTTATCCTTGCATATAGGAGGCGGGAGCAATCTATTGTTCATCAACGATTATAATGGCATTATCATCCATTCCCGAATCAAGGGGATTTCTATCTCGGCGGAAACGGACGAGTATGTATCGCTTCGTGTCGGGGCTGCGGAGATCTGGGATGATGTCGTGGCATACGCCGTATCGAAAGGTTGGGGAGGTATAGAGAATCTTTCTTTAATACCCGGTGAGGCGGGCGCTGCCGCTATCCAGAACATCGGGGCTTATGGCATGGAGATCAAGGATGTGATCGAGAGCGTGGAGGCTTATAACCAGTTGACATTCGAGAAACGGACTTTTACGAATTCGGATTGTGAATATGGATATCGTAATAGTTATTTCAAGAATGAACATCATGACCCCCACATCATAACTTATATCACGCTTCGACTATCCAAGAACCCTGGTTTTTCAGTTAATTATGGGAACTTAAAGGAGGAGTTGACGAAATATCCGGAAGTTACTTTGGAAACGATCCGTGAGGCTGTCATAACAATTCGCAGGCAGAAGCTTCCCGATCCTGAAGTATTAGGCAACGCAGGCAGTTTCTTTATGAACCCGATAATTACGGCAGAGCATTTTGAGAAATTGAAAAAGCAATTCCCGGAAATCCCGTCTTATCCCGCTTCGGAAGGAAAGATCAAGGTTCCGGCCGGTTGGTTGATCGAGCAATGTGGGTTTAAGGGTAAAAACCATGGGTCGGTAGGTGTTTACGAGAAACAAGCGTTGGTATTAGTGAATTTAGGAGATGCCCGGGGGGATGAGATCGCGTTGGTCGCGGAGAGCATTCGTACCGCCGTAAAAGATCGTTTCGGTATAGAGCTTATGCCTGAGGTTAAATATGTCGGATAATGAAAATCGTTTTTTTAGGAACAGGAACGTCTACGGGCAATCCTGAGATAGGTTGCCAATGTGAGGTATGTACTAGTAAAGACCCCCGTGATTGGCGTCTACGGGCCTCGATCTTGGTAGAGACGGAAGGGAAACGGATATTGATCGATTGTGGTCCGGACTTCCGTTGGCAAATGATAACCAATAAGATTTACCATTTTGACGCCGTTTTAGTAACCCATGAGCACTACGATCATGTAGGTGGCTTAGATGATCTACGTCCTTTTGGTCGGTATAAAGATGTGGATATTTATGCGGAAGACAATGTCGTGGAGGCGATAAAAACTCGCATTCCTTATGTGTTCCGGGAGCATAAATATCCGGGAGTGCCTAATTTGGTATTGCATACGATCGGGACGAAACCGTTTGAGGCCGCCGGTGTCATGATCACTCCCATTCGTGTAATGCACGCTAAGCTGCCGATCTTAGGTTTCCGTATCGGCAATATGGCTTACTTGACCGACCTTAAATATCTTCCGGAAGAAGAGTACGCTAAGTTGGAAAACCTTGATGTATTGGTTATTGATGCTCTTCGGAAAGGAGAGCATCAATCGCATGAGAGTCTGGAGGAAGCCTTAGCGAATATATCCCGTATCCAGCCCAAGGAGGCCTATTTAATCCATATGAGTCATCGCATAGGGTTGCATGCGGTCGTTGAAAAAGAGTTGCCTCCGCATGTACATTACTCATATGATGGATTAACGGTGACTTTTTAAGCCATATATTAAAAAGATTCTTTATCTTTGCCAGCTGAAAATCTAGAGAATAGCTGCTTTTTTTAAGTTAGTCGCTTATAGCAGGGGTGGTATATAATAAAAAACAATAATAGACTGTATGAATTTATCGTTTAAGAACGTACTATGCGTATGTTGCTTATTGCTGTCGGGATCTGTGTATGCGCAGGTTCCGCAAGACTTGATTGACAAGGCGAAAGCCGCTGGAATGTCGGATACGCAGATACAGCAGGAATTAGCCAAGCGTATGAAACAAGAAGGGGGATCTGTCGGATCTCAAGCTACCGCTACCGATGCGAAGGTTAGCGACCGGGTAATGCCGGTAATCGATGAAGGACAATCCTTAGAAGCCCAACGTAGAAATAATCTTCCTGCTTCAGCCATGGAGAATACCGTATTCGGGCATGAAATCTTCTCAAACAAGAACTTATCTTTTGCCCCAGATTTAAACATCCCTACACCTAAGGATTATGTGCTTTCCGCTGGTGATGAGTTATTGATTAATGTATGGGGAGATTCCGAGCTAAACTTGAAATTAAAGATCTCTCCGGATGGTACGATCCTTGTACCAAATTTAGGTCCGGTGTCGGTCAGTGGATTGACGATCGCTGGCGCTGAGACTCGTCTGCGTCAGGAGTTGAGCCAGATTATGTCTACGCTGTCTGGTTCGGGAGAGGGGAATACCTTTGTTTCCGTCAGTTTGAGCCAGATTCGTAGCATGAAGGTGAATATTGTCGGCGAGGTAGTCGCTCCCGGTACGTATACATTACCTTCATTCGCCACATTATTTAATGCGTTGTATGCCGCCGGTGGTGTGAATAAGATTGGTTCTTTGCGTAGCATCAAGGTATATCGTAATAGCAAGGAAATCGCTAATCTCGACGTATATGATTATTTATTGAACGGAAAGTACACAACGAATGTCCGTTTGGAAGAGAACGATATGATTATGGTAGGCCCGTACGACCAGTTAGCGGTGGTTCGAGGTAAGGTGAAACGTAATCGTATTTTCGAGTTGCGCAAGGGCGAGACCTTGAAGCAATTGCTGGATATGGCCGGCGGATTTACCGGCGACGCTTATACGAAGGACGTACAAGTGAAGCGTAAATCAGATAGTCGTTACCAGATCTCTACGGTTTCGGAGGATAAGTTCGCTTCTTTCGTGATGCAGGATGGCGATTCTTTGCAGGTAGATTCCGTTATTCCTTTTTATGAGAATCGTTTGGTCGTGACGGGAGCTGTATGGCGTCCGGGAGAATATGAGTTAAGTCCGTCGGTTCGTACGGTAAAGCAATTGGTAAAACAGGCCGCAGGTCTTAAAGGAGACGAGTTCGCCGGCCGTGCCTTGATTACCCGTTTGAATCCGGATTTCACGACTACGATGATCGCCGTGGATATTCGTGGTATCTTGAACGGTACCGCTCCAGATGTGGAGTTGCAAGCGGAAGACCAATTAAGCATTCCTTCCCTATTCGATTTGCGCGAACCTTATACGATCAAGGTTGGCGGAGCCGTGAATTATCCGGATACGGTGCTTCCGTATCGTCATAATTTGACAATAGAAGACGCTATCATGATGGCAGGTGGTTTAAGAGAGTCCGCTTCTTCTATTAATGTAGAGGTAGCCCGTCGTGTGAAGGATCCTAGTTCCAATCAGAATGTCAACCGGATCGCCGATGTATATAACTTCTCGTTGAGTGAGGACTTCAAGTTGAATGCGGGAGATACGATCTTCACATTGGAGCCGTTCGATGAGGTTTATGTTCGTTTCTCCCCGGGGTATCATGAGCAACAGGTCGTGAAGGTGAACGGCGAGATCACTTTTGCCGGTAGCTATGTATTGGCTACGAAGAACGCTCGCTTGAGTGATATTATCGCGAAAGCGGGAGGAGTTACCCCAGAGTCTTATGTAAAAGGTGCTAGCTTGAAACGTCAGTTGACAGAAGATGAATTGAAACGCATGGAGACCCTTCTGGCTTTAAGTGAGGCGAATAAGCAAAGCCGGGATTCCATCGGTGTAGCGTTGATGAATGTGAAGGACTATTCCGTAGGTATTGATTTAGAGAAAGCGTTGGCAAATCCGGGTAGTATCGATGACGTTGTGCTTCGTGACGGCGATGAGCTTTATATCCCGCAGATGCAAAGTACGGTGAAGATGAGCGGAGCCGTGACTTATCCGAACAGCGTAACTTACACGAAAGGTATGTCGGTTATGGATTGCTTGTCTCAAGCCGGTGGTTATAATGATATCGCACGTAAGTATCCGATCGTAATATATATGAATGGTAAGGTCGCTACGACGAAGCGTACCGCTATCTTTTTCAAGCGTTATCCGAAAGTGGAGCCGGGCTGTGAGATCGTAGTTCCGACGAAAACGCAACGTGAGCGCCGAAGCTTGGCTGAGATCATGAGTATCAGTAGCTCCGCTACCTCTATGGCTGCGATGATTACCTCTATTGTTAACATGATTAAAAACTAATCAGGCATGGATACGATAAACGAGATAAAAAGACAAGAGTTACCTGAGGAGCAGGAGATCGATTTAATCGAACTGGCGCAAAAACTGTGGAAAGAGCGTAAGTTCTTATTGAAAGGCTGTGGTATTGCGGTGGTAGTAGGTTTGATTGTAGCTTTCAGTATTCCCAAGGAATATACAACTACGGTGAAATTGGCACCAGAGACACAGGATGCGGCAAAAAAATCTAGTCTTGGCGGTTTGGCTGCTATGGCTGGGATTAATCTGAATGCCGCTGCCGGTGCGGACGCGATCTCTCCGGATTTGTATCCGGATGTGGTGCAGAGTACCCCGTTTCTGTTGGAATTGTTTCCGGTAGAGGTTACCGATAAGGAAAAGGAGTTAAGCACTACATTGTATGATTATATGAGTGAACATCAACGTAAGGCTTGGTGGGGATATATTGTCTCCGCTCCATTCAAGGCGTTGGGTGCGGTAATGAGTTTAATCTCCGGTGACGAGGAAGAGTCTGAGGGCTTGAATCCTTACCATTTGACAAAGGATCAAGAAGAGGTGGTGAAGGCCTTGCAGGAGCGGGTTTCTGTTTCCGTGGACAAGAAGACCTTGGTTATCACGGCTTCCGTACAGATGCAGGACCCGGTTATTTCCGCTCAGATGACAAAGGTCGTTTTGGAAAACCTCCAGAATTATATTACGAATTATCGTACGCAAAAAGTAAAGCAAGATTTGGAATTTACCCAGAAGGTATTTGGCGAGTCACGTGACGCTTATTATAAAGCGCAACGTGCGTACGCTGCTTTCGAGGATGCCAACCGTAATATTATCTCTTCCAGCTACCGTACGGAGCAGGAACGTTTGAAGAATGAGATGACCCTTACGTTTAATGTTTACAATACGTTGGCGCAGAAGTTGGAGCAAGATAAATTGCGTGTACAGGAAGAAACTCCGGTGTATACCGTAATCGAGCCGGCTACCGTACCTTTGAAAGCATCTTCTCCTAAGAAGGCACTTATCTTGGTCGGTTTTGTCTTCCTCGCTTTATTCGGATGTATCGGATATTTATTCGTAAAAGATATGTTTGTGGCAGCTTTCAAGAAAGAAGAGACTGGAGCTTAATTCCCGCAAACCGTAAAATATGCCACGGCCTCGTCATGACTGACTTGTGTCGTGGTTTTTATTTGCGGGAATAGCCGATTGATCCGGGTGGTTATCGTATCGCATAAATTGGGGTAAAAGTTCTCCAAGGCTTTCTCATAGGGTTGCTCGTTGAAGCAGCAAAGGCTTCCTTCATTATAGAATAAATCCATTGCCAACCATTGATTTTTCATTCTCCACTCCGTCGAGTCATTCATTTGTACCCGTAAATGTAAAGGGGCGCTTTTGATGAAGAGATTCATTGCGCCACGCTTGCCTTTTTTACGAATCAGATCTGTTAGTTCCGGAATGACATGTGCGGGGTATGTCTGTTGCCTTTCCACCGTCTCTACCAATAATCTTCGGTTGTAGGACGCTACGAATATACCCTCGTGGTAGTAACAACCTAGAAAATGCTTATCAACATCAGGATAATATCTAACAGGAACGGAGGTTTCCTCTCGTTGCTGGGCCGGAAAAGTGAAAGAGACGTCCAGTTGCTTGAAAATACGCTCTGCCGTATGACTATCCATAGGGGCGTACAAGACATCCCCTTGTGGATAATAAGCGATTAGGAAAGACGATAATTCCAGATTTTGCCGTATTAAAGAAAGGAAAATAGCGGGGGTATGATCTGAGAACGCCTTGCGTATATTCTCCATGGGTAGTATCATCTTCTCGAATACAGGAGGACGATTGATGGCAAAAATTGCCGTGGGGCTTGGAACGACCAAACTATAGGGATCTACCGTAGCGACAAATTGCTCGTCGTTCATATGCTTGTAAAAGTACCTCACGCATACGATCGTACCCAGAAACAAGACAAAAAATGCCGTTATGTCTTTCTTGCTGATCCTCATGTTTGCTTTAGGAAGTGTTTACACCAAGGCTTTAATCCGCATTCCTCACATTTCGGTTTCCGGGCGAGGCAAACATATCTTCCATGCAATATCAACCAGTGATGGGCGATGGGGATCAATTCTTCCGGAATGTTCTTCACCAACTCCTTTTCCGTTTCCAAAGGTGTCTTGCTATTATTGGTCAAGCCGATCCGGTTGGAGACACGGAATACGTGCGTATCCACCGCCATGGCCGGCTTGTCATATACTACGGATGCGATTACGTTCGCTGTTTTTCTTCCTACGCCCGGCAGTTTTTGTAGCTCATCAATATCGGAGGGAACCACGCCTTTGAAATCCTCTATCAGCATTTTCGCCATACCTACCAGATGTTTAGCCTTATTGTTCGGGTAAGATACGCTTCGTATGTATTCAAAGACAATTTCCGGTGTGCTAGCCGCCATTACCTCAGGAGTCGGGAAAGCCTCGAACAGGGCAGGTGTGATCATATTCACTCGCTTATCCGTGCATTGTGCGGATAGGATTACCGCTATCAATAGTTGATAGGGGTCGTCATAATGTAGTTCAGTCTCGGCTACCGGTACGTTTTCCTTAAACCAGTTTAATACGCCTTTATACCTTTCTTCTTTTCGCATTGCTTTTTCGGTTTCTGTTTTTCGCATCCTAAAGGTATAACTTTTAATAGGAATATACAAGCGGAGATGTGCCAAAAATAAGATACACCCGAATTGTACGAATAAATAAAAAAGTACCGATCTCCTTCTTCCATCTAAGAGAGAAAGGAATCGGTACTTTTTTATTTATTATTCCCTAACGATCTGGTGGATATGTATAGATTCTTTTCCTATTGTGGTGATTTCTAAAGAAGAGAAATCCTCGAACATGGTTTTATTTAATTTGATGTAGCCTACGTTTCCTTGATAGACGATGTTTTTCTCGCCATCTTGGGAGAGGCCGGTGATGGATACCAGATTCTCGTTACTTCCGGAGAGGAAGAAAGATACGGCGTTGATATCATCACATTTTATATGAATCATTTCTCCCGGGTTCAAGTTCTTATACGTATCTAGGTTCATATCGTACATCATAAGAGCCTCATTGATTTGCGGGTCTTGTTTGGTTGTCGCCGTGAATCCTAGTACGTATAGCTCCATTTGCTGATCCGAGTTATTTCGCATACGGATATAACGGGCTTTCGGATCGATGGTGCGGATCGTATCTTTAGCGTTTTCCGTGGAGACATGAGGGATTAGGCTCCAGCTCTTTCCGTCGGCGGACCACTCGAATACCCGTCCGGGTTGGTTGCTTTTCGGAAGATTGAAACAGAAGGATTCCGCTTCTTTCTGGATTTCCCAGCCGATACCCAGATATTGGTTAGGTTGTACCTTGACTACCTCGAATAGGGGAACGTAACCGACCGTATTGTCACCCTCGGCACAAGGCTGGCTCTTTAATTGGTCGATATTCGTGAATATGGAAGGGATGCTAACCTTCACCTCGTCCGGGGCGATACCGTCCGTAGATAGCAGGTTACGACCTGTCTGGCGGTATAAGTCTACGATGAAAGGGTGTAAGACTTTCGATCCGACTTTCACGCCTTTAGGCTGCGCCTTCTGGTTCAGCGTGCGGTTTATCAGTTTCATGCTATCTAGCAAGGCAGATGTTTCCAGATAGCGTTGCCATGTATAAGACCGGTCTTTCTCATACCAAGCGTGCGCCATATGCAGAGCACTTGTACCGGCTTTTCCTAAGAACTCGAATTGGATAAGCCATGGATTGATTTGTTCGATCAAGCGTTTATTGGGACTTTGGCTGTAGATCATGCTTGGGGAAGCCGTGATTTGAGCGAATAAGGTTCCCAGAAGATTTGCGCTTTGCTCCGGGAACGTGTTTTTCTTATATCCGGTAAGGAATGTCTGGATAGGAGCCACATAGTTAGCAGACTCTTCCCGGCGGTATTGATGTCCGTTCGGACCCGGATCGCAGTTATGCTCGCAGAAAATGCGGAAAGCCATGGAGGCCTCCGGCATAATAAAGTCGCAAGCGTCTTTCCATGCCTGTGTAGGATCGTAATTCTCGATATTCCAAGTGTACATTCCAACGCCGAATATAGCGACCTTGGAAGCCTCGGCGTATTCCATAGGATTGGATACGAATCCGGTCATGGTGCCGGCGGCTTGCGTATCTAGGCCGTAGGCGGGTCCCATCAACAAATGATCTTGGCAATAATCGCTTACGGGGAAGTTCCACCAGATATAGGCGGGACGACGGATACGGTTGTTTACCCATTCGACGCCTTCTTTCGTGATATCGGCTACGACACGGTCTCCGGTCCACATGATTTGGATAGCGGGGTCGAGTTGGGTACCGAGGATATCCAGATAATCGGTCTTAGCCCATGAGCGGTTGTATTCGGTAGGGCACATGATCAGGGGCTGCACGTCATTTTTCTTGGTAATAAACTCCTTATGGATGTAATTCAATAAGCCGGCTTGCTTTTCCGGGCGGGCTCCCTCTCCGGATATATCATCGAAGAAAACGGCGAAAGAGCGTACGCCCAAATCGTACATTTTCTCGAATTTGGAAAGGATGTTCATGCTATCTGTCAGGTTCCATTGAATATCTTGTCCCGGGTGGATGGCCCAAACGAAGTTTACTTTGTTATGGGTGGCCTCTTCCGCTAGTTCCTTGATATGCTCGGCTTCCTCGGCGGGATAAGGTTTGCGCCAGTT
>OCPX01001718.1_pt1 | contig 15780 bp, 12 predicted proteins | sample 1538771 | NCBI WGS metagenome assembly OCPX01 (sample SAMN04571725, study PRJEB22368) | human gut metagenome | biome: human gut; material: stool | host: Homo sapiens | place: Luxembourg | collected 2012-11-01 | reverse complement strand
GTGGCCCTCCTGCCACCAGAACTCGCGGCTGCGCAGGAAGGGGCGGGTGGTCTTCTCCCAGCGCACGACGCTGCACCACTGGTTGTACTTCATGGGCAGCTCACGGTAGCTGTGCAGCACGCGGGACCAGTGGTCGCAGAACATGGTCTCGCTGGTGGGACGCACTGCCAGACGCTCTTCCAGCTTGTCGGAGCCGCCCATCGTGACCCACGCCACCTCCGGCGCGAAGCCATTGACCAGCTCGCCTTCCTTCTGCAGCAGGCTCTCCGGGATCAGCACGGGCATGGCCACGTTCTCATGGCCGGTGGCCTTGAAGCGGGCATCCATGTCTTTCTGGATCAGCTCCCAGATGGCCTGGCCGTAGGGGCGCAGGATGATGAAGCCCTTCACGCTGGAATACTCGACCAGCTCTGCCTTGACGCAGATGTCGGTGTACCACTGCGCAAAGTTCTCTTCCTGGCTGGTGATCGCCTGCACGAGTTTCTTGTTGTCTTTTGCCATTTTCTTTTATCCTCCAAAGCCGTGCGCCAAACGCCCTGCTCCCAGGCCGTTCCGCACGAACTCATATTAAAAGCCCCGCCGCAGCACCGCCGTGTGCAGCGCCGGGAAACGGGGCCTTTTGCAACGTCCGGATCAGCCCTGATGGCTGTCCACAAAGTTCACCACGTCACCCACGGTGCGCAGCGTCTCGATGGCGTCATCCGGCACCTCGATGCCGAACTCATCCTCCAGCGTCATGACCATATCCACGATGTCCAGGCTGTCGGCCTCGAAATCGCTCATGATGTCGCTCTCCATCGTGATCTTGGCGGGGTCGATATCCAGCTGTTCCGCCAGCAGGGCACGAATTTTCTCAAAGGTATCCATTGTCACGGTCTCCTTTTGTCATCGATTCTTTGTTGTCCGCCCCGCGCAGCTGACCGGCCGCGCAAAGCACTCTCTATTTTTTATATCCCATGGGCCGCATCTTGTCAAGCCCTGTTTTGGATTCCGGCACGGATGCGGCGGAAATTTCCGATAAAAATTGCGGAAAGCACAGTTTTCCGCTTGACAGAATCCCGTTTGCTTCTTATGATAATAAGAGGTTCGTTATAACTACCGAAAGGATGAACGCGATGAAGTTCTCATTTACCAAAATGCAGGGCTGCGCCAACGACTATATCTATCTGGACTGCCGGGCCTCCGGCGTGCCGGAGAACATCGTTCCGCTGGCCCGGAAGCTCTCGGCGCGGCACTTCTCGGTGGGTGCCGACGGCATCATCTGCATCTGCGCCCCGGAAACGCCGGGCGCAGACGGCACCATGCGCATCTTCAACGCCGACGGCAGCGAGGCGCAGATGTGCGGCAACGGCATCCGCTGCGTGGCCGAGTGGCTGCATGTGCATGAACCGGCCTGCGCAGCAAAGCCCGTGCTGAAGATCGACACCCGCAGCGGCCGAAAGACGCTGACCCGGATGGGCGAGGAGCTGTGGCAGGTGGAGATGGGGGCCTATTCCACCCGCGCCGCCGACCTGCCCGCCGTGAACATGGGCGAAGGGCCGCTGGTCCGCTGCCCGCTGACGGTGGACGGCAAGACCTGGGAGGTCACCTGCATCAGCGTGGGCAACCCCCACTGCGTCACCCTTGTGCCGGAGGTGGACGGCCTCAAGCTGGAGGCCATCGGCCCGGCGTTCGAGTCCCACCCAAACTTCCCGGAGCGGATCAACACCGAGTTCGTCGAGTTTGTGGACCGCACCCACCTGAAGATGCGGGTGTGGGAGCGCGGCAGCGGCGAGACCTGGGCCTGCGGCACCGGCACCTGCGCCACGGTGGCCGCTCTGGTGGAGCAGGGCCTGTGCCCCGCGGGCGAGGACGTCCATGTGGCGCTGCGCGGCGGCGAGCTGACCATCCGGGTCCTGCCCAGCCGGCAGCTGCTCATGACCGGCGCGGCCTCCACCGTTTACGAAGCCGTGATCGAAGTCTAACGTTAGAAAGAATCGAGGGAACATACAATGAAAATGAATCATCATTACGGTGAGCTGAAGGCAAGCTATCTGTTCGTGGACATCGCCCACAAGGTCGCCGCCTATCAGGAAGCACACCCCGAAAAAGAGATCATCCGCCTGGGCATCGGCGATGTGACCCAGCCTCTGGCCAAGTGCGTCGTCACCGCCATGCAGGATGCCGCCGCTGAGATGGGCACCAAGGAAGGCTTCCACGGCTACGGCCCGGAGCAGGGCTACCCCTTCCTGAAGCAGGCCATCCAGGGCTACTATGCCGGCCGCGGCACCCGGCTGGACGAGGATGAGATCTTCATCTCCGACGGTGCCAAGAGCGACCTGGCCAACGTGCTGGGCCTGTTCGATGTGGACAACACCGTTCTGGTTCCGGACCCCGTCTACCCCACCTACGTGGACGACAACGTGACCGACGGCCGCAGGATCATCTACGGCCGCACCAGCCAGGAGAACGGCTTCCTGGGGATGCCCGATGAGAATGTGAAGGCAGATATCATCTATATTTGCAGCCCCAACAACCCCACCGGCGCCGCTTACACCCGCGAGCAGCTCAAGGAGTGGGTGGCCTATGCCCGCAAGAACAACGCCGTCATCCTCTACGATGCCGCCTACGAGTGCTTCATCACCGACGAGCACCTGGCCCGCAGCATCTTCGAGATTGAGGATGCCCGCGAATGCGCCATCGAGATCTGCTCCTTCTCCAAGATCGCAGGCTTCACCGGCACCCGCTGCGGCTACACCATCGTGCCCAAGGAGCTGGAGCGCGAGGGCATGAACCTGAACAAGCTCTGGCTGCGCCGTCAGACCACCAAGTTCAACGGTGTGCCCTACGTCGTGCAGCGCGCCGCTGCCGCCGTCTTCACCGAGAGCGGCATGGCCGAGATCCAGCAGAACCTCGACTACTACCGCCAGAACGCAAAGGTCATCGCCGATGCGCTGGACGCATGCGGCGTGTGGTACTGCGGCGGCAAGAACAGCCCCTACATCTGGCTGCGCTGCCCCGGCAATATGAAGAGCTGGGAGTTCTTCGACTGGCTGCTGGAGAACTGCGGCGTCGTCGGCACCCCCGGCGTCGGCTTCGGTGCATGCGGCGAGGGCTATTTCCGCCTGACCGCCTTCGGCGATGCGGAGAAGACCAGGATCGCCGCCGAGCGCATCCAAACCGCCATCCAGGCCCTGTAATTTTTTGCAAGCAAAAAAGGCGATGCAGTTTTTGTACGACTGCATCGCCTTTTCTGTTTTTTCCGGTCCGATCTTATTTCCGGCCCGTCAGCCGGTTCAGCAGCATCACCGCCAGGACCAGCACACCGATGACGAGGATGATGCCGACCATTCCGATCACCATGATGGGCAGAGTGGTCATCCACGAAGAAAGATGAAGCATAAACACACCTCCGTTAAGCCATCAGAGTCAGGATCAGGCCGCCTGCAATGACGGACGCGATCTGCCCCGAAACGTTGACGCTGATGGAGTACATCAGCAGGAAATTCTGGTTGTCCTCTTCCAGGCCCATCTTGTTGACGACGCGGCCGCTCATGGGGAAGGCCGAGATGCCGGCAGCGCCGATCATCGGGTTCAGCTTTTTGCCCTCCGGCAGGAAGAGGTTCAGCAGCTTTGCAAACAGCACACCGCCTGCGGTATCGAAGACAAAGGCCACCAGACCCAGTGCGAGGATCAGCAGGGTATCGGGCCGGACGAACTTGTCTGCGGTCATCTGCCCGGCCACGGTCAGGCCCAGAACGATGGTGATGAGGTTCGCCAGCACATTCTGTGCCGTTTCACTCAGCACATTCAGCACACCGCACTCCCGCAGCAGGTTGCCGAACATCAGGAAGCCCACCAGCGCCACACTGGCCGGAGCCACCATGCCCGCGATGATGGTCACAACGATCGGGAACAGGATCTTGGTCAGCTGGGAGACGCTGCCCTTCTCGTAGGACATCCGAATGCGGCGTTCCTTCCGGGTGGTCAGCAGCTTGATGACCGGCGGCTGCACGATGGGCACCAGCGCCATGTAGCTGTAGGCAGCCACCATGATGGCACCGAGGTACTGGGAGTTGAGGGTGTTGGCCACGAAAATGGCGGTGGGGCCGTCGGCTGCACCGATCACGGCGATGGACGCGGCATCCTTCAGGTCAAAGAAGAAACCTGCCAGGAACAGCGTGAAAAAGATGCCGAACTGTGCTGCCGCACCAAAGAGCATGAGCCACGGCTTTTCCAGCAGGGGGCCAAAGTCGATCATGGCACCGATGCCGATGAAGAGCAGCAGCGGGAACAGCTCGTTGGACATGCCCGCCTCAAACAGGGCCGAAATGGGGCCGACGGTCTCCCCCTGGGTGATGGCACCCGACAGGGGCAGGTTGACCAGAATGGCACCAAAGCCCATGGGCAGCAGCAGGCTCGGCTCCATCTTTTTTGCGATGGCAAGGTAGATGAGCAGCGCACCGATGCCCCACATCACCACCATCTGCCAGGTCAGATTCCCGAAATTGGAAAAGAGCCCGGCGAACGTGTTCAGAAAGTTCATAGTTTTACCTCCTTGTGTTCCGGTGCCAAAGGCAAGAAAAAAGAGACTCCTGCCACAGCACCCTGTCTGTGACAAAAGTCTCAAGCGAACACATGACATCGGGCATTTCTGCCGTGATGACGCTGCCATGCAGCACCCCGCAGACCCTGCGGAGCGCCCTTTACTCCCTTTTATCGGGCCTTATTAAATCAGACTGCGTCCCCGCTGTCAAGAGGTTTTCCGGATTCTTTGCCAAATTTTGCTTCAGCGCTCGAATGTCGTGCTCAGGGTCGTGGCCCAGTGCTGGCCAGGGGCGAGGCAGGCAGCGGCAGCGCGTTCGTTCCAGGCCTGCGGGTCGTTCTCGGCACCGGGCAGGGACTGCCACGGCTCGATGCAGACGAAGCGGACCGGCTTTGCCGGGGCCGACCAGATGAGGGAATACGGGTAGCCCTCGACGTTGCAGACGATGTGGCGGCCGGTGTCCTTTTCGTAGATGCCCAGCGTCCTGGTGCGCAGGCCCGCCATGCAGAAGCTGTCGTTGGCGAAGAGGTCGTCCGTGAGCGGGATGGCGGAGACGTTCTTCCACCGGTAGCCGCACCTGCCGGTCAGCAGGCCGTTGGGGTAAGCGTCCAGAATCATCGGGCTTTCGGGCTGGTCGAAGCGGAACTCATAATCGGTGGTGGTGTGGTCGGCATCAAAGGGGATGCGGAAGGCCGGGTGGTAGCCGATGCCGAAGCGCAGCTCCTCTGCGGCGGTTTCGGGGTTTGCGACCGTCAGGGTGTGGTGGACGGTCTTCCCCTCCAGCCGGAAGGTGCTGGTGAGGACAAAATCGAAGGGGAAGCGCTCGGCCTTGATCGCATCGTCCGAGCGCAGTTCCAGCTCAATGGTGTCGCCCTCGGCGCGGAGCAGGGTGTGCTCCAGATCCCGCGCAAAGCCGTGCTGGCCGCCCTTGTAGGTCTTGCCGCCATGGGTGAAGGTGCCGCCGGGCAGTTTGCCGGTCCAGGGGAAGAGGATGGGCGCATGACGCTTCCAGACCGCCGGGTCGGCCTGCCAGAGCAGCTCTTCGCCCGCTGCGTTCTTCAGGCTGACGGCCTCCGCGCCAAGGGTGTCCACGGTCAGGGTCAGAAATTCGTTGTGGATGGTTGCCTGCATGATTCGTTCTCCTTTTTCATTGTTATCGGTTGACGATGTGCTCGCCGTTTCCGTCCAGGAAGGTGCGCAGGTTCCGGGTGGTGATGTCCATCAGGTTCTGCAGCGCTTCCTTTGTCGTCCATGCAATGTGCGGGGTGAGGAGGGCGTGAGGCTCCTTCCGGAGCGGGCTGTCCGCCGGGAGGGGTTCGGTGGCAAAGGCGTCGGCCCCGTAAAAGCCCAGCTGCCCGCTGCGGAGCGCCGCCGTGACCGCTGCTTCGTCCACAAGGGCACCGCGCGCGGTGTTCAGCAGGATGGCACCGGGCTTCATCTGCGCCAGCGCCTCCGCACCGATGAGCCCCCGCGTCTGGGACGTGGCCGGGCAGTGGAGGCTGAGGACGTCGCTCTCCTTCAGCAGGTCGGCAAACGGCACGAACTCCACACCGTCGGCGGCATATTCCGGCCGGACGGTCCGGGTGCAGACGAGTACCCGCATCCCGAATGCTCTGGCGATGCGGGCCGTCTGCCGCCCGATGCTGCCGTAGCCGTAGATGCCGAAGGTCTTGCCGTACAGCTCCATCTGGGGCAGCAGGCCGTAGCCTGCCGGGATGTCCAGCTGCCACAGGCCGTCCTTGACGGCGCGGTCATACCGCTCGGCACACTGGACGATGGCCAGCAGCAGGCTGAAGGTCATCTGCGCCACGCTGTAGGTCGAGTAGCCGGGCACATTCGCCACAGCCACGCCATGGCGGCGGCAGGCGTCCAGATCCAGATTGTCGGTGCCGGTGGCGATGATGCCCACGAACTTCAGGTTCGGGCACTGGGCCAGGATGGCTTCATCCATCCGGCATTTGTTGAGGAAGACGACCTCGGCATCCCCGATGCGGGGCGCGATCTCCTCGTAGGCCGTGCGGACGTAGCTGGTGGTATCCGGGATGAGGGCCTTGACCCCCGACCAGTCGAGGTCGCCCTCGTGCATGACATAGCGTTCCAGAATGACGGCTTTCATCGCTTCTCCTCCAATTCCACGTCCTCGCGGAGCACCTGCCCGATGGGCTGGGCGATGCACAGGTCTGCGCTTTCGTCCGCCGGGGTGGGCTGCATGTTGATGACGACGAGATGCCGGCCCCGGAAATACCGCAGCAGCCCCGCCGCCGGGTAGACCACCAGACTGGTGCCGCCCACGATGAGGGTATCGGCCCGGCGGATGGCCTGCACGGCCCCGGAGACGACCTCGTCGTCCAGCCCCTCTTCGTATAGCACCACGTCCGGCTTGACGATGCCGCCGCAGTCCGGGCAGCGGGGCACACCGGTGCTGTTGGCGATGAAGTCGATGTCGTAGAACTTGCCGCATCCGGTGCAGTAGTTGCGCAGGGTGCTGCCGTGCAGCTCATAGACCGTTTTGGACCCCGCCGCCTGGTGCAGGCCGTCGATGTTCTGGGTGACGACCGCTTTCAGCCTGCCCTCGCGTTCGAGTTTGGCCAGCCGCAGATGGGCTGCATTGGGCCTTGCCCCTTTCACGATGAGCTTATCGCGGTAAAAACGGTAAAATTCCTCTGGATTTTGTTCCCAGAAGGTGTGGCTCAGGATGGTTTCGGGCGGGTAATCGTATTTCTGATGATACAGCCCGTCCACGCTCCGGAAATCCGGGATGCCGCTCTCCGTGGAGACGCCCGCACCGCCGAAGAAGACGATGCTGTCGCTCTCCTGGATGATCTTTTCCAGCGCAGGAACCATAACAAAAAACGCCCCTTTCCAGCAGATTTGGTTACACGTCCAGTATAACACAAATCCGGCGGAAAGGAAGCGTTTCTTTTGGTTCTCTGGTTCAGCGGCCGTTCTCGGCAAACAGGGTGCCGAGGGCCGCAAAGAGGTCGTGCGGGAGCATCCCGGCTTCGCCGTGCACGGCGGCGGCGCGGTCGGCAGCGGCCCCGTGGAGGTAGACCGCGCAGACGGCAGCCTCAAAGGCAGGCAGCCCGCAGGCCAGCAGGGCGCTGGTCATACCGGCCAGCACATCGCCGCTGCCCCCGCGCGACAGGCCGGGGTTGCCGGTGGGGTTCACCCGGCACCGGCCATCCGGGGCCGCGATGACCGTCTGCGCCCCCTTGAGCACGACCACGGCGTTCCATTCTCTGGCAGACCGCAGGGCGGTGCCCTCCCGGTCGGCGTGGATGGCCGCAGCGGACAGCCCGGTCAGCCGGGCCATCTCGCCGGGGTGGGGTGTTAAAATCAATTCACCCATCGGATGAAGCATTTTTCCAGCTTGCAGCAGGTCGGCGGCGGCGTTCAGGCCGTCGGCGTCCAGTACGGCACTGCCCGCAAAACCGGGCAGGAGCGTTTGCACCAGTGTCCGAGTCTCGGCGGCGCGGGCCGCGCTCTGGGCCGTGTAGCCCAGACCCGGCCCCAGCAGAAGGACGGTCGCCTTCTGGCGCTGGATGCGGGGGATGCTCTCCGGCGCGATGCCGCCTTCGGCCCCGGCCTCGCAGGGGCAGAGGCAGCACTCCGGCAGGCGGGCAGACACCGCCGCCAGCACCGGTTCCACGCTGGCCAGTGTGACGATGCCCGCACCGGTGCGTAGAGCGCCCTCCACCGCCAGCGCTGCCGCGCCCCGGTAGCTGGCGCTGCCTGCCACGGCCAGCACAGCCCCGAAGGTGCCTTTGTGGCTGTCCCGCGGGCGGGGGCGAAGACACGTCCAAACATACGCGGCGTCTGTTTTCATAAGGTTTACACCTCTCCCTGCAAATAGTTCCGGATCTCCTTCTCGACCTCCTGCACTTCCTGATGGAACATGCGGGCCGAGACGCGAAGGGCACCGTGGCCCAGAATGATGATCTGTTCCATGCCGTCGGAGGTGGCCACGCGGACCCGCCGCCCCTTGCCGATCTCGTGGGTGACATGCTCGATGAACATATCCGCCGTCTCGGCCTCCTTGGTGTAGACGACGTGGATGTTATGATATTGCTCGATGACGCCGGGGCTGCCCGGCACACGGTAGGCATCGAACACGAGGATAAGTACACACTTTTTGAACCCCTGATAGTTGCACAGGATGTCCATCAGCTTCTTGCGGGCGGCATCAAGGCTCTGTTTGGAGAGCTCGTTCAGCTCATCCCACGCAAAGATGATGTTGTAGCCGTCCACCAGCAGGTATTCGGGCGCGATTTCCCACTGCTCGGCGTCAAAATCCGGGCGCTCGGTCTTCCGGGTCGGGCGGAATGCGGCCAGCGGGTCCCGCTTGATGGGGCCATAGGTCTGCTCAAAGATCTTCAGCAGCTCGGCGTCCTCTTCCAGCGTGGCGCGGTAGGCGGCCATCCGGCGGGGCCGAGTGGCGGCCTCTTCCGCCGGGCGGGCGGTCTTGCCCCAGCCGCTGTCCACGTGCATGTGGCTGCGCACCTGTTCCCAGGGCACCACAAACCCGGCCCCATGAGAGCAGAAGACCGAATCCGCCGGGTTGTCGAGGTCATGTTCCGGCTCGTAGCCAATGGCCGCCAGCACCTCGTCGGTGTTGTGGCAGGGGCGGTAGCCATCCAGCGTCAGACTCAGGCGCCCCCGGCCCCGCGTGTAGCCCACCACATCCATCGGGTAGCTGCGCATCGTGGAGGCCGGGGCTGTGCCGGTCAGGGTGGCCGTCTGGCCATCCGGAGCCGTCTGGGGCGGGTCGAAGCTGCCGCCCATCTGCTGGATGTCGTTCATCGCACGGCCCACATTCTCGGCCGGAAGTTCCAGCCGGAAGGCGTACCACGGCTCCAGCAGCTGCACTTTGTGGATCTGCGCGGCCATCATCAGGCCCTGCCGCACCGCGCGGTAGGTCGCCTGCCGGAAGTCGCCGCCCTCGGTATGTTTCAGGTGGGCGCGGCCCGCGATGAGGGTGATCTTCACATCGGTCAGCGGGGCACCGGCCAGCACACCAAGGTGCTGTTTTTCTTCGAGATGGGTCAGCACCAGACGCTGCCAGTTCTTGTCCAGCACCTCTTCGCGGCAGTCGGCCGCAAACTGCATCCCGCTGCCGCGGGGCAGAGGTTCCAGCTTGAGGTGGACTTCGGCATAGTGGCGGAGCGGCTCATAGTGGCCCACGCCCTCGATGGCCTCGGTGATCGTCTCCTTATATAAAATGCCGCCGGGGCCGAAGCACACCTCCAGCCCATAGCGCTCTGCCAGCAGGCTCCGGAGCACCTCCAGCTGGATCTCGCCCATGAGCTGGACGTGGATCTCGCCCAGCGTCTCGTTCCAGACGACGTGGAGCTGGGGTTCCTCTTCTTCCAGCCGGTGGAGCTTGCCGAGAGCTGCGTGGACGTCGGCCCCCTCCGGCAGAAGCACCTGATAGCTCAGCACCGGCTCCAGGACCGGCAGGTCGCCGTCCCGCTCTGCGCCCAGACCCTCGCCGGGGCGGGCTTTGGTCAGGCCGGTGACGGCGCAGACCTGCCCCGGCCCGATGCGCTCGGCCAGCGTATACCTGGCACCGGAGTAGAGGCGGAGCTGGTTGGCCTTTTCGGCCCAGGGCTCCCCGTCCACTTCGCCGGTGAGCTGGGCCTTGACCTTCAGTTCGCCGCCGGTCACGCGCAGCCAGGTCAGCCGGGCCCCCTGCTCATCCTGCGAGATCTTGAACACCCGTGCGCCGAAAGCTTCCAGCGCGGGAGTCGGGCGGGTGAAGCGGTCCAGCCCGGTCAAAAGTTCGTCCACACCCTCCAGCCTGAGCGCTGCGCCGAACCAGCACGGGAAGACATGCCGCCGGGCGATGGCCGGGAGAATGTCGGCATCGGTCAGCTCCCCTTTGTCGAGGACGGTTTCCATCAGCCGCTCGTCGCAGAGGGCCAGCGCTTCGTCGCGGGCGGACGCATCGGCCCCAAAATCCACAAAGCCGTCCCCCAGCCGATGGTTGAGCTGTTCCAGCAGCGCCTCCCGACCGGGGCCGGGCAGGTCCATCTTATTGAGGAAAACGAAGGTCGGGATGTGATACCGCCGCAGCAGACGCCAGAGCGTTTCGGTGTGGCTCTGGACGCCGTCGGTGCCGCTGATGACCAGCACTGCATAATCGAGCACCTGCAAGGTGCGCTCGGTCTCGGTGGAAAAATCCACATGGCCGGGGGTATCCAGCAGGGTGAAGTCGGTGTTTCCTGCCGTCAGCAGGGCCTGTTTGGAAAAGATGGTGATGCCGCGCGCCTTTTCCAGCGCGTCGGTGTCGAGAAAGGCGTCCTTGTGGTCCACGCGGCCCAGCTTCCGGATGGCACCGGCGCGGTAGAGCATGGCTTCGGAAAGGGTGGTCTTGCCGGAGTCCACATGGGCGAGGATGCCCACCACCAGCTGCTTGTGCGGGTTCTCCATGGTCTGCACCCTTCCTTATAAAAAGCTGATGCAGAGCGCCACCACCACCAGCGGCACCCCCAGCACCAGATTGGAGAGCATACTGCAATAGGTGCGCTCTTCCGGCTCCAGCTCCTCAAAGGAGACGATCTTCTCGTCGGCATAGTCCATGATGGAGCGGGTGGCGTGGAACTTTTTCTGCGGCTTGATCCCCTTGAACTCTTCGAGCAGGTGGTGGATGGTCAGGCCGTCCAGCCGCATATAGTCCACCCACGCCCAGATGAGCAGCACCACGCCGCACAGAAAGCCCGGTGCCTCCCACATGGAGAAGGTGCCGTCGCTGACATACCGCTCCCACAGCAGCATCAGCACAGCCACGATGGAAGTGCGGGTCACAGTTTTATATAAGATGGGATGAAGCATATAGCCTTTGTACATCGCGCGTAGTTTTTTCATGGTTTGCTCCTTATTCCGATACAGATACATTTTATTGTAGCATGTTTTTATGAAAAAAGATAGCAGAATCGTCCGTGGTGAAAAAACAGTCCACTTTTTTCTTTGGAAGCCAGCCGCTTTCCGCAGCCACCCGGCGCTTTGGATTCTTTTGCATTTTTCCGCTTCTACTTTTCATGCAAAAGCGGCTGTCACCCTTTTGTTTCCAATTCATCGCTTTAATCCATTGACTTCTTTTCAATACAGTGCTAAAATATCCGAAGTGCGACGTTTGCCCTTCCTGTGCATTTTTTCGTGGAGGACAGGCCACACTCGTTCAGGAATAGGAAAAAACAGCGCAGGCAGACCGCCTGTGCCAGAGATCTGGGAGGATCCATCCATGAGTATCAATTTTGAGTCTCACAAGCTCGACCGCCGCAGCTTCCTCAAGGGCGCAGGCATGGTCGGCGCAGCCAGCCTGCTGGCCGCATGCGGCGGCAAGTCCGACAACGGCAGCAGCGCTGCTTCCACCAGCGGTACCGCAGCCCCCAACACCACCGGTGCCACCCCGCTGAAGGAGTTCATCTCCTTTGAGAGCGGCAACCGCGAGCTGGAGAGCTGGAACATGCTGTACACCCAGCAGGCTTCCGACGCCAACGTCATCACCAACCTGTGGGACGGCCTGCTGAGCTTTGACTGCTACGGCAAGGTCGTGCCCGCCATCGCTTCCAGCTGGGAGCACAACGACGATTCCACCGTCTGGACCTTCCACCTGCGCGATGACGTCGATTGGGTCGATGCCAACGGCGAGGTGAAGGACCACCTGACCAGCAAGGATTTCCTGGTCGGCTTCGAGTGGGTCATGAACTCTTATAAGAATGAGGCCAACAACACCTCCATGCCCAACGATACCGTCGTGGGCGCTGCCGATTACTACGAGCAGACCAAGGCAGCCGGCGACGCTGCTGCCGACATGACCTATGAGGACATGCTGGCTGCCGGTGTCGGCATCGAGGCTCCCGATGACTACACTCTGGTCTTCACCTGCAAGGATCCCTGCCCGTACTTCGACACCGTGGCGGCTTACAACAGCTTCTACCCCGTCGCTCCCGCCCTGCTCGACGAGCTGGGCATCGACGGCTTCCGCGGCTGCGACAACACCACCATGTGGTACAATGGCCCGTACGTCGTCGAGGAGTATATCCAGGGCAACACCAAGAGCTATATCCCCAACCCCAGCTACTACGATGCAGCCAACGTCAGCCGCTTTGAGCGCCTGACCATCACCATGATCTCCGATGGCTCCATCAGCCTGCAGCTGTACGAGAACCGTGAGCTGGACGAGGTCGATCTGGGCGAGAGCAGCATCGCCACCATCCAGGCCGATCCTTCCAATGTGTTCAACCAGCAGCTGTGCGAGAAGCGCCCCAAGAAGTTCAGCTACTGCTTCATCTTCAACTACGACAAGCGCAAGGCCGACGGCACCGCCGATGAGAACTGGAACAAGGCCATCGCCAACAAGGCATTCCGCCAGTGCTTCTCCAAGGGTCTGGAGCTGTCCAAGTTCTACGCTCGCTACAACCCCATCAACCCGCTGAAGTGCGAGAACGACTTCTTTACCATGAGCGGCCTGTGCTACACCACCGACGGCACCGATTACACCAGCCTGGTCGCTAAGGAGCTGGGTCTGGACGGCGAGAAGTATGATGGCAAGACCATGAAGCGTCTGCGTGCCAACAACGGCGACATCACCGACCTGAAGAAGCAGGCCATGGACGAGCTGAGTGCCATCGGCGTCACCTTCCCGGTGCACTGCTCTTACCATATCCTGGCCGGTTCCACCACCGCTCTGGACAGCGCGACCGTCCTGAAGCAGTGCTTCACCGACAGCTTCGGCGATGACTTCATCGTGCTGGACATCGAGACCTTCGTCTCCTCCACCATGAAGGAGGTCGTGGCACCCAAGCTGCAGAGCTTCGTCCACATGGGCTGGGGCGCTGACTTCGGCGATCCCATCAACTTCCTGACCCAGATCATCGTCCACGACGACAACGCTTACTACAGCTGCAACATGACCAACATCGAGGGCATCGCCGAGAACGGTGCCGCCGATTACCAGAAGGATCTGGTGGCTGCCTACGAGCAGTTCACCGACCTGGTCAACGAGGGCCGCGTCATCGTCAACGACACCGATGCACGCTACGCCGCCTTCGCAAAGGCTGAGGCCTACTTCCTGGAGGAGAACCTGATCTTCCCCACCGTCTACGATGTGACCTGGTGCCTGACCCACGCCAACGAGTACAGCAAGATCAACGCCATGTACGGCCCCTGCAACTACAAGGCGGTCAACTGGGAAACCAGCGAAGAGGCTTACACCACTGAGCAGTACGAGGAGTTCGCCGCTGCTTTCGATGCAGCCACCCAGGCCTGATCGGTTTTTGAACGCATTCTAAGTTAAGCACTTTTCCCCCGGCGGGAGCTGTTCGCAAAGCGGATGGCTCCCGCTCTTTTATTATGTAAAGTGTTTCGCACCTGTTCGTTTGTGAAGAACAATTTCGGTTGTTTTGTATTTCAAAAACAGTGTTAAACTTTTTGCATCCTTCGTCAGACAAAAACAAATATATTTCATCATTTTTCACAGTCTGTCTTTCTTTTTTGAAGAGGTTCCTGTCCATGCTCCATTGACAGCTTATTCTTTTAATGGTATAATAATCAGCGTGTTAAGGTTTTGCGGGAGGAGCACAGGCACAGACAGAGGGGTCTGTATCTGCGCTCTTTTGTATTCCTCAGCAGTACAGGAGATGCGAAGCTCCCGCAAAGGAGTGGGAAACAAGCAGGACAACGCGCCCTGCACCATGCACCGAAGCACGGAAAAAATTTTAGGGAGGATAACACAATGAACATCAATCACGAGTCTCATGCAATCAGCCGCCGCAGCTTTCTGAAGGCTTCCGGCGTTGTTGGTGCCGCCGGCATCCTGGCAGCCTGCGGCGGCAGCTCCAGCAGCTCCACCGCTGCTTCTGCTTCTTCCGGCGCAACCAGCGCCCCCAACACCACCGGCGCTACTCCGCTGAAGGAGTTCATCTCCTGGGAGGCCACCAACCGTGAGCTGGAGAGCTGGAACATGCTGTACAGCCAGATGGCTTCCGACATGAATGTCACCACCAACCTGTGGGAGGGCCTGCTGAGCTTTGACTGCTACGGCAAGGCTGTGCCTTCCGTGGCCAAGGAGTGGAGCCACAACGAGGACTCCTCCGTCTGGACCTTCAACCTGCGCGACGATGTCGACTGGGTGGACGTCAACGGCGAGGTCAAGGCTCACCTGACCAGCAAGGACTTCCTCGTGGGTCTGGAGTGGGTGCTGAACGCAGCCAAGAACCAGGCCAACAACACCTCCATGCCCAACGAGACTCTGGTGGGTGCTGCGGACTACTACCAGAAGACCAGCGACATGGGCGATGCTGCTGCCGACCTGACCTACGAAGATATGCTGGCCGCCGGTGTGGGCGTTGAGGCTACCGATGATTACACCCTGGTCTTCACCTGCAAGGCTCCCTGCCCGTACTTCGATACCGTGGCTGCTTACACCAGCTTCTACCCCGTCTCTGAGGACCTGATCACCGAGCTGGGCATCGAGGGCTTCCGTGCCTGCGATTACACCAACATGTGGTACAATGGCCCGTATGTGGTGGAGGAGTTCATCAGCCAGAACACCAAGAGCTACATCCCCAACCCCAACTACTATGGTGCAGACGATGTGTCCCGCTTCGACCGCTTCACCGTTACCATGATCAGCGACGGCACTGTTACTTTCCAGCTGTATCAGAACCGTGAGCTGGACGAGATGGATGTGGGCGAGAGCACCCTGACCACCATTCAGGCCGATCCCAACAGCGAGTACAATGCTCAGCTGTGCGAGAAGCGCCCCAAGAAGTTCAGCTACCAGATGCACTTCAACTACCAGAAGAACAACGAGGACGGCACCCCCGACGACAACTGGAACAAGGCCATCGCCAACACCGCCTTCCGTCAGTGCTTCTACAAGGGCCTGGAGCTGACCAACTGGTATGCACGTACCAACAAGATCAACCCCCTGAAGTGCGAGAACGACTACTACACCATGCCGGGCGTCTGCTACAACACCAAGGGCGAGGAGTACTCCACCCTGGTCGCCAAGGAGATGGGCTTCGACAAGGAGTCTTATGACGGCAAGACCATGATCCGCCTGCGCTCCAACAACGGCGACATCGCGGACCTGAAGAAGCAGGCTATGGACGAGCTGAGCGCCATCGGCGTCACCTTCCCCGTCCACGCTGCTTACCACATCATCGCCGGCAACTCCACCGCTCTGGACAGCGCAACCGTCCTGAAGCAGTGCTTCACCGACAGCTTCGGCGATGACTTCATCGTGCTGG
>OCPX01001714.1_pt1 | contig 15794 bp, 8 predicted proteins | sample 1538771 | NCBI WGS metagenome assembly OCPX01 (sample SAMN04571725, study PRJEB22368) | human gut metagenome | biome: human gut; material: stool | host: Homo sapiens | place: Luxembourg | collected 2012-11-01 | reverse complement strand
TGACCTGGAAATACATGCATGCCGAAGTTCCGGCGCCCGCCCGGAAAAACGCCGCCGTCACCCCCCCCCTCCCGGCTGCGAATTCCGGTAGGGAAATCGTCTTGCAGGGGACGGTGATCTCTTCGGCCGACAACAAGCCCATCGTCGGTGTTTCGGTCTATGTCGAGGGGACGACCGTCGGCGCCACCTCGGACATCAACGGCAACTACACCCTCAAGGTGCCGGCGGGAACGAAACACGTCACCTTCGCTTTTCTGGGCTACGACACCAAGAAGATCGCCGTCGCCGATGTCGAACTGTTCAAGCTCGTGACGCTGATCGAGGCGTCGAACGTCATGGACGACGTGGTGGTCGTGGCCTTCGGCACGCAGAAGAAGGAGAGTTTGGTGGGAGCCGTGCAGGTCGTGCGTCCCAGTACGCTCAAGGTGACGTCGAGCAACCTCTCGACCTCGTTCGCGGGCAAGATCGCCGGCGTCATCTCGACCCAGTCGTCGGGCGAACCCGGCGCCGACGGTGCGAATTTCTGGATTCGCGGCATCTCGACCTTCGGGGCTAACAAATCGCCGCTGCTGATTCTCGACGGCGTGGAGATCGTCTCGGAGATGCTCAACAACATTCCGCCCGAGGCGATCGAGTCGTTTTCGATCCTGCGCGACGCCACGGCCACGGCGCTCTACGGTTCGCGCGGCGCCAACGGCGTAATGATCATTACCACCAAAAACGGCCGTCAGTCGGAGAAGATGGCGATCAACGTTCGTCTCGAGTCGGGCATTTCGATGCCGACGCGCGTGCAGGACATCGCCGACGGCGTGACTTACATGGAGAACTACAACGAGGCGCTGCGCACCCGCACCCCGGCGGGCGAAACTTATGTGCAGCACTTTTCGGACGAGAAGATCACGGGCACGCGCAACCGGCTCAATCCCTACGTCTATCCCGACAATGACTGGTATTCGATGCTTTTCAAGGATTTTACGGTCAACGAGAACATGAATCTCAACGTGCGGGGCGGCGGCAAGGTGGTCGACTATTTCCTCAATGCTTCGATCTTCAACGAAAACGGTATCCTGAAGAAGCCCGCGGAGTCGAAATTCAACACCAACATCAATTCGCAGAAATACCTTTTCCAGGCCAACGTCGGCGCGCAGCTCACCCGAACGACCCGCGTGAGTCTGAAGATGAACACGCAACTGCTTTTCTGGCACCGTCCCGTCGAAGAGGTGAAAGACCTGTTCTACTATACGATGCGCGCCAATCCGGTCGCTTTCCCGGCCATCTATCCCAAAGGCTCCGTGGAGGATCTCGACGACCCGATTTTCGGAAATGCCCCTTCGTGGGACGGTGGTTCTACGGACATCAATCCTTATGCCCTGTTGAGCCGCGGATACGGACAGCGCCATACGCAGTACATCACCACGACCTTCTCGGTGGACCAGGACCTCGATTTCGTCACCAAGGGACTGAAGGTTCGGGGCATGGTCTCGTTCTACAACAAGACCTATGCGGCGACTTACCGTTCTTTTTCTCCCTATTATTACGAAATGACCGACTATACCGACAACGGCGACGGGACTTTCGACTACAACCTGCAAAGCATCGGCACGCCCGGATCGTCCTATCTGGGAACCTCCACGGGGCGGAACGGTTACCGTGAGATCTCGTTGCAGGGGCAGATCGAATATTCGCGCACGTTCGGCAAACACGACGTCAACGCCCTGTTCGTCTACCACCAGAAGGAGAAGGTCGACAATCAGCCCGCCAATGATGAGTACAAGGTGCTTCCTTACCGCGAGCAGGGTCTCGCCGGACGTTTTACCTATGGGTATGACAACCGCTACCTGATGGAGTTCAACTTCGGCTACAACGGCTCGGAGAACTTCATATCGGGTCGTCGTTTCGGGTTTTTCCCCTCGATCGCCGGAGCGTGGGTCGTGTCGGGCGAACCGTTCTGGGAAGGTATCCGCAGCAAGGTGAACCTGCTGAAAATCCGTGCTTCGTACGGTCTTTCGGGCAACGACTATCTGGCCGACAGCAGCAACAACATCGTCCGTTTCCCCTATCTCACGACGGTCAACATGAACAAGGCGCTCTACGTGTGGTTTTCGCCCAACTTCGTCAAGCAGACCGGACACGAGATCAAGACCGTGGGCAATCCCCTGGCCACGTGGGAGGAGAGCACCAAACTTAACGTAGGACTTGAACTGGGACTGTTCGACGCCCTGACGCTGAACGTCGACGTCTACAAGGAAAATCGTACCGGCATCTTCATGCAGCGGCGTTCGCTGCCCTCGACGATGGGTCTTTCGGGCGTCACGCCCTACGGCAATCTGGGTGAGGTGGAGAACCGCGGCGTCGATGTTTCGCTCGAATACAACAAGGCGTTCAACAAGGACCTGCTGGTCTCCGTGCGCGGAACGTTCACCTATGCGCACAACGAGGTGAAGGCCCGCGACGAGGCGAAATACCTGCCCAACAAATACAACTCCGTGCTGGGCAAACCCGTCAATTCGGTTTACGGACTGGTCGCCGACGGCCTTTTCGCCTCGCAGGAGGAGATCGACAACTCGCCCCGGCAGACCTTCATGCCCGATTATCTGCCTGGCGACATCAAATACCGCGACCTGAACGGCGACGGCGTGATCGACGCCAACGACCGCACGTCGCTGGGTTATCCCACCGTGCCCGAGATCTTGTACGGCTTCGGCGCCTCGGTCAACTACAAACGCTGGGACTTCTCGTTCTTCTTCCAGGGCACGGCGCGCGTCTCGCTGCGCATGTACGACATGCACCCGTTCCGCGACAATCAGTATTCGGGCTTCAACATGACGCAGTACGTTGCCGACGACCACTGGTCGGAAGCCGATCCCAATCCCAATGCCGCCTATCCGCGCCTGGATTACCGCTACAACGCCAACAACACGCAGACCTCGTCGTTCTGGATCAAGAACGGCAGCTACCTGCGCCTGAAGAGCGTCGAACTGGGTTTCACGTACAAAAGCCTGCGCGCCTATCTGGCCGGCACGAATCTGTTCATCATTTCGCCCTTCAAATACTGGGACCCCGAAATGGGAAGCGGCAACGGCTTGAAATACCCGTTGCAGCGCGTGGTGAAACTCGGCCTTCAGTATAACTTCTAAAATTCGAGCGACATGAAAAAAATCATATCCATTTTGCTGTTTGCGTGCGCCGGAGCGCTTGCCGCGTGCGATTTCCTCGACGTGGTTCCCGAGGGGCAGGCGACGCAGGAGGACATCTTCAAAACCTCCAAGGAGGCCCGCAAGTACCTCAATACGCTCTACACCTACGCCCCCAACATCGCGGCCTACCGCTACATGCCCGACTTCTGCGCCGGCGACGACATTATCACCGCCACCAACGGCCAGACCCGTTATTTCCCCTACAAGAGCATGCTCTACAACGAGGAGAACGCCAGCCAGACCTACTACGGTCTGTGGGACGCGACGACCTCTTCCCCGTCCGGGCGCACGAACTACGACATGTACAAGGGCATCCGCTACTGTTACATTATGATCGACAATATCGACGCAGTCCCGGGCATCTCGCCGTCCGTGGCCGACGAGTTCAAGGGCGAAGCCTATTTTCTGATCGCCTATTACCACTGGGTGCTGCTGACTCACTACGGCCCGGTCATCCTCGTCAGGGGGCAGCTGGACATGGGGCTTCCCGAGGAGCAGGTCTATGTGGCCCGCAGTCCGTTCGACGAATGCGTGACGTTCATCGCCGAGACCTACGACCGCGCGGCCGATTTGCTGCACGGGTATCCGACGCGTCCCGATGCCGACCTGGGGCGCGCCACCTCGGTGGCGGCCAAGGCGATGAAGGCCCGGCTGCTGCTCTATGCCGCCAGTCCGCTCTGCAACGGCAACACGGAGTTCTACGCGCGTTTCCGCAACAACGACGGCACGCCGCTGATGAGCCAGACCTACAATCCCGAAAAGTGGAAGTGGGCGCTCGACGCCTGCCAGGAAGCGATCACGCTGGCCGAGGACAACGGGCACAGGCTCTACGAAAGCCCGAACGCGACTGCGGCTGCAACCGCTGCCGAGCGCGGCGAGATCAACTACCACGACTGCTTCGTCGAACCGCTCTGGAACACGACCGAGTACCTTTGGGCAATGGGCGACCAGACCGGCATCGGGCACTTGCAGCGTTACGGAGGCGCGCGCCTGAAGCTGCCGTACAGTACCGACGGCTTCTGCATCAACATCGTTCCGACGTTCGAGTGCGTGGAGATGTACTACACGCACAACGGCCTGCCGTGGGACCGAGACCCCGAGACCATGCATATCGACCCCTATGCCTATAATGCCGAAAAGGAGACTGTCAACCTTCATGTCTACAAGGAGCCGCGCTTCTATGCGTCGGTGGGCTACGACCGCGGCAAGTACGCCATCAACGGCGAGGAGTTCATTCTCAAATGCCGCGCCGGCGAGATGCAGGGCAGTGTGCTCGACGCCTCGAAGGAGTACCAGAGCTGTACGGGCTACATTCTCAAGAAGTGGATTCACCGCCAGTCGGCCTTCAACTACGACACCAAGTCGTGGACCTACCGCAAGTACGCCTATCCTTACATCCGCCTTGCGGAACTCTACCTGAGCTATGCCGAGGCCGATTTCGAATACAACGGGTCGTTGAGCGACGCGAGCCTCAATTACCTGAATCTGGTCCGCCGCCGCTCGGGGCTGCCCGATTTCAAGGATTCGTGGGCCTTGGCCGGGGGCATTCCCACCGGCGACGAACTGCGCAAGGTGCTGCACCGGGAGCGTTCGATCGAACTGCTGATGGAGGGCATGCGCTACCACGACCTGCGCCGTTGGAAAGAGGCGGGCGAAGCGATGTCCCGGCGTCCCAAGGCGTGGAACCTCGACGGCAGGACGGCGGCCGATTTCTACCGGGTCTCCACGATGAAGGAGAGCGGCGTCCGCACGTTCGAATCCCCCAAGACCTACTGGATGGCCATTCCGTTGAGCGAAATCAATATCAACTACAACCTCGTGCAGAATCCCGGTTACTAACCTTAATAATCCGATTGCGATGAAGAATCTTGCGATATGCCTCCTGCTTCTGCTGGGAGCCGTAGGGTGCGGCGACGATTACGTCGTCTACGAGACGGTGGACACTATGGTCTGCATCCCGAAGAACGATTTCCAGGTCCTCGAATACGATGCCGCTTCGGGCCAGGCGTGCGTTTACGATCTCTATCTTTACAAGGGCGGTTACAATGACGACGGAATCACCGTGAAACTGGTGGTCGACCCCTCCGTGCTCGATGTCTATAACGTGGAAAACAGACTCGAACTGAAGGTGATGCCCGACAGGTATTTCGCCTTCGACCCCGAAGTGCGCTTGTCGGGGGACAGGGTCATGGACCGCGCCGAAATCCGCTTCGATGCCGCTTCGATGCTTGCCGACGGCATTGATTCCTCCTATGTGCTGCCGCTTTCCGTCAGGGCCGATGATCAGGGCAAGGTGCGTCCCGAAAAGAACAGCGTAATCATCCGGGTCGTGATGAAATAACCGTGATGCGGAGGAGGTCCGGCCTCCTCCGCATCCTCAATGCAAAAAAAATATGTCAAAATTCTACATGCGGCTTCTGTCGGTGTGCCTCGCCGCCCTTGTCCTGGCGGCCTGCTCCTCCTCGGAGGGCGGCGGTGACGACGGCCCGACCGCCGGACAGATTCCCGATAAGGCCGGAATGACGGTGAAGGGAATCGTGAAGGACAGCGCCGGCAATGGCATTGCCGGGGTGGTGGTGAGCGACGGCCTGGAGGTGACGGCGACCGACGAACGGGGGATTTACTATCTGGCCTCCGACCTCGCGCGGCGCAATTTCGTCTTTGTCTCCGTGCCTGCCGACTGCGAGATTCCCGCCACGCAGGGCTGTCCGCGGTTCTACCGCAAAATCGACCGCAAACAGGCCGTCAACCGGGCCGATTTTACGCTGACACGACGCAAGACTCCGTCCGACCGCCATTCGCTGATCGTTATGGCCGACATTCAGCTGGCTGCCGATAACACGTCGGTGGATTCCTATCTCGGTCATGTCGTTCCCGATGTGCTGAAAACCGTGCAGGGGCTTCCGACGGAGGTTTACGGAGTCAGCCTGGGCGACCTGGTCTGGAACGATATGTCGCTTTTCCCGAAGTACCGTCAGGGGCTGGAGACGCTTGGCTTCACGACCTTCAGCCTGCCGGGCAACCACGATCACGATCCGGCCGAGTTGACCGATTCGCTCGCCTTGCAGAGCTACGAACGCTATTTCGGTCCGGCGAACTACTCGGTGAACATCGGGAAAATCCATTATCTGTTCCTCGACAACATCCTTTTCGACCATGCGCCGACCGCCGGGGAGGAGTATACGATCGGTCTTACGGACGAAATTTGCCGTTGGATCGAAGCCGATTTGCGCTACGTTCCGGCGGGCAGCACGCTCGTCGTCTCGTCCCATTGCCCGATTCTCTATCACACGAAGAACACCGCAGCGCGCAACCACCGCAATTTCCAGCGTTTCCTCGATGCGATAAGCCCCTATAAGGTCCATGCCTTCGGGGGGCACAAGCACTACCATGACATTTACCGTTACGACGACGGACGCAAGGTCATGCACTGCATCGCCCGCACGCCGGGCGACCTGTTCATCAACGGCGACGTCAACTGCGACGGCACGCCGCGCGGCTATGCCGTGGTCGAGGTCGATGGCGAACGGCTCTCGTGGTATTACAAGCCGGCGGGCGGGAAGCGCGATATGCAGATGCGCCTCTATGCACCCGGACGCACCAATTCGGCCTGTGTCTATGCCAATGTCTGGGGTTATGACACGGCCTGGAGCGCCGTGGAGTGGATTCCCGCTTCGGGCGGGCAGGCGGAGGCGATGGAGCGGACGCAGCGCACCGATCCCTATTACGAGGAGGTGCTGGCGACGGGTGTGCGCGGAGGGACGCCGACCAATACGTGGCATATGTTCCGGGTCGATCCGGGCAGCGAGTGGGGCGGCATGGTGCGGGTCACCGACAGTTTCGGGCATACCTACGAATCGTCCGTGTCCTGGTAAATACGACATTCGAACAAAACCTTAAATACAACTTCAACGATGAAGAGACTTTTTCTTTTTCTGACCGTCGCGGCAGCCGTTTGCTGTGCGGCGTGCAGCGACGATCCCGAGGTCGCCGAATCCAACCTTTCACTGCTCGAGGATAACGTGACGTTCGATATGTTCGGAGGGCGCAGCGTCCTTGAAATCACGGCCGATTCGCCGTGGACGGTCTCCTGCGACGACGATTGGTGCCGCACCAACGTCGCCGAAGGTTCGCACACGAAGAAGATCGTTCTGACGGTCGACCAGAGTTTCCTGCCCGAGGAGCGCACGACCGCGGTGCGTTTTTACGCCGCGGGCGAAGAGAAGCACACCGTGACCGTGACGCAGGAGAAGTTCGAGCCGATCCTCGTGCTGGCGGAGAACGGCGCCGATATAACCGTCTACGGCGCCGGGAGCGAACCGGCCCTGAACCTGCGTGCATCCGTGGCATGGAAAATCGAGGGCGCAACCGACTGGTGCGCCGTGTCGCAGTCCGAAGGGACGAAAAGTTCGGTCGTGAAACTGTTGCTGACCGACGACGGCGAGGGCGTGCGTCCGCGCAGCGCGACGCTGACCGTCTCCTCCGAGATGGAGGGCGTCGAACCGCAGCAGGTGACCGTCGTGCAGCGGTCGACCGGAGCGAATACGGTCGTGGTCCGGGCGGGTGAAACCCGTGCGTTTCCGGCGCGGCGCACCGACGGCGCGTATGTGAAGGGCGTTGCGGCGGACTGGGTCTGGACCACCGACGCAGAGTTGCTTTCGGGGCTTGACTACGACGCTTCCCGGAATGAAATCACCTGCACTGCGGCCAAGTCGAAGCAGGGCAGCGGGCTGGTCGCGCTGTTCGACGCCGAAGGCGCGGTTGTCTGGTCGTGGCTGGTCTGGGTCGTGGACAAGATGCCTTCGGACGTGACCGTCGGCGGTATCGCCTGGCAGGACCGCAATGTCGGGGCCGAATACCATTCGACCGATCCGAAGGCCTGTGTGCAGGATTTCCGCTCCTACGGACTGTTCTATCAGTGGGGCCGCAAGGAGCCGTTCATCGGCGCGAAGATCCTCTCGAAGAACAAATATTACGAGGGGCATGCGGAGTATCCCGATGCTTTCGGCGCGATGACGCGCGAGGTGGTTTTCAACGCCTCCCGCACCGCCGGCTGGCAGATCAGCGGCGAGGAGATGACCGCCGCAACGGCAAACGGCAATCCGACGACGTTCTATACCCGGTCGTCCGCAGCGATGTCCGAAGGCTGGACCGAGGGCGGCAAGGGGCTGAACGATCCCTGCCCGGTGGGATACCGGGTGCCGACGGCGGCCGAATGGCAGTCGCTGCTTGCCTACGTGGACGGCAACGCCGCCAAGAACCAGGACTCGGGCGACACGTACAGCCGCTGGTATGCGCTCAATTCGGGCGGAACCCTCATCGGCCCGTCGACGATGTTCCGCAAGGGCGATAACGGCCGCATCCACTATCCGGGGCGTTCGGCAGCCTATTGTTCGTCGACGCTCGCCGGCGGCAAGCCGCTCCCGATGTACGACTGGAAGGCGGGCGACGCCACGGGCGAGGGGACCTATTACGAACGGAAGATGACCACAGCCTACGGCATGCGCTGCGTGAAGGAGTGACGCCGCTGCGATCGCGGGGGCTTCGGGCGGGAGTGAGTTTATTCCGTCCGAAGCCCTTTTTTTGCGGTATTTTCATTACCTTCGCATGTCTTTTCAAACTTTTACCGATGAAAAATAGCATCTTTACCGTATTGGCGGCCCTCGTGCTGTATCCCGCCGGGGCGCAGCCCGTCACCCCGCAGGACCGGCGGCGCGCCGCGGAACTGGTCGAACGCATGACGCTCGACGAAAAGATCGGCCAGCTGGTTCAGCAGCGCGGAGGCGGCGCCGTCACGGGACCCGACAAGACGGAACTTTCCGTCGAACGGCTGGTCCGCGAAGGGCGCTGCGGCAGCGTATTCAACATCAAGTCCTTCGAGGAGACCGAGCGGTTGCAGCGGATCGCCGTCGAGGAGAGCCGGCTGGGCATCCCGCTGCTGATCGGCGCCGACGTGATCCACGGTTTCCGGACGATCTTCCCGATCAACCTCGCCGTTGCCGCCTCGTGGGACCCTGCCGCCGCGGAGTCGCTGGCCCGCGTTTCGGCCCGCGAAGCCTCGGCCATGGGCATCCATTGGACCTTTTCGCCGATGTGCGACGTTTCGCGCGACCCCCGGTGGGGCCGTGTCTCCGAGGGCGCGGGCGAAGACCCCTATCTGGGCGCGCGTGTCGCCGAAGCGATGGTGCGGGGCTATCAGGGCGACTTGTCCGACCCTTCGTCGGTCCTTGCCTGCGTGAAGCATTTCGCCGCCTACGGCGCTCCGCAGGCCGGGCGCGAATACCATGCGGTCGATATGTCCGAGCGGGTTTTCCGCGACAGCTACCTGCCGCCTTACCGGGCGGCGCTCGATGCCGGGGCCGCGACGGTGATGACCTCGTTCAACGACCTCGACGGCGTTCCGGCCACGGCCAACCGCTGGCTGATGCGCGACCTGCTGCGCGACGAACTGGGCTTCGGCGGATTCGTGGTGACCGACTACGGCACGATCGGCGAACTGAAAGCTCACGGCGTGGCGGGCGACGATGCGCAGGCTGCCGAACTGGCCCTGCGCGCCGGGGTCAACATGGACATGATGAGCGCCGCCTACCTGTTTCATGCCGCCGAACTGGTGCGGGAGGGGCGTATCCCGGAGTCGCTGATCGACAGCCTTTGCTGCGAGGTGCTGGCCGTGAAGTTCCGCCTGGGGCTGTTCGACGATCCTTTCCGCTACCAGGCGAAGGAGCGCGAGAAGTGCTATTACGCCCTGGAACATCTCGATGCCGCGCGCCGCGTGGCCCGCAGTTCGATGGTGCTGCTGGAGAACCGCGGCGGCGTGCTGCCCCTGAAAAAGGGGAGCCGGATCGCGCTGGTGGGACCTTTCGCCGATTCCCGGTGGGACCTGATCGGCTCGTGGGTTCATTTCGCCGAGGCCGGCCGGACCTCGACCTTTCTCGACGGACTGCGGGCGCGTTTCGGAGCCGACCGTGTGACCTATGCCCGCGGATGCGACCCGCACAAGGCCCTCGAAGGCGGTATTTCGGAGGCGGTGGCCGCAGCCGCGAAGTCGGACGTGGTGCTGGTTGCGCTCGGATTGAAGGCGGGGGAGAGCGGCGAGGCGGCAAGCCTTGCGTCGCTTGCGCTGCCCGACGCGCAGCGTGACCTGCTGGAGAGCTTGAAGCAAACCGGGAAACCGATTGTCGTCCTGCTTGTTACGGGTCGTCCTATGGAGCTGGCCCGTGAAGCGGAATTTGCCGACGCCCTGCTGCTGACCTGGTATCCGGGCACGATGGCGGGCGAGGCGCTGGCCGATGTCGTGTCGGGCGACTACAACCCTTCGGGGCGTTTGCCGATGACCTTTCCCCGCACGGTGGGGCAGATTCCGATCCATTACGACATGAAGAGCACGGGACGTCCGGCCGACGAGTCGGGCAAGCCCAACAAATACACTTCGCGCTATCTCGACGTACCCAATTCGCCGCAGTATTGTTTCGGCTACGGGTTGAGCTACACGACGTTCGGTTATTCGGACCTGCGGGTGCTGACGCCCGAAACCGCCGTCGGCGGCGAGGCGTGTCGGTCCGCGTGACCAACACGGGCGGCCGCGAGGGCGCGGAGGTCGTGCAGCTCTACGTGCGCGATCTGCTGTCCGGTGTGACGCGTCCGGTTCGTGAACTGAAAGGTTTCCGGAAGGTCATGCTTCGCGCCGGGGAGAGCCGCGAGGTGACCTTCACACTGACGCCCGACGACCTTTCGTTCTGGCGTCTCGACAAAAAGTGGGGCCAGGAGCCGGGCGACTACCATGTCTGGGTAGGGCACGACTCCGACTGCACGCTCGGCGGCAGTTTCCGGATCACCGAATGATTCGTCTCTCCGGCACGGCGGCCGACGCCGCGGGTGCGGGACAGCTGCAAGGGAGCAGCGGCTTCGGCCGCCGCTCCCTTTTCCGTGCCCGGCGGGACGGTCCGGATGTCCCGGAAAAACCCGTTCGGAGATGTTTCGGACAAAAGGTTCCGGGGAATGGCTGGGCTTTCGCAAATTTTTTCTACCTTTGGAGGTCAAAACAGTACGCAATGATGGATTTGAAGACGATACGTGCCGAACTGCGCAAGCTGACCGCGATTGTCGACGGCTGGGAGCCTTCCGGGGAGATTCCGGCCCTCGAACGCGACCTGGCGCTGGAAAAACTGCGGACGCTCTACGATGCGGTGCGCTTTACGGAGGTGGAATCCCTTCCGGAATTCCCGGTTGCGGAGACGGAGCCTGCGGCGGCTCCGGTGCCCATCGACCTCGGGGCGGTGCTTTCGCTCGACCCGACGGACGAAGCCGTGTTCGAACCCGGTCCCGATGCCGTTTCCGGACCTGCGTTCGATGCGGAGGCGGAACCCGCAGAGCCGTTTTCCGAACCCGATACGACGGTCGCGGCCGATTCTGCCGGGGCGTTTGCCGGGGGGAATCCCGATACGGAGACGCCCGGAATGGCGGAGCCTGCGGCGTCGGATTCAGAGCCGGAACTTGAGGGGGAATCCGGATTTGAGCCTGATCCCGAAGCGGCGTCCGAAGCCGCATTCGTCGCCGGAGAATCCGAACCGGCCGCCGAATCCGGACCGGTCGCAGCATCCGAATCCGACGCTGTGCCCGAACCGTCTGCGAAGCCGGTCGCTGCGCCCGGACCTGCCGCTGCGGCTGAACCGGTCGTCGTTCCGGAACCCGCTCCTGCGCCAGCTCCGGAACCTGCTCCTGCGGAGAAACCCCAATACATCGCGCCCACGCTGTTCGGGCTGGAGGAGGAGACCGTCCGCCACCGTCACAAACAGCGCGTCATCATGTCGCTCTACGATACGCCCGCGCCCGCCGAAAAGCCCGCCGAAAAGCCCGCAAGGCCCGAAACGGCGGAAAGACCGGCGGAGCGTCCCGAACCTGCTGCCCGTCCCGAACCTGCTGTGACGCTCGAACCCGCTGCCCGTCCCGAACCCGCTGCGACGCCCGGACCGACTGTCCGTCCCGGGTTTGCCGCGACTCCCGAACCGGCGGCTGCGCCTGCGTCCGCAGGCCCCGTGCCGCAGTCCGGAATGTCCGTGCCGCAGTCCGCGGCGGAACCCGTCACCGTTTCGGAAGCGCCTGCCGCCGCCGAGCCGGAGGAGGCCGAATCCGGAGCGAGGGAGGTTGCGGTCCCTGTCGGGGCCGTGCTGGGCGAGGTGATCAACCACGACGTGCAGACGCTGGCCGACACGATCGCTCCGCGGCGCGACATGGCTTCGGAACTGCGCCGCGGCGAACCGGTCGCCGACCTTCGTAACGCCATCGGCATCAACGACAAGTTCCTGCTGATCCGCGATCTGTTCGGCGGTGACGGCGAAGCCTATGAAGAGGCGATCGCGACGCTCAACGCCTTCGACGATTTCGACGAGTGCATGATCCACATTGCCGAGAACTACGCCTGGAATCCCAATTCGGACGGCGCGAAGTTTATGATGGAACTGCTCGAACGCAAATTCGCCTGACACGATGGCCAAACTCTATATCGTACCTACGCCGATCGGGAATCTGGACGACATCACGCTGCGCGCGGTGAACGTCCTGCGCGAGGTGGATTTCATCCTCGCCGAGGACACGCGCACGACGTCGTTCCTGCTGAAGCACCTCGGCATCGAGCAGAAACTCCGTTCGCACCACAAGTTCAACGAGCACGCCACGGTCGAAATGGTTGCCGGGGCGATCGTCGCAGGACGCAATGCCGCCCTGGTGTCGGACGCCGGGACGCCCGGCATTTCGGACCCCGGGTTCCTGTTGGTGCGCACGTGCGTCGAGGCGGGGATCGAGGTCGAGACGCTGCCCGGCGCCACGGCGCTGATTCCGGCGCTGGTGCAGAGCGGGTTTCCGTGCGACCGTTTCTGCTTCGAGGGCTTCCTGCCCCAGAAGAAGGGGCGGATGAAGCAGTTGCAGGCGCTTGCCGGCGAGGAGCGCACGATGATTTTCTACGAATCGCCCTACCGCGTGGTCCGGTGTCTCGAGCAGTTGGCCGAGGTTTTCGGCGAAGACCGCCGGGTTTCGGTGTCGCGCGAGATCACCAAGAAGTTCGAGCAGACCGTGCGCGGAACCGTCGCCGAGGCGCTCGGGCATTTCCGCACGACCGAACCCAAGGGCGAGTTCGTGATCGTCGTGGCCGGAAAACCCAAAGTCCGCCGCGTCCGGGAGGACGGGGAGGAGTAACTCAAATCGAAACGCAATTGATGGAAGAGAACCGTACAGACGATACACAAAAGGTAAAACGTTCGTTTTCGGCGTGGCTCGGGGAGCTGCGCGAATTTATGAAGGGCCGTTTCAGCCTCGACGAGGACAAGGCGCAGCGCGACGAGGTCGTGGCCTCCGTCTCGAAGGGCGTGGAGTTCCGCGGCGTCAACCTCTGGGTGCTGATCTTCGCCACGATGATCGCCTCGCTGGGCCTGAACGTCAATTCGGCCGCGGTGATCATCGGCGCGATGCTCATTTCGCCGATCATGGGCCCGATCATGGGTGTCGGCCTCGCGCTGGGCATCAACGATTTCGAACTGCTCAAGAAGTCGCTGCGCAACCTGGCGCTGATGTTCATCGTCGCCATCATCACCTCGACGGTCTATTTCTTCATCTCGCCGCTCTCGTCGAACAGCAGCGAGCTGCTGGCGCGCACCGTGCCTACGACCTACGACGTGCTGATCGCCCTGTTCGGCGGCCTGGCGGGCATCGTGGCGCAGACGCGGCAGGACCGCACGTCGACCGTCATTCCCGGCGTGGCCATCGCCACGGCCCTCATCCCGCCCCTCTGTACGGCGGGCTTCGGACTGGCCACGGGGCAGTTCCGCTTTTTCATCGGCGCTTTCTACCTCTTCTTCATCAACTCGGTGTTCATCGCGCTGGCGACCTATGCCATGGTGCGTTTTCTGCAATACGAGAAGAAGGTCTTCATCGACAAGGTCCGCGAGCGCACGGTCAAGCGGCTGATGATGGTCATCACGCTGGTGACCTTCATCCCGAGCGTCGTCATCGGGTTCCACATGGTCCGCGTCTCGTTGTTCGAGGCCGTGGCCGACAAATACGTGTCGCAGGTCTTCAACTTTCCGCATACCCGCGTGATCGAGTGCAACAAACACTACGCGCAGGGCAAGAACCCCTCGCAGATCGAGCTGCTGCTCGGGGGGGAGCCGCTGGGCGAGGAGGTGATCGAGAATGCCCGTACGCAGATGCGCAATTTCGGGCTGGAGGAGGCCGAACTGGTCGTCCGGCAGGCCAATACGGAGGACAAGGTCGACGTGGTTTCGCTCCAGAAGAGCTATCAGGAGCTGCTGGAGGAGAAGAACCGCCGGATCGGCGAGATGTCCTCGCAGCTGAAACGCTACCGGGTGACCAACGTCGAGGTGAACGACATCTCGCGCGAAGTGGGGGCCATGATGGACAACATCGGGGCCATTTCGCTGACCAAGGGCATCACCTTCGACGTCGAGGGCACGCCCGGCGATACGACGCTCGTGTGCGTGGTGACGCCCCGGGATTCCGCGCTTCCGGTCGACCGTGAAACGCTGATCCGCTGGTTGAGAATCCGCACCAAGGTCGAGAACGTCAAACTTTTCGTGGAACCCTAATCCGGGCGGCAGGCATGAAACGAACCGATCTGACCATTTTGCAGCGCTTCTGGCTGGAGACCCTTTGGCTGGGCGCACGCGTGTTCGCCGTGATGCCTTACTGGTTCAAGTACTACGTCGTCGAAAACCTGCTTTTCGTCCTGCTCTACTACTGCCTGCGCTACCGCATGAAGGTCGTCAAGACCAACCTGCGGAACTCGTTCCCCGAGAAGAGCGAACGCGAACTGGCCGTCATCCGGCGGCGGTTCTACCGCACGCTGTCCGAAATCTTCGTCGACACGATCAACATGGCCTACATGAACGAGGAGAAGGGGCGGACGGTGCTCACGGTCAAAGACGTGGAGAAACACGTGGAAGCGGTGCACGGCCGCGACTGGATCGCCATGACGGCCCATTTCGGCTGCTGGGAGTACTGCTCCTACTGGGGGCTTTACGAGCGGTCGCAGATGCTGGTCGCCGTCTACCATCCGCTGCGCAGCAAGGTGATGGAGGAACTCTACCGGCGGCTGCGCAATTACGAAAATTCGATGACCGTCTCGATGAAGGAGAGCCTGCGTTTCTACCTGCGCAACCGGACCGGAGGCATCGCCGGCAAGAACCTCGTGATGGGGCTTATCGCCGACCAGAATCCCCCGCGGCGGCCCGACAGCCGTTGGTTCCGCTTCCTCAATCAGGATACGATCTTCTTCGACGGCGGCGAGAAACTGGCCCTGCGCTGCAACCTCCCGGTCTACTTCGTGAAGATGAGCCGCCTGCGGCGGGGACGCTACGAAATGTCCTTCGAACTGATTTATGACGGCAAAGAGGAGGTCGCCGAATACGAAATCACGCAGCGTTACGTTCGTAAGTTGGAGCGGATGATCTGCGAGTGTCCCGAACTGTGGATGTGGTCGCATCGCCGCTGGAAGCACAAACGAACTCATGCCGGTCGCTAAAATTATCATACTCAACTGGAACGGTGCGGACCACCTGCGTCGTTTCCTGCCGTCGGTCGTGGCCG
>OCPX01001701.1_pt1 | contig 15910 bp, 12 predicted proteins | sample 1538771 | NCBI WGS metagenome assembly OCPX01 (sample SAMN04571725, study PRJEB22368) | human gut metagenome | biome: human gut; material: stool | host: Homo sapiens | place: Luxembourg | collected 2012-11-01 | reverse complement strand
GGGAGTACCGTTTCACGCGGCCAACCTCCGCCCCTTCGGGGCACCTCCTTCCAAAGGAAGGAGGGAGAAAAAAGGCGCTGATGTCTTTCGATCTCCCAGTCTCCTAGTCTCTTAATCTCCCAGCCATCCCATACACCACAAAGCCCCTGACCGGAAAATTTCCGATCAGGGGCTTTCTATGCGATCGCATCAGCGTCTCTCGAAAGACATTAGTCGATCGTGATCTGACGCGATGGTTCTGCCTTCTTTTCTTCTTCCTTCGGCAGTGTGATGATCAGGATGCCATCCTTCAGTGCCGCTTTGATGCCTTCCTCCTTGATGCCTTTCACCGTGAACTGACGGCTGAAGGAGACAGAAGCACGTTCGCGGCGGATGTAATGATGCTCTGTATCATCGGCATCCTTCTTGTCTTCCTTCTTTGCACCCAGAGACAGAATCCCATTCTCATAAGAAATATGGATCTCTTCCTTCTTGAACCCCGGCATATCGCAAGTGATCTCGTAATGATCCTTCTTATCCTCAATATCGACCTTCGGGACAGCGGTGTAATCCTGATACACCGTCGGCATATCATCATCAAAGAAGTGATCCAGAACCGTATTACCAAACAGACCATCAAATGGAATCAAACTACGCATATCAAAGACCTCTTTCTTTTTATAATTTTCTTCAGGAGCCCTTTCGGTTCTCCCTTGAACAACTATAGTATAGCACTTTTAGCACTCATGTCAATAGAGTGCTAAATTATTTTTGATTATTTGATTTAAGAAAATGAAAATGCGTGCTGCGATGATCTTTAGCTGGTGCTATCCTCGTATCGTCAGCCTTCCCCTCTAGGGGAAGGTGCCCCGAAGGGGCGGATAGGGCACTGGCGGTATGCAAGACAGGGACGCTGATGTCTCCCAGTCTCTTAGTCCCTAGTCACTAGTCACCAGTCACCAGTCACTAGTCCCCAGTCAGCTCGACACGTTTGTGACAGTGAGGATGCGTTGTCCCTCATGCGCTTCGCTCGTGTACGTGATCCGCACCGTCCGCTTGTACCCGCCCTCCGCATCCGATGCCGTAGAGGTCACTGTCCCCTCCGTGCGGGATGCCGACGTATCCGTCACCGTCACTTTGACCCGCCGTCCATTCACCGAGAGCGTGAAGCTCTGATTTCCCATCGCCCCCGTCTTCAGCCGGCCGAGCGCCACATTCGCTCCGCTCTCTGCCGCATACACCGAAGACAGCCCCTGCTGATAGAGGTACGCCTCCGAGGCCGTGCGGGAGACGTAGTAGAGCGCTCCCGCAGACAGCGTCACCAGCATGGAAAAAAGAAGCAGCAAACACAGCGTCATGGAGCCCTTCCTTCTATTCATAGCGCTGCCCCTTCCTGTAGAAATCGGCATACGAGAGAAGGCTCGTGCGGAAATCCATCATTTCCCCTGACGAGCGATGCAGGATCGAGAAGGAGATCGCAAGCGATCCCTCCCCATTCTTGACAAAGAGCGGCCCCTCCTCACAAGTCAGGGCGTACTCCTCCTTCCCCGATGTCGTCCCCGTCACCGGCTCCGTCGTCCTCCCGTACACATCGAGTTTTAATTTCTCCTGATCCAGAAAGAAACGATACGTCTTCTCCTCGCCCGACTGGTTATACGCCTCGTAGCTGTAGGTATCGCCGGAGATCGAAGAAGCCGTCTCCCTCTTGAGCGCATTGCGGAGCTGCTCGGTCATGAAATCCATGGCATAGAGTCCCTCGCCCGCGATCCGCGAACGCTTCGCCATGAGATCCACCGCGCGGACGGCCTCCGCCGCGAAGGGATAGATCGCCGCCGAAAGCGAGGCGATCAGGAAAAGCGCGATCAGCGCCTCGAGAAGAATATATCCGCGCCTCTTCATGCTCCGCCTCCCTTCCTCGCCCTGACAAGGAAACACCGCGTCTTTCTCTTTTCCCTATTATAACAAAAGGAGCTGTGAAATAACGATCATCTCATTTTCGCGTTCCATCTGCCGCGGGGGACTTGCAGCTCTCATAGGAGTGACCGGGAAACCTTATCCCAGCTGTCTTTCATGCCATAGTCACCCTATCCGCCCCTTTCGGGCACCTTCCCCTAGAGGGGAAGGCTGCGATACGAGAATACCATCTTCTAAAAAAGGCGGCGAAGCCGCCACGAGAGCCCTGAGCCCTGAGCCCTGAACCAAATGAAAGCAAAGTAAAAAGAGGCTGTGAAGAAATGAAGATTCATTTCTTCACAGCCTCTTTTGCATTTCATTCTTAGATCCTTAGAATACTTCTTTGATGACGATGGTCTGCTCACGGCTCGGGCCGACAGATACGATGCCGATCGGTACACCGATGAGCTTGGAGATGCCTTCGAGGTATTCCTTGCAGAGAGCCGGAAGCTCATCATAGCTTCTGATATCGGAGATCTTCTGCTTCCAGCCTTTGAAGGTCTTATAGACCGGGGTGATCTTTTCAAGGAATTTCAGGTCAGCCGGATATTCTTCGATTTCCTTTCCTTCATATTCGTAGCCTGTGCAGACCTTGATCTCTTCCATATCATCCAGAATATCCAGACGGGTGATCGCGAGGTAATCGAAAGAGTTCAGCTCTGCCGCATAACGGACAGCGCGGGTATCGAGCCAGCCGATACGGCGCGGACGGCCGGTGACAGTGCCGAATTCATGCGCGGTATTTCTGAGATAGTCGCCTGTCTCATCGAGCAGCTCCGTCGGGAATGGGCCCTGGCCGACGCGGGTGCTGTACGCCTTCACGACGCCGAAGATATTCTGCATGTTGTGCGGTCCGATGCCCGCGCCGATGCAAGCACCGCCTGCCGTCGGGTGGGAAGAGGTGACGAATGGGTAAGTCCCGTTATCGCAGTCAAGCATGGATGCCTGCGCGCCTTCGAAGAGGACATTCTTGCCTTCCTTCACCAGCTTCTGCACCGTGTAGTTCGTATCCTTGACATAAGGACGGAGCTTTTCCGCATAGCCGAGATAGTCAGCAAGCATCTGCTCATAGTCGAAGCCTTCCACGCCGTAGAGCTTTTCGAGAAGCATATTCTTCTGATCAACATTATATTTCAGCTTTTCTGCAAACGTTTCCTTATCCATCAGGTCACAAATGCGGATGCCGATGCGGTTGATCTTGTCGGCATAGCACGGTCCGATGCCATTCTTCGTGGTGCCGATCTTGCGGCTGCCTTTTCTGGACTCCTCCGCTTCATCGAGACGAATGTGGTACGGGAAGACCACCTGCGCACGAGTGGAGATCTGCAGGTGCTTCGCATCGATCCCCTGCTTTTCCAGATTTTCCATTTCCTCCAAAAGGCTCTTCGGGTCCACGACGACACCGGTGCCTACGATGCAGATGGTACCGGGATACATGATGCCGCTCGGCATGAGACGCAGCGGATACGCTTTGCCCCCGGTCACGACCGTGTGACCCGCATTATTTCCGCCCTGGGAACGGACGACTACATCTGCTTTCGCCGCAAGATAGTCTACGATCTTGCCTTTACCTTCATCGCCCCACTGGGCACCAATTACCATTGCTGTTGCCATGATTCATTCTTCCTTCCTGTGACGGAATTTTTTCCTCAGACAGATGAGAGAGGAAATCAAAATCTGTACGTTTTACATTTTTTCGCACAATTACATTTTTATTATATCATATAGGGGAAGAAATGAGGAATGAGGAATTAGAAGTGGCTGGTGACTGGTGGCTGGTGACTAGGGATGAGTGGCTAGGGATGAGGAGACATCAGCCGTCAGACCCTCATATCGTCATTTCGAGCGCCAGCGAGAAATCTTTGTCATTCGCGTTCTGGCGGTCAACGTTTGGAAATTCCAAACAGGAAACCTGCTGTCCACTTCCCTTCGGGCATCGCCATTATTTTACTCCGCGGCGCTTCTATATTTTTATGCGCCGCACCACCATTTCGCATTTCTCATTTCTAATTCCTCATTCGAGCCGAGCCTTCAGCTGCCATCAAGAAGCACGCCCCACGGGCGTGCCGCATCCCACCTTGAACCCATCACGCGTTATCTGTTACAATAGATAAGATAAATTCATAATAAAAATGTTGCCGAAGAAGGCTCCCTCCGGTTTGACGTTTTGAAAAACGCCTATGCGCATCACGCCTTGCCCCCCGACGGAAAACGTCGCTTGTCAGGCTGTGTTTGCCAGAACAAATGGGGCATGCGCCCTCGATTTATGCGCCGTACCACCATTTCTCCTTCGGGCAGAGCTTTCATTCGCCATCAAAGGGCTGCACAGCCCAAGGGCTAACCATAGCCACCATTCCCCGTGACTAGTCACCAGCCACTAGCCACCAGTCACATTTCACACACAGAAAGGTCCCCCCCTATGTTCCTACATGAAATCATGAAAGGCGCCGATCCATCCCATCTGGCCTTCACCGGCGAAATCGACGTCACCTATGGCGCACTCGAAGACGCCATCCACCGCTACCGGAATGCCATTTACGCACTGGGCGTCCGCGAAGGCGAGCGCGTCAGCCTCTACTCCGCGAACCGCGCAGAATTCGTCTACGCCTTCATGGCCGTCGTGAGCCTCGGCGCGATCATCGTCCCCGTGAACAACTCCCTCGTAGACCGCGAAGTCGACTACATCCTGAAAGACTCGGGAAGCACCCTCCTCATCACAGACACCCCCATGGACGTCTCCGTCCCTTCGATTTCCATCGAAGAGCTGGATGAGAAATCACACGAACCGCTCCCCGAAGCCCCTGATTTCCCGAAAGCCCTCACCGAAGACGACGTATGCGCCCTGATCTACACCTCCGGCACCACCGGCAGCCCCAAAGGCGCCATGCTGACACACAAAAACCTCGTCAGAAACGTCGAACAATTCACCGCGCGGATCATCTTCAAGCCGGAAGACAAAGTCCTCTGCGTCCTACCGATGTTCCACTGCTACGGCATGACCACCATCGTCCACGGCAGCCTCTACGCCCACTCGACCATCGTCATCCTGCGCTCGCGCACACCATCAGAGATCATCAATACCATCGTGAAATACGACGTCACCATCGCCATCATGGTCCCCCCGATGTACAACCTCCTCGCGCGCAAGGGCGACCCCTCCCTCATGAAGACCGTCCACACCTTCATCTCCGGAGGCGCCTCCATCCCGCAGCCCGTAGCGCAGGCCTTCTTCATGCGATACAAGCACCCCGTACAGGAAGGCTACGGCCTCACCGAAGCCTCCCCCGTCGTCTGCGTCCTGCCGACCGCGAAGCCCAAGTACCTGACCAGCGGCCCCGCCATCCCCGGCGTCGAAGCCATGATCTCCGTCGAAATGAACGGCCCCTACGTCCCCGGCACCGTCGGCGAGCTCCTCGTCCGCGGCGACAACGTCATGAAGGGCTACTGGAACAAACCGGAAGAAACCAAGAAAGTCCTCACCGAAGACGGCTGGCTCCACACCGGCGACCTCGCCTATATGGACGAAGACCGCTACATCTACATCGTAGACCGCCTGAAAGACCTCATCATCGTGAACGGCGAAAACATCTACCCCGGCGAAGTCGAAGACTGCATCTACGAAGTCGAAGGCGTCGGAGAATGTGCCGTCGTCGGCCAGCCCGATGCCCTCCGCGGCCAAGTCGTCTGGGCCTACGTCGTCATGAAAGAAGGCTACACCTTCGACGAAAACAAGATCCGCAAATACATGATGAAAAATATCGCCAGCTACAAAATCCCGAAACGCTTCATCCCCATGGACGCACTTCCGAAAAATGCCACCGGCAAGATCCTGAAACGCGCCCTCCGCGAAAGCTAAGAAAAGCGCCTCCGACTCACGGAGGCGCTTTTTGCTTGCAGCTGGTGACTGGTGACTGAAATGCCCCCATACTCTCGCCCCTTCCTCTGGAAGGGGCTGTCGAGCGTAGCGAGACGGGGTTGGCTCCCCGTATGTTAAAAATACATTTCTCCCGTATCGTCATTTCGAGCGCCAGCGAGAAATCCTTATCGCACTGCGGTTAGCATCACTCATCCGCCTCTACGGAAACGACGCCTTGGTGCTGCCTTTCCACGCTTTCAACCACACATCGTTGATCCGTCTGCAAGGAGGGTTTCTCGACTTCGCTCGAAATGACGATACCCCATTCGAGCAAAGCTTTCATCCACAATCAAGGGACGGCACACCCATGGGCTCCCCTCTCCCATCTATGTTACAATAGAGAAAACCATTCATTGCACGAAAGGAACCCCCTATGAAACGCAGCGAACCCACATTAGACGACCAGATCCGAAGCATCCACTACAAGTACGAAATCCCCCAAGACAAAGCAGAAGCCCTTCTCTCAAGCGGTCTCCGTTTCCTTGAAATCGACAAAGCCGCCCTTCTCTCCATCCTCGCCGAAGTCCCCATCGATACCATCCTCGACATGCGGAAAGATGACCCATGGGGATGCATCCAAAAAAAGCTAGGTCTCACCACTGCGCTCTACGAAGAACGCCTCCTGCGCCATCGCGCCCGCCGCCTTCACCGCTTCTACGGCATCCCCGAAGACCGCGCCATCCCCCTGCTGCAAGACGGCTACCCGAACCACTGGCTCCGCCTCGCCTACCTCTTAGAACAGCACACCGGCGCCTCCATGGAAGACATCCTTGCCGCGCGTAAAAAATCCGAAAAATGGAAACCCTGGGCAGAAGCACACCTCGGCATCTCCCCCGAAGATTTCACAAAATGGATCGCCGAGACAAGGAATCCAAGTCTGCCGAAAAAGTGAAAGAAACACCTACCCCGTTGAACCCTATGAACCCATAGAACCCACCAAACCCATGTAAGGAAAAAATGATTCAATCAGCATTCCCCTAGTCACCCATGACAAGAAAGGCATCCCCATGACCCACGATTTCATCTACCATAACCCCACCAAAGTCTACTTCGGAAACGGCATGCTCACCCACCTCCCCGAAGAGATCAGCCGCCTCGGCAGCCGCGTCCTCCTCATCACCGGCGGCAGCTCCGCCAAAAAGAGCGGCCTCTTCGACAAAGTCCTCACAGAAATCAGCAAAGCCAATGTCGACTGCTACGGTCTCTCCGGCGTCAAGCCAAATCCCGAGATCAGCCTCGTCCGCGAAGGCATCCGCCTCGTGCGTGAAAAACGCCTGGACCTCATCCTCGCCCTCGGCGGAGGCTCCGTCCTCGACACCGCCAAAGTCATCGCAGGCAGCGCCCCCTACGACGCCGACCCCTGGGACCTCATCCGAAGCCGCGCCGCCATCGACACCGCCCGCCCCCTCATCACCATCCCCACCATCGCCGCGACCGGCTCCGAAATGAATGCCAGCGCCGTCATCACCAACCCCGAGACCGAAGAAAAATACGGATGGACCGCCCAGGCCTTCCGCCCCTCCGTCTCCTTCCTCTGCCCCGAAAACACCTACACCGTCCCCGCCTATCAGACCGCCTGCGGCTCCGCCGACATCCTCTCCCACATCATGGAAGTCTACTTCCAGAAAGAAGAGACCTTCCCCGCCACCGAAGCCTACATGGAAGCCATGATGCGCTCCGTCATGAAAGACGCCCCCATCGCAATGGCCGACCCCGCCAATGAAGATGCCCGTGCGAACCTCCTCTGGACCGCCTCCTGGGCCATCAACGACTTCATCGACAGCGGCCATGCCGTCTCCTGGACCTGCCACGGCATCGAGCACGAACTCTCCGCCCACTACGACATCACCCACGGTCTCGGCCTCGCCATTCTCACCCCCGCCTTCCTCACCTACGTTCTGGACGAAACCACCGCCCCCCGCATCGCCCGCTTCGCCGTAGGCGTCATGGGCGTCTCCCCCAAAGGCAAGGACACCATCAAGATCGCACAGAAAGGCATCAAACGCCTGCGGAAATACTTCAAGAAACAGCTCCGCCTCCCGACCACCCTCACAGAGATCGGCATCGACGACACCCGCTTTGCCGAAATGGCAGAGAAAACCATCGCCTGGAAAGGCGGAAAAGACCACCTCCTCCACGGCTTCGTCGACCTCTCCGCCAAAGACCTTGAAGAGATCTACCGCCTCGCGCTGTGAGATCCCGCCGCCGATAAACCACACCGCCCCTCAAACCCCGGCAAAAGGGATCCCATCAAAGGAGAAAACAAGCCATCAAAAAAGCCCCTGCCAAAGGGGCTTTTTTGATGGCTTGAAGCATCGGCAGATATTCAATACCCCAGCTTCTCATTGATGATGATGACCTCCATCTCCACATTTCGCATCTTCTTGTAATACACAGCCAGCACATTGCAGATGCGGTCTGGCGCTCCGCAGTCATAACAGCGATCACCGCCATGCGCACTACAGCCGCAAAGGTAATGATGCCGCGCCACATTCTTCGGTGCCGCCACATTCCGCGCCCGAGAAATCGCCTCCTCCAGCGTCGGTGCGATCTTATTTACTCCGAAGACAAAGTACACCTTACGATGCCCAAAGAGCGAACCAGAGACGCGATTGCCCGTCCCATCCAGATTCACCATGACCCCCGTCTCCGTCGCACCATTCACAGAAAGAAGAAATACATCCGCTGTCATCGCCTTCCGTGCCATATCCAAAAAAGCTGCATTGCTTTTCGCAAATCCATTCTTCTCCCGATCGATCTGATGCACATCCCACACCGTATTATGCGTTGACAGCTTCTCATACATCCCCATTGTCTGAAGCGTCAGCGAGTCACCGAATCCCACGGTCATCCCATCGATCTCCCGATCCAGATACACTGCCGCCTCTTCCTTCGTCTCAAAGACCCTGCACTGATAGCGATTTCTCTGAAATGCCCTCTTCACCTTAGCTAAATCCATCGTATCTCCTCCTTATCTCATTTTCTTTATTGTATCACACGCCGTATTACATTCTTGTGAGCCACACAAAAAGAGTCCTTCTTCTCCAGATCAATGGCGCAAGCACTACCAACCAGCAGAAGAAGGACTCTTCCTTGTTCTTTATGACTGCAAATTCTATGCATCGCCACCAGAATCTAGCCAGTACCCTATAGGGTATTTTCGTATCAATTTACCTATATCCAACATTGAGCTAAAACGATTGCACCAGTAATTAGTGATTTAGATGCGTATCAGTTTACCTATATCCAACATTGAGCTAAAACCCTCATTATCATCTTATCTTATTTGGCTTTGTATCAGTTTACCTATATCCAACATTGAGCTAAAACCCATTGACGTTACTTTAACAGTGACATTGTGTATCAGTTTACCTATATCCAACATTGAGCTAAAACCTTATTGCGACAAACAGCATACGGCCCACTGTATCAGTTTACCTATATCCAACATTGAGCTAAAACGGAAGGATTCGCAGTAGCTCCATGCTGCAAGTATCAGTTTACCTATATCCAACATTGAGCTAAAACTCGTGCCGCACGTTGCCTTCAATTTCGCCGGTATCAGTTTACCTATATCCAACATTGAGCTAAAACAGGTGTATGTGCCAATGGTTGCACTTATGCGTATCAGTTTACCTATATCCAACATTGAGCTAAAACTTTATCCTGAAGATTATGATATTTATTCTAGTATCAGTTTACCTATATCCAACATTGAGCTAAAACCGTCATCACAAGATACCTTGCTAGTCGTTGGTATCAGTTTACCTATATCCAACATTGAGCTAAAACCGTCGGGCGTGGATCTGTCATCATCGTAGGTATCAGTTTACCTATATCCAACATTGAGCTAAAACTCCTCGATGTGCTCCCTGTAGTCACTCATCGTATCAGTTTACCTATATCCAACATTGAGCTAAAACCTTAAACTCATTCTACCTCATTTTTCTCTATAAGACCAGCATTTCCTGACAACCGGTCTCTTTCTCTGCAATGGTCGGCTTTCCGAGAAGGATCTGCATCGCAGCATACTGCTTTTCCGTCACCATGAGCGCGCGTACCTGTCCCTTGCCGGGTAGATGCCGTTTCACGATGCCCAACATATGCTGGGCATCATCTCGGCTGCCGGCGATACGGACATAGACAGAATACTGGAGCATATCATAACCGGCATTGAGCAGATATTTACGAAACTGCATATACGCCTTCCGCTCGCTGGGCGTACCCGTAGGCAGATCAAAAAAGATGATGACTCTCATGATTCGTGACATTCTGCTTTCATCGCCTCAAAAAATGTCGCGGTAATGACCGGTATCTGAAACAGCTCCACCGATTCTTTTTCGATCGCCGAGGTATACTGCTTCACATAGCGAGCCATCACATTTCTGATTTTCATCCGGCACCCATCATAGTCCATCTCCTGATTCAGTAGATTCACCAGACTTCTCCGCTGCTGGCTGGTGAGATCACCTAAAAGCTCTTCATGATGCAGGTCGACCCACATATCCACCACAGGACGGAAGGGCTCCATCAGATCATCGCCCAGATTGAAAGCATTGCCATAGCCAATATGGTGAATCCCGATGAGCGGATAGTACCCGAAGGTGTACAGCGTCTTGATCATGGCTGTCCGCAGGATGGTATACCCGTAGTTCATCGCATGATTGATCCCGTCATCTTCCATTCGCACGAAGCCATCCCCGAAGAAGTGCCGGAAATAGAGCTTGGCGCCGATGCCCTCTCGATTCCCCGCATCCCCTTCTTCCACTTCATCAGCCAATTCCAGCAGGCGATGATACGCATCCATATCTCCTGTACAAAGGCGGAGTGTTTCTGCCTGATTGATGAGCTTCCCTTTCACGATGATATCCCAGAGGGCATCCTTCCGCCCTTGCGTCATCCCCATCTGTTTTGTCACCACGCGATACGGCGCATAATGGATCAGCTCCGGATAGATCACAGCGGACGGCAAGTGCTTTTCGTTGCAGATCACGATATGAGCCCCTGCCGTACATAACGCATTGATGGCTGCCGTCGTGACCACAGCCTTTAGATTATCTAAAACAATGCAGTAGATGTCATCGATGGGGACAGGGATCCTTCGCCCCTGTTTCTCGATCTGCAGCACCTGATGCGCGACGCTCAGTCGTTCTCCTTCTTCAATAAGCAGTGTGCGAAACATGGGTATCCCGCCTCCCCTTCCTTGACCACTCCGGACTTGCACCCATTTAAGCTGATGGCATATTTGAAAACTCCGGCTTTATCCCCAATACTGATCGGTTTTAAGGCATTTGTATTCTTGACCTTTATACGCAATACTCCTTGATTGATGTTGTATACATTTTGATAAGTCCCTTCATAAACGATCTTCCCTTTCTTTTCTACTTCGATATATTCACCTGGGAACAGGTACATCACATGCCTTGCATAGTCCGCCGGACGTACACCATCCTTCAGATAGAGCTTTCCCTCATAAGAGATCATATCGACAAATCGCAGCCCCCATATTTTGGTCTGTCCTTTGCTGGTTGTATACACTTCGACACAATAATACTTCGGCACTCCGAGTATGCTGTAATTCGTCTCATTGATACTCTTCTTGTAGTAATTGGATACCGGCATCCCCTTGATCGATACTTTCCGCACGGGCTGCCCGTTTGTCGTCCGGAATACATCCAGATGCTCTTTTTCCATGTAGTCTTTGACGGTTTTTACGTCCTTATTCTCAAATGCTTTTTCCAGTGCTTCGATCAGATACCCATCTGACGTATACAGCTTGGACAGCTGCTCTCGTTTCAGCTCTTCCACTTTCGAACGACTTATTTTATACTGGATTCCATTTTCTTCCACGAGCCGGATCGGATTCGAGTCAGCGATTTCCCCACGGAATTTCTTTTCCACTTTCATGGACACATAAGGGAGATGAGGTTTCACCACAAACGCAGCGCCTTCATAGTACATCTCCGTCTCTGCTCTATACTCTTCTTCGCTCCGTGTTTCTCCTTCCGGATTTCCCAGACGCAAGTCAACTTCTCTTCCCAGATTTGGCACGTAAGACGGTGTACGTTTGCTTTCTACCAGCTGCTTTCTGATCGCTTCTTCTGTGATCGGGTAAAAGGCTGCAATGTGTTGCGCAGCATTTTTCAAAAAATGGTCATACTGGATGCTCATTTCTCCATAATGGCGCCGGATCTGCCGCAGTTTTTCATAGTCCATTGCGATTTCCACGTCCATCTTGGACAGATTCGCCAACACGATGGCATCGGCGGCATGGTTCAGGTAGTTTGTGCGACATTTCTCCTCCGAGCCCCATGTATTCTTCCCCAGCCATTCTTTTCTGAAACGGCTGGTAATGTGCCCTCGGATACCAAATACTCTGGCCTTTTCCCCGGCAAACTGCAGATGGTTCTTGATGAGTCCCACTACATACTTTGTGATATAGCGGGTGTCATTGATATTTCTGGACTTCCACCCCGTAAGGATTTCCTTTGCTTCCTTTCCGTACAATGTCACAAGCATCAGGTAATCATATTTTTTGTTGCTGATAGGGTGACTTGCTCTTTTCTTTTCTGCTTTGACACGTTCGATAAACGCCTCTTTCTTTTCTCCTTTCAGATACATGAGCGGTGTCTGCTGTCCTTTCGCCTGATTTTCGTTTCCGCAGACAAGGGCTTTATTCGCAAGCGTATTGTCCAGGATCAAAGAATAGGGAATGATGTGATCCACTTCATACGCATGGCTCTGCGTGTCCAGCACCATTTCGAGATCCAGCTCACGCCCGCTGTACAAGCACTTCCCTTCCTGCTCTATGTACAGCTTGTATCGTTCGATCTGGCTCCCTTTGACTTCCGCTTCCGTGCAATGCAAGATCTCTGCGATCTTCTTTTTGATGGCATCTCTTGTTTTTTCATGATCCCGCTGCATCTTCTGAATGCGTTTTCGTTCCAGATAGCTGCGGGCCACATCATCAGCCACTTCCATATGGATTTCAGCTGGAGAGCCATAGAGCCGGATCAGATAATTCAGCACCTTTCTCGTCTCATTGATCGAGCGAAGAACGACAGGGTTATCTTTCACATCCTCATCTTGCATCAGTACTTTGGCGGAAAGCAGTCTTTCTCTCTGTGATTCTTGCTTTTCGTCCAGCTGTTTCTGCTTGTTCCACTGGAAATTGCCGTAAATATCTCCTTTCAGAAACGCTTCGATGGCATCTGCCATATGATGATAAGAAACGCTGGAAGTCCCGTTAAACTTGTGTCTTTTCAGCGCATTCCAAAAAGCGGGCGGGAGATGTACGTGTTCCCATTTTGCATGGAGCTTCTTCAGCTCCTCTTCCTTTCTATGCGGTGTCTGGTACATCGAGCATACCGTCCCGAGCTGGTTCAGCAGCGACATCTTGCCTTCTTCATACTCGGTCAGATCTGTCTCTGACAAAAGTGACTCCCATGACACCTGACATTTTTCTGCTATTTTCTTCATTTCTTTCAGGAAACGGAATGACTTCGCCAATGTCTTGTCGACATCCTTGCTTCCATAGATCGCTATCCCCAAAGGCTTTAAGAGCTTGGCCGCCTGCGTGCGCGTCAGGCTGCCTTGTTTCAAAATGTAAGAAACCATCTTCGCTGCCGCCTCTTGGCTCAGCTTCGCCTCTCCGGTATCTGTATGCACATAGCGATACTGCGACAGTGCATTGATGGCGGCATATACATCGCCCAATGCGGTGTTTCTGAAGCCTCTCCGCTCCTCCGGATAAAAGCGGCAATACCCAAGACTCTCTAAAAAGCCTGTGTATCTGCGATACTTGTCCGAAGCATCCCCCGGCCCATCTTCAAAATCTCTCTGCGAGAAGATCACCCCCATGATTTTCTCGATCTTTTGGTCTGTCAGCTCAGGATACCATTCCCTCTGCTTCTTCAGGATCGTGCAGACCTCGTTTTCCACATGTTTTCTTCGGATGATCATGCGATTCTCATTTTTGTAGAATCGATTGCGATAATCGATCCGGTCTGTCCCGGGGATAGTGCAGTACCGGCAGATGTATTCAGAAATGGTGCGGCAATGGCTTTCCTCGAACGATCGATCCAGCCGATCGGCTGCCGCCTGATTGATCTTTTCATCCTCTTCTTCCTGGCTTTCGGCCTCATCGGTCTCTGTCACTTCATAAAAATCCTTATAGCCGCGATGATTGCAGGCATGAAGAAGAGCCTGCAGAAGTTCCGCTTTTGAAAGCTTTTCATCGAGCCCTTTGACCTTCGTCAGTAGGACCTTGTCGGCAGGGCTCTCGCAGGCGCACCGGATCTCATAATCACTCATAAACTGGATATAACGAATATAGTTTTTCAGAAGCTCTTTCCGATGTTTCCGACGACGCAGCACTCGCCTTACGCTGCGAAAGCCTCTGCGTTCCTGACTTTTTCGATCCTTTCCGTCCGCCTTCTCTCCGGAGTCGAAAATTCTCGAACCTGCATCCTCGATTCTCCTATTTCCCGTCTCATTTTCAGAAACCACGGCCCATCCACAAGATCCGATGCCGATATCAAAAGCAAAACGATACTGTCTCTTTTCCATAGTTCCTCCTATTGGGGTATTGTTAAAAACTTGCGTTTTATAAGATTCGTTGCTATAATGAAATCAACCTTAGATGGTTGGTGTCAGCTTACCTATGTCCAACATTGAAACCAAGCTGCATGTATCAGTTTACCTATATCCAACATGTTCTAAGATAAGGTACTATGCCGTGGTGTATAGCAGTAACCGACAAGCAATCTGCTCTGGAAAGGCTGTATGAAGATCTTCTTTATACAGCCTTTTTTGTTGTTTTAGATGACAATTTATAATTTCATTATACCATTTTAAAAAATATCTGACAGCCCCTCTATGGATCCTCTCTCTTTCACACTGCCAAACTGCTTTTCTTTAGTATAGCACAGGTGTTATGACAAAAAACGCCCTAAGAGAGCCCGATCGCTCATTTTTCGCAAGAATCCCTCTTGCATTTTACGCACCTTCTTATCCTAGGAGTGACAGGGAAACCTGATCCCAGCTGTCTTTCATACCATGTCTGCCCTATCCGCCCCTGCGGGGCACCTTCCCCTAGAGGGGAAGGGGGACCGCGTCAGCGGTGGATAGGGTGCTTTCGTATGCAGCACAAATACGACTCTCTTTTCCCTGTACTACCCATCTATCTTTCATACCATAGTCACCCTATCCGCCCCTGCGGGGCACCTTTCCCTAGAGGGGAAGGCTGCGATACGAGAATACCATCCTCTAAAAAAGCGGCGCTCAGGTGCTTTCGCAAGCAGCACAAATGCGCCTCTCTTTCTCTTATACTACCAGCTGTCTTTCATGCCTTAGTCACCCTATCCGCCCCTGCGGGGCACCTTCCCCTAGAGGGGAAGGCTGCGATACGGGAATACCATCCTCTAAACAGGCGGCACACCACCCTTGTAAACCTATCCGCTCCCCAAGTACCGTCATCCCGAGCGAAGCCGAGGGATCTTTATTGCACTGCCGCCATATGCACACATGCACCCTCACTCAAACGACACCTTGGTGCTTCCTTTTTCGCCTTTCCCTCGCTCGCGTTTTACCGGTCTGCAAAAAAGATTCCTCCACTTCGGTCGGGATGACAGGTGGAAAACGGATAGCCTCACATAGTCTTTCACACCGCTGCGTGGATCCATCCTGCGCCTTTGGCGCGGCCCTTCTCCAAGGGCCTACTCGTATCGTAATATAACACCGCTAGTTCCAAAACACGCAACATATCTCCCAGATGAGAGTCCATCCGCTCTTCCCGTATCGTCATCCTGAGCGGACGAAAACGCTCTATGTGTGGAAAAGCCCCAGCCAGAACAAGTGGGGACTGAGCCGAAGGATCTCATGCCACACATGTGAGACGATCCACTCCCTCGTATCGTAGGAGTGACTAGTGACTGGTGACTTAAATACCACTTTCGAGCATCGCCCAATAAAAAAGGCGGCGAAGCCGCCACCTCAACCTTGAACCCTGAACCAAATGAAGGCAAAGCAAAAAGCACATCTTTGCAGATGTGCTTTCATGTT